>ERZ1108167.136-NODE-136-length-112164-cov-27.956846_pt1 | contig 112164 bp, 94 predicted proteins | sample MGYA00403703_ERZ1108167 | MGnify/ENA primary metagenome ERZ1108167 (study PRJEB35170, sample SAMEA104062411) | human gut metagenome | biome: human gut; feature: human-associated habitat; material: faeces | place: Denmark | collected 2012-05-11 ...
GCTGGGTGACGAAGACCTGGGCGAAGAAGCATCATCCGCGCTGGTACCGTGAAGTGAAAGCGAAACGGACGAAGGATTGATAAAACAAATACGATAAATTTGCTGCCATGCAGCGGATATTATCGTAGCGAGCGCGCGTAATGGCAGGTAAACCGCAAGGTGAACAAGCGATTACGCGCTATTTTTATCGGTAATTATTAGAGGGTAATCAACATAATAACGCTGTTTTATGAATGTTTTGGTTATCCATATCAAAGAATCGCCGGACGACTCTGGTTATGTTGGCCGTTGCGCCCGGAGAAACGCCCGGGTTAATTCATCACTCGTTGTGGAAGGGGACCTGACAGGATGACGACGAAATCGCTAACGCTTTCTTTGGATGAACAACAGTCAATTCCTTTGAGTACGGTCTCGGGGACCCTGGGCTACCTCGGCATGGATATTCGTCCGCTGGCTTCCGCCGGGATATGCAGTTTCGACCCCGGCTTTGCTAACACCGCAGGCTGTAAGTCGGCCATCTCGTGGATCGATACTGAAAAGAGCATTCTGCTGCACCGCGGCTATCCGGTCGATCAGTTGGCGCGCCAGTGCGACTTCCTGGAAGTGGCGTGGATTCTGCTGCGCGGCGATGCGCCTGACGAAGCCAGCTATCAGGACTTCAAAAACACGATTACCCGCCATAGCCTGGTGCATGAGCAGATTGCCCGCATGTGCAGCAGCTTTCGTCGCGACTCGCATCCGATGGCCTTAATGTGCGCCCTGGTAGGCACCCTGGCGGCGTTCTATCACGATGTGCTGGACGTTGAAAATCCTGAGCACCGCGCGCTGGCCGCCACCCGCCTGCTGTCGAAAATGCCAACGCTCGCGGCGATGAGCTATAAGTTTTCAATTGAGCAACCGGCGCAGTATCCGCGCAACGATCTTTCCTATGCGGGGAATTTCCTGCATATGCTGTTTGCTATTCCGGCGGAACAGTATCAGCTGAATCCGGTGATTGAGCAGGCGATGAACCAGATCCTGGTGCTGCACGCCGACCACGGCCAGTGTGCATCGACGACCACCGTCCGGGCGGCGGGCTCCTCCGGGGCGAATCTCTTTGCCTGCGTCGCCGCCGGGCTCGCGTCTCTGTGGGGACCGGCCCACGGTGGGGCGAACGAAGCCAGTATGCGGATGCTGGAGGAGATCAACACCGTTGATCAAATTCCGGCGTTCCTGAGCAAAGCGAAACGCGACCCGCAGACGTTCCGTCGTCTGGGATTCGGTAACTCTCGCTACCGTCATCTTGACCCGCGCGCTGCTATTTTGCGCGAGACTTGTCATCGGGTTCTGGAAGAGCTGGGGATGTCCGACATGCCGTTGCAGGTGGCGATGGCCCTCGAAGAGGTGGCGCTGACCGACCCGTACTTTGTTGAAAATGGCCTGTCGCCGAGCGTGGATTTCTATACCGCGGTGATCCTCAAGGCGATGGGACTGCCTTCATCGATGTTTGTGGTGATTACCGCCGTGGGCAGAACGCTTGGCTGGGTGGCGCACTGGAACGAAATGCACGAAGCGCCGCTGACGATTTATCGTCCGCGGCAGATTTATACCGGCGAACAGCGGCGGGATTACGTTTCACGGCGTGAAGGGAAATAACAGAGCGCGGTTTTGATATTGTGTTCGTATTGTTGCCGGGCGGCGGCTGTCGCCTTGCCCGGCCTACCAAACCCTGGTCGGTAGCACGGATAAGGCGTCAGCCGCAATCCGGGATCGTACCGTTTGATTAACGAAACACCACCTGCGCCCAGCGGGCCAGCCCGGCGGTGACCGAGCCAAAATCATCGCCGCCGGCCACCGGAATGCCCGGCAGGTGTGCCGCCAGCGCTTTTTTGATCAACGGCGAGCGAGCGCTGCCGCCGGTCAGGTAAATCACATCCGGCTTGTCATTGCTGTTATCCAGCGCCAGCTGAACCTGCTCCATGATGCGGGCCAGCGGCTGATCCAGCGCCGCTTCCAGACCCTGCTGGCTGATGGCTGTCGCCAGCTCGTCGCTGATAAACGGCAGCCCGGCGGTGACGCTCGGCTGCGCGGACAGGGCGATTTTGCTCTCTTCCGCGCTCCGCACCAGGCGATAGCTCAGACGCTGACGCCAGACCTTCAGCAGCAGCGCGACTTTTTCGCTATCGCGGGCGCTGCGCAGCAAATCGTTAAGCAGGCGACCGTTGGCGGCGCTGTAAAAATCGGTTTGCGCCGGGACGTCGTTAATCGCCACCGCATTCCACCACGGCAGAATCGGCAGCGCGATGCCTTTTTCGGTATCGCCGCCCATACCCAGCAGCGGCATCAGGCATTTAAAGGCCAGGGCGATATCAAGGTCGTTACCGCCGACCCGGCAGCCGCTGTGGCCAAGCAGGCTTTGCTGGCGATCGGCTTTTTCCCGCCACTGCGGCCCCATCAATAGCAGTGAACAGTCGGTGGTACCGCCGCCGATATCGACGACCAGCACGCGTTTTTCCTCGCTCAGCGTCGCTTCGAAATCCAGACCGGCGGCGACCGGTTCAAACTGAAACACCACATCGCGGAAGCCCGCGCGCTTTGCCGCACGTTCGAGAATGCCCTGCGCCTGGGCGTTGGCGTCATCGCCGCCCAGTCCCTGGAAGTTAATCGGCCGGCCGATAACCGCCTGGTCGATGGTTTCCGGCAGTTGCGTTTGCGCCTGGAGTTTGATATGCAGCATCATGGCGCACACTAAGTCTTCAAACAGCGCCACCTGCTGCGGCTTGAGCCCGCTGGCGCCGAGAAAGGATTTCGGCGACTTCACAAAGTAGACTTCTTCCGGATCTTCAACGTATTGATGCAGCGAAGCGAGACCAAACTGCACGCTGTTGCCGAGTACGTCGATATCTTCCTCGCGGTTGAAGCTAATGGCGCGACGCAGCAGCGCCTGGTTTTCATCCCCGTTGGGCGGGACATCGTGATGGCGGTAGAGCCACTCGCTGACCGCTTCGCGGGTCGGCGCGCAAAGCATGGATGGCAGCAGTGAACTGCCGTTTTCCAGCGTTAACAGCTGCGGCGTATTCTCGCGCATTACCGCCACCGAACAGTTAGCGGTACCGTAGTCAAAACCAATAAACATAGCCTGCAAAATCCCCATGCCGGTGAAGAAGGGGGGCGACTTTAGCGGATTGACGGCACTGCGACAACTGGAATTTAAAAGCAAGGCGCCCGCGGCGCAGAGCCGCTATGATTGAAGCGCTAAAAAAGGAGAAATGATGACGCTGCTACCCTGGCATCCCCCCTACGACTGGCAATGGATGTTTCATTTTCTTGAGGCGCGTACCGTGCAGGGGATTGAAACTTTTGTCGACAACAGCTACTGCCGCAGCTTTGCCCTCAATGGCCACGCCGGGCTGATCGCGGTGACGCCGGATGACGCCGCGCAGGGCATGCGGGTGACGCTTTCCGCCGGGCTACAGCCGGTCGCGGAAGAGTGCCTGGCGCGGGTTGCGCGCTTATTTGATTTGTCCTGCGACCCGCAGCGGATCGCCCTGACGCTGGGAAACCTCGCGCTGCCAAGGCCGGGGCTGCGCCTGCCGGGATCCCTGGATGCGTTTGAACAAGCGGTACGCGCGGTGCTCGGCCAACTGGTGAGCGTGGCCATGGCGGCAAAGCTGACCGGGAAAGTGGTGGCTGCCTTCGGGGAACCGTTGACCGATGCGCCGGGCTTTTATCTGTTCCCGAGCGCGCAGCGGCTGGCGCAGGCCGATCCGCTGGCGCTGAAGGCGCTGGGTATGCCCCTGCGGCGGGCGGAGGCGCTGATTCACCTGGCGCGGGCGGCCATCAGCGGCGAACTTCCCCTCCGGGCGCCGGATAATATCGACGCTGGAATAAAGCAGCTGCAGACGCTGCCCGGCATTGGCCGCTGGACGGCGAACTATTTCGCGCTGCGCGGCTGGCAGGCGCCGGATATCTTTCTGGCGGATGATTATCTGATTAAACAGCGTTTTCCCGGCATGACGCCGAGCCGGATTGCGCGCTACGCCAGCCGCTGGCACCCCTGGCGCTCGTACGCTTTATTGCATATCTGGTATACGCAAGGCTGGTCGCCGGAGGAGGAATAGACCCGAGAGGCGCTTAGCACTGGTATCGACGCGCTGAAATCCCTATAATTGCGGCGTTTGGCGGTCAACCGCCACCCTTCCTACATTCCCAGGTTAATCAGGTCGCAAAAATTTATGACTGATACGTCTCATCAGTGCGTCATTATAGGCATCGCCGGCGCATCGGCTTCGGGCAAAAGCCTTATCGCCAGTACGCTATATCGTGAATTACGTGAACAGGTCGGCGATGAACATATCGGCGTTATTCCGGAAGACAGCTATTACAAGGATCAAGGTCATCTGTCGATGGAAGAGCGTGTAAAAACCAACTATGACCATCCGAGCTCCATGGATCATAGTCTGCTGTTTCAGCATCTGCAGATGCTGAGAAGCGGCCAGCCGATAGAGTTGCCGGTATACAGCTACGTTGAACATACCCGTATGCCGGAAACTATCCATATCGAACCGAAGAAAGTCATCATTCTTGAAGGGATTCTGCTGCTGACCGACGCTCGCCTGCGCAACGAACTCAGCTTCTCCATTTTTGTCGACACCCCGCTGGACATTTGCCTGATGCGCCGCATCAAGCGAGACGTCAACGAGCGCGGACGTTCGATGGATTCAGTGATGGCGCAGTACCAGAAAACGGTGCGCCCGATGTTCCTGCAGTTTATCGACCCTTCCAAGCAGTATGCCGATATTATTGTGCCTCGCGGCGGTAAGAACCGTATCGCCATCGATATTCTGAAGGCCAAAATCAGTCAGTTCTTTGAATAACACGAACGAATTGTGTAACGTGCAAAGAGAAGCCAATTTGCCCTTATCCCCGGAAGGCGTAGGGGCGCAATGCCTTAAAGGAGAACGTTCATGCGTCTGTGCGACCGAGATATAGAAGCCTGGTTGGATGAGGGGCGACTGGCCATTAATCCGCGCCCGCCCGTTGAGCGCATTAACGGCGCGACGGTCGATGTTCGGCTGGGGAATAAGTTTCGGACTTTCCGCGGGCACACGGCGGGCTTTATTGACCTGAGCGGGCCGAAGGCGGAAGTCAGCGCGGCGCTGGATCGGGTGATGAGCGAAGAGATTGTTCTGCCAGATGGTGAGGCGTTCTTCCTGCATCCGGGCGAGCTGGCGCTGGCGGTGACCTTTGAATCGGTTACCCTGCCGCCGGATCTCGTCGGCTGGCTGGATGGCCGTTCCTCGCTGGCGCGTCTGGGCTTGATGGTGCACGTTACCGCGCACCGCATCGATCCGGGCTGGTCCGGCTGTATCGTTCTGGAATTCTATAATTCGGGTAAGCTGCCGCTGGCGCTGCGTCCAGGGATGCTGATCGGCGCGTTAAGTTTTGAACCCTTATCCGGCCCGGCGGTGCGTCCTTATAACCGCCGCGAAGATGCGAAATATCGCGACCAGCAGGGCGCGGTAGCGAGTCGAATCGACAAGGATTGATAATTTTAGCGGTTTGCTGAGGATGCCATGAGACGAATTCTGACCACGCTGATGATCTTACTGGCGGTAGTTGTCGCCGGTCTTACCGCGCTGGTATTGCTGGTCAACCCCAACGATTTTCGCGCCTATATGGTTAAAGAGGTGGCGGATCGTAGCGGCTATCAGCTTGAACTCAATGGGCCGTTGCGCTGGCACATCTGGCCGCAGCTCAGCATTCTCTCAGGCCGCATGACCCTGACCGCGCCCGGCGCGGCAGAACCGGTCATTCGCGCGGATAATATGCGCCTTGACGTCGGGCTGCTGCCGCTGATCTCGCATCAGCTGCAGGTTAAGCAGGTGATGTTGAAGGGGGCGGTGATCCAACTGACTCCCAAAACCGAAGCCGTGCGCAGCAAAGGAGCGCCGGTCGTTCCGCACGACAACACGTTGCCTCAGGTTCCGGAGGATCGCGGCTGGTCGTATGATGTCCAGAAGCTGCAGATAGCCGATAGCGTGCTGTTTTTTCAGCATGAAGATGGCGAGCAGGTGACGGTGCGCGATATCCGCCTGCAGATGGAGCAGGACAGCAGCCATCGCGCAACGGTCGATTTCTCTGGCCGGGTGAACCGCGATCAGCGCGATCTGGCGCTTTCCTTCACCGCCCAGGTGCAGGGCGGTGATTATCCTCATTCTCTGAAGGCGGATATTTCACAACTGAACTGGCAGCTTCGCGGCGCGGAGCTTCCCCCTGAAGGGATTAGCGGTCAGGCCAGCATGCAGGCCAGCTGGTTCGAGGATGCGAAAAAGCTCAGCTTCGATAAGCTGAACTTAACGGCTAACGGCAGTACCGTTGCCGGCAACGGTAGCGTGGTGCTGGGCCAACAGCCTGACTGGACGCTGAATCTTCAGGCGGGCACGCTCAACCTCGATAGCCTGCTGTCTCATCCCTCAGCATCTGACAATAATGGCGTTAACCAGCAGGGGCAAAGCCAGGCCAGGCAGCTACGCCCGGTTATTGCGGATAACGGTATTCAGCAGGATTACAACTCGCTGCGCGGTTTTAACGCCCGGCTGAGCATCACGGCTGAGCAGCTGCAGTGGCGTGGCATGCATTTTACCCAAGTGAAAAGCGATATCAGCAACCAGCAGGGGCTGCTGACGATTCATCAGATGCAGGGGAACCTGGACGGCGGGCGGCTCTCGCTCCCCGGCTCGCTGGACGCGCGAGGTGAAACGCCGCGAGCCTCCTTCGAGCCGCAGCTCGACAACGTTGAGATCGGCTCGATTCTGAAAGCGTTCAATTATTCGATAAACCTGACCGGCAAGCTCTCGCTGACCGGCGAGTTCTCCGGCGGCAAGATTGATGCCGACGAGTTCCGCCGCAGCTGGCAGGGGCAGGCGCAAATTCAGATGACGGATACGCGCACTGAAGGGCTTAATTTCCAGCAGCTAGTCCAGCAGGCCGTCGAGCGCAGCACCAACGTTCAGGCGCAGGAAAACTACGATAATGCGACCAGGCTGGACTCCGTCAGCACCGAGTTTGCGCTGGATAATGGACAGGTGACCTTAAAGGGTATGCAGGGGCAATCTGAACTGATGGCGTTAACCGGGCAGGGTGAACTCAATCTGCTGAAAGAAGACTGCGATATGCGCTTCAACGTCCGGGTACTGGGCGGCTGGAAGGGCGAGAGCAAACTCATCGATAGGCTCAAGCAGACGGCGATCCCATTGCGAATTTATGGCAACTGGCAGACGCTGAGCTACAGTCTGCAGGTGGACCAGATACTCCGCAAGCAGCTGCAGGATGAAGCGAAAAAACGGCTTAGTGAATGGGCCGAACGCAATAAAAACACTCAGGATGGCAAGGATGTGAAGAAGCTGCTGGATAAGCTGTGAGTCTGGCGGTTGTTGTCGGCGGATGATAATCCATGGCCGGCGTCTTTGCTGACAAAGTGCGACATGTGGCATTGCCCGGCGGCGCTTTGCTTGCGCGGGCCTACGGGGAAGGCGTTATGTGTTGCGGGCGTGGATTTGTAGGCCGGGTAAGGCGTCAGCCGCCGCCCGGCAGTAATGTCAACGGCTCCTCAAAAACCGGTTTGCCATTGTTCATGCGGCTTTAGAATATTCATTGAAGTGAGCATTACACTTCATAGTCCAATTCATCTTCATTATGCGCCGGCGGCACTATTTGTACTTTTTGCACCCGATGGCTCTCCACCTGCAGCGTGCGCAGACCGTAGCCGTCCAGGTTCACTTCTTCACCTTCCTGCGGCACATGCTGCAGGTACTCCATCAGCAGACCGGCGACCGTATGGTATTCACGTTTCTCATCCAGCGGCAGGGGGACATACTGGACCAGGTCTTCCAGCGGCATATGCCCGTTGACCGTCCAGCTACCGTCGCCGTTTTTGTGAATATCGTGGCGAGCGTCAATCTCTTCTACTTCATTAGGCAAATTACCGGCGATAGTTTCCATAACGTCGCTGAGCGTGACAATGCCCTCGACGGAGCCAAACTCATCAACCACAAAGGCAAAGTGGGTTCTGGCTTTGCGGAACTGCTCCAGCGCCGGAAGCAGCGGTAGCGTCTCCGGGAACACCAGCGGCTGACGAATCAGGGCCTGCAGGTTGAGCGGTTCATGTCGTAACGATTGCTGCAGCAGATCGATCACATGCACGACGCCAAGCATATCTTCGTCATCATCGACGCCGGTAACCACCAGGCGGGTATGCTGATTCTTGTCGAGTAAGGCGCGGATCTCCTCTTCCGGAGCGCTGAGATCAATATGTTCAATATCATGACGCGAGGTCATGATGCTGCTGACGGTGCGCTGATTGAGATTCAGTACCCGCTCAATCATCCGCCGCTCCTGTGGATTAAACAGCGGGTTATCGTCGCGATCGGCAACCAGCGAAGCGGTATCGCTATCCAGCTCGCTATTCTCTTTGTGGCCGCTCAACAGATTCATTACCGCTTCAGTGGTTCGCTGGCGTAACGTCAGGTTGGCCGAGAGAAAGCGATGACGGTTAAAGATCGCCAGCTGATTGAAGGATTCAATCATGACCGAGAAGCCGATGGCAGCGTACAGGTATCCTTTGGGAATAGGGAAGCCAAAGCCTTCGGCAATCAGGCTAAAACCGATCATTAACAGGAAGCTCAGGCAGAGAATAACAATTGTCGGATGGCTGTTAACAAAGCGGGTCAGGGCCTTGCTGGCCATCAGCATCAGGCTAATGGCAATAATCACCGCAGCCATCATTACCGCCAGGTGGTCAACCATGCCGACCGCGGTTATCACCGAATCGAGAGAGAAGATGGCATCAAGCACCACGATTTGCGCAACCACTCCCCAGAACCTGGCGCCTTTGCGCTGGGTCGGGTTATCGCTATCTTTACCTTCCAGCCGTTCGTTGAGCTCAACGGTGGCTTTAAAGAGAAGGAACAACCCGCCAAACAGCATAATGAGATCGCGAGCGCTAAAGCTCAGATCGTGCCACGTAATCAGCGGCCTGGTGAGAGTAACCAACCATGAGATCGACGCCAGCAGCAGCAGGCGCATCACCATTGCGAGCAGCAGACCGGTCACGCGCGCCCTGTCGCGCTGCGCGGGAGGGAGTTTTTCCGCGAGAATGGCGATAAAGACCAGATTATCAATACCGAGTACCAGCTCAATAACGACAAGCGTGATGAGCCCGGCCCAGATCGAAGGGTCGGCAATCCATTCCATATTCAATTAAAACCTTTACAACCTAAGAGTGCCATGTACCGATCATGGATAAGCCATAGATAAAATGCAATATTTTCTGCTGTTAATTACCTCGGGCGCCAAACGGGGCCTCGTAATACCTGTAAATAAAATAGCCACTTGCGCAGGATATAACCATATTCAACCACAAGCATATCGGCAGGTTATTATTTGTCATCGCGCGAATTTCCATCGATATAGGCTGAAATGGCCCGCCTGATTTTATGCCGGATTCCGCGCAGACGCTGAACGGCTATACCAGGGCGGTCTCCGGCAAACGGTAAAGTCTATCAATAGATTTGATGTATATAACAACAATTTCCTGGAATTTAGATATTTATACTACTTAATGTCGTGGCTTGTCGGAGATCAATTTTTGCCGGAGGATGTGATGCGCGTTATCGGGGGACGCAGAGTGGCAAAACAGCAGTGGGAATAATTTGTTGCCAGTAAAAGGCACCAGGGGTTAGCGGGGAAGACGTCGCTGCTGCTGAAACCCGTTGTGACGAGTAATTTGCTGCCGTTCAGACGGTTTTGTGCGTTAAATAATTTTATTAACACTATAATCGATTATATGGTCTGGATTTTTATTTTTTTGCAGTCACTTGTTCTGTATCAACTCATTGTGAAAGATAACAAGGTATTAAAAGAGGAATGATGGAGGAACGATGAACGTCATTACTCAATCTTATGAATTGAATGGAATGGTTTTTTTGCCTAACATATTGTAAATATTAGATATTTACTTCGAAATATTGCGTATAAGAATTTTCTTAAATCTGTCTATTGGTATGTAGACTTTACGTGTATTCTTAAATTATACGTGTAATTTCAGAATTTGACGGACAGTATGGCAGGGATCAACCGTGTATCATCACTGATAAATGCCAGTGATAGATACAAACTGACAGGATCAAAAGGTTTATAACCATACGGGTGGATATGAAAATGGTGAGTTTGAAAGCAGTTATACCGGTAGCAGGATTAGGGATGCATATGTTGCCCGCCACTAAGGCCATTCCGAAAGAGATGTTGCCGATCGTCGACAAGCCTATGGTGCAGTATATTGTTGATGAAATTGTAGCTGCGGGAATCAAGGAAATCGTGCTGGTAACGCATTCATCCAAGAATGCGGTAGAAAACCATTTCGACACCTCCTATGAACTGGAAGCATTGCTCGAACAACGTGTAAAACGTCAGCTTCTGGCGGAGGTGCAGGCTATCTGTCCTCCTGGCGTAACCATTATGAACGTACGTCAGGGCCAGCAGTTGGGGTTAGGCCACTCCATTCTTTGCGCGCGCCCGCTGATTGGCGATAACCCCTTTGTGGTTGTGCTCCCGGATATCATTCTGGACGACGCCAGCGCCGATCCTCTGCGCTATAACCTTGCCGCGATGGTAGCGCGTTTCAATGAAACGGGCCGTAGCCAGGTTCTGGCCAAACGAATGGAAGGCGACCTCTCCGAGTACTCTGTTATTCAGACTAAAGATACGCTGGAATCGGCAGGGCAGGTGGCCCGAATCGTTGAATTCATCGAAAAACCTGATGAACCGCAAACCCTGGATTCCGACCTGATGGCAGTAGGGCGTTATGTGCTCTCTGCCGATGTATGGTCCGAACTGGAGCGTACCGAGCCGGGCGCCTGGGGACGCATCCAGTTAACCGATGCCATCGCCGAGCTGGCGAAAAAGCAGTCGGTCGATGCGATGCTAATGACTGGCGATAGCTATGACTGCGGTAAAAAAATGGGCTACATGCAGGCTTTTGTAAGCTACGGTCTGCGTAACCATAAAGAAGGGGCAAAATTCCGCGAGAGCATTAAGAAGCTGCTGGCATAGTTTAAGCGCATGGCTTTTTAGCGGATGAGAGTGAGCGGTCCGAGTTTTCTGATGAAGAACAGACAATTCGTGGCCGTTCACACCGATAAGTACAGCAGGTATCGCTGATTAGTATCCATTTTAATACAATGAGTTAGCGGTTTTCTTGTTATATTGTAGCTTTTGCGAACATGAGGCAATGTTCGGAGACTTCTGGTAGTAGAAGAACACGTATCATGCTGAAATGGTCGGACTAGCTAAATTTACTCTTTGCTGATAATTACTTACTAAGACTTTTCTTAAGTAAGTGGCCCTTAGTCAAGGCGTGAGACGAAAATAAAACTTGACTGAGATCATGTTTGCGCATTAAACAACGGTAACGCATGCATAATAATGTGAAGTTACTGATTGTGTATGCCCACACCAATGTCGCGGAAAAGACGTTACGGACTGGAGAGATCGTCAAAGGATGAAAAAGAAATGAACTGGCAGGTTGTCACTTTTTTTGGCGATAGCACCGTACTGTTACCCAGTGCGGCCGTACTGTTTATCGTTCTTTTTCTGCGAAAAGACTCAAAGCAGCTGGCCTGGCACTGGGCTCTGCTGTTCGGTATAACTGGCGCAATTGTCTGCGCATCGAAACTGGCATTTATGGGCTGGGGTATCGGGATTCGCGAGCTGGACTTCACTGGCTTTAGCGGGCACACCGCACTCTCTTCCGCTTTCTGGCCAATCCTCTTATGGCTGCTGTGCGCGCGTGCCACACCAGTTCTTCGTTTTACTGCCGTCGTATTCGGATATGCACTAGCCGGGCTGGTAGGCTATTCCCGTTTGATGGTTCATGCACATTCAACTTCGGAAGTTATTGCCGGCTTACTGCTGGGCGCCGCAGGGAGTGCAGCCTTTCTGCTGCTGCAGTCGCGCGTTCGCGATACTCATACAGCGCAGCTATCGTTTGGCGGCTTGGCGAGCATGGTCATTATCCCGGCGCTTCTGCTGAATACAGGGGCGAAGGCGCCAACCCAATCGCTGTTGGGCGAGATTGCGGTGAAGCTTGGCCCACTGGAAAAACCTTTTACACGAGTTGATCTGCACAAGGGATTTTACTGACTCAGGTGAGCGTGGGCGAGATGAAGGATTCAGAGTGATTCATGTGCTGTTCACATTGTATGCAAGATGAAATTTAAGGTGAAATGGTCTGCCGCTGCGATATTTCATATCCATGAAATAAATCTGTGATGGGCCATTCTGCACAATAATTATCTTAATGATAAGTCGCCAGGATGTTTCCTAAATAAGTTTTCTGGCTAAATATCGAATTTATTAATGATAACAGCATGCTGGCATAATTCTTTTCACTATTAATTTTTGTAGTTGACTAACTATAATTAATTTGAAACTAAGTCAACACACTTTTTGTGGTGAAAAAGTAATAAAATCATGCGGTTGAAATTATTCAGTTGTTCTGTACTGCTGTCATTTGTAAGTGGTGACCGGAAAACAATAACCTTATCGACGAGCAGTTCATAGCGCTGCCAACGTATCTGATAATTTAAGATTACGCTCCCAATTGAGGGCAGAATCTCGTAAACTTATGGCCGCGAAATTGTTTGTTTTGATGGATTAATCGCCGATTTATCGAAATCTGCGATTGAATTTAAAGGGAAAGAAGTGCAGTGCATTGGTAGCTGTTAAGCCAAGGGCGGTAGCGTACCTGCGGACGGACGTTTTCTCTATATCACATCTCATTTCATGCGACCGAAATTCCTAAAGTGGACTTCATACAGGTGATTATCTTCACAACCTGTATATACTTGCGTGTTGTCGCCAGCTCAGAGCATTCCGTTTGGGGGCGGGTAGGAGAAACTGCGGGTATAAAGCGTAAGGAATGGCCTTCAATAACAATTTCGCATACATTGTGTACTGCAGGTAGCCTGTGAATCAAAAGCGGACGTTGGCCTGAGAATCCGATAACATGCTTTCGTTTTCTTTGCTCAAACCTGTAGACCAAAAATAGCAAAGGTTGGCGTCAGAGGGCGCTGCATCTATCTGTGTTCCCCTTGTCGCGCCAGCTTGCGGAAACGGGGCTTTAAATGGATCTTGTACAATGATAAAAATTGCGCGAATCGCACTCGCATTAGGGCTGCTTACTTCTGCCAGCTCACTTGCCTATGCCTCCGGGTTAGTGATGAATGACAACGAACTGCGCAACGATCTGGCGTGGCTTTCCGATCGCGGCGTTATTCATCTCAGCCTGTCGACCTGGCCTCTGAGCCAGGAAGAGATTAATCGGGCACTTAAGAAAGCAAAACCCTCTTACTCTTCTGAACAGGTTGTTCTCGCTCGAATCAACCAACGCCTCGATTCCTTAAAAGCTGATTTCCGGGTGAGCGGCTATACCTCAACGGATAAACCCGGAACGCCGCAGGGATTTGGCCAGAATCAGCCTGCGGATAGTTCTTTATCATTGGCCTTTAATAACAGCGGCGAATGGTGGGATGTGCATCTACAGGGCAACGTTGAAGGTGACGAACGCATCAGCAACGGTTCCCGTTTTAATGCTAATGGCGCCTATGGCGCGGTCAAGTTCTGGAACCAGTGGCTCTCGTTCGGCCAGATGCCGCAGTGGTGGGGACCGGGTTACGAAGGCAGCCTGATCCGCGGTGATGCGATGCGCCCGATGACCGGCGTTTTAATGCAGCGTGCTGAACAGGCCGCACCGGAAACCTGGTGGCTGCGCTGGATTGGCCCGTGGCAGTATCAGATTTCAGCCAGCCAGATGAATCAATATACCGCTGTACCGCATACCAAAATTATCGGCGGTCGTCTGACGTTTTCTCCTTTCAAGTCCCTTGAGCTTGGCGCATCGCGCATTATGCAGTGGGGCGGAGAAGGGAGACCGGAGTCGTTTAGTAGTTTCTGGGATGGTCTGGCGGGCAAAGATAACACCGGCACGGCCAATGAACCGGGTAACCAGCTAGCCGGTTTTGATTTTAAATTTAAGTTGGAGCCTACGCTTGGTTGGCCGATTAGTTTCTATGGTCAACTGATTGGTGAAGATGAGGCCGGCTATCTTCCCTCTGCAAATATGTTCTTGGGAGGAGTTGAAGGGCACCACGGTTGGGGTAAAGATGCCATCAACTGGTATGTGGAAGCTCATGATACTCGCTCGAACATGGACCGCCTGAACTACAGCTACAACCACCATATTTATACCGACGGGTATTATCAACAAGGATATCCGCTGGGTGACGCAATGGGCGGCGATGGCCAATTATACGCCGGCAAGGTTGAATTGGTGACGGAAGATAATCAACGCTGGAGCGCACGCTTGGCCTATGCCAAGGTCAATCCAAGAAGTCAGTCGATAAATAAAGCCTTCCCGCAATCGGATACTCTGAAAGGAGTACAGTTGGGCTGGAGCGGGGATGTGTATAAATCAGTGCGTTTAAATACTTCCCTCTGGTACACCGATGCTGATGACAGTGATAGCGACGACGTTGGTGCCAGTGCCGGGATTGAAATACCATTTAATTTATAGCCTAGCTACAGCAACTTTAGAATGTCAGCAGGCTGTTATGTGGCCGCTGGTTCAGCAGTCTGTGAAGAGCAAAAAAACGCGCGGTAGTTTGGGAATTAGACACTTTTAGTTTACTGATGATGTGACATTATGAAGAAAAAAATTGTTAGATTTTCGGCATTGGCATTAGCTATAGGGTTTTTATCGGGTTGTACAATCATGCCGGGTCAGGGATTGAATAGCCTTCGTAAGAATGTGGTTGAGCTGCCTGATAGCGATTACGATCTGGATAAACTGGTCAATGTTTATCCCATGACGCCAGGTCTGATAGATAAACTCCGCCCCGAACCCGTCATTGCTCGTTCGAATCCTCAATTAGATAGCCTGTTAAAAAGCTATGAGTATCGTATTGGCGTTGGCGATGTGCTTATGGTTACTGTATGGGATCACCCTGAGTTGACAACCCCGGCGGGTCAATATCGTAGCGCAAGTGATACGGGCAACTGGGTAAACTCTGATGGGACTATTTTCTATCCATATATTGGCAAAGTTCAGGTTGCAGGTAAGACATTAACGCAAGTGAGACAAGAGATTGCGAATCGCCTGACGACGTATATTGAAAGTCCACAGGTTGATGTCAGTATTGCTGCGTTTCGATCGCAGAAAGCTTATGTCACTGGTGAAGTTGCTAAGTCAGGCCAGCAGCCAATTACGAATATACCGCTAACCGTTATGGACGCCATAAACGCAGCTGGGGGGTTAGAAGCCGATGCAGATTGGCGTAACGTTGTACTTACGCATAATGGTAAAGATACTAAAATCTCTTTATATGCGTTGATGCAGAAAGGTGACCTAACTCAGAACTATATGCTTTATCCTGGCGATATTTTATTTGTGCCACGTAATGACGATCTGAAAGTATTTGTCATGGGTGAAGTGGGTAAACAGAGTACCATGAAGATGGATCGCAGCGGTATGACGTTGGCTGAAGCACTAGGCAATGCGGAAGGAATGTCACAAGCCTTCAGCGATGCTACAGGTGTGTTTGTTATTCGCCAATTGCAGGGAGATAAACATGGTAAGATTGCTAACATCTATCAATTGAATGCGCAAGATGCATCCGCAATGGTGTTAGGTACTGAATTTCAGCTACAACCCTATGATATTGTCTATGTAACTACGGCACCTCTGGTCCGTTGGAACCGCGTCATTTCGCAGTTAGTTCCGACTATTAGCGGAGTTCACGATATGACTGAAACCGTAAAATTTATCAAGGATATGCAATAATGTTTGATTCTATTCTTGTTGTTTGTACGGGAAACATCTGTCGTTCACCACTTGGCGAACGTTTTTTGCGGCGAGCATTGCCCAATAAGAAAATTGATTCAGCAGGTACAGGTGCTTTGGTTGAACATTGTGCTGATGATAGTGCTATCAGAATTGCGGAAAAGCATGGTATTTCATTAGATGGCCATAAAGGGCGACAATTTACCTCTACCTTGGGGCGGCAATATGATCTGATTTTGGTAATGGAAAAATCTCATATTGAACAAATTGGTCGGATCGCACCCGAAGTCAGGGGGAAAACGATGTTATTCGGCCAATGGATAAATCAAAAAGAAATCCCTGATCCTTATCGAAAAAGCGATGAAGCATTTGCTTCGGTATACCAGTTGATTGAACAGGCTGGATTACGTTGGGTCGAGAAATTGGGCGCATAATTATCAGGAATCACTGCATGTCATCAGTTAATAATAGAGCCGTCGAGAAAGAGGCGGATGGAATCGATTTAGGCAGATTAGTTGGCGAGCTTATCGACCATAGGAAGCTAATTGTTTCAGTTACTGCATTATTTACGTTAGTTGCTCTACTATACGCGTTATTTGCCACCCCTGTTTACCAAGCTGACGCATTGTTACAAGTAGAGCAGAAACAGGGCAATGCAATTCTTAATAGTTTGAGTCAAATGTTACCTGATAGTCAGCCTCAGTCAGCCCCGGAAATTGCATTGCTTCAATCACGTATGATCTTGGGTAAAACAGTTGATGATCTGAATCTACAAGCTAGGATTGAGCCGGATTTTTTTCCTTTGTTAGGCAAAGGCTGGGCACGACTAACTAATAAACATATAGGTAGTTTGGCAGTAAGCAGATTATATTTGCCCATGGATGGCGATTTGGATATCCCTAAGCTGAAACTGACGGTTAAAGATAAAAATCATTACAGTATAGCTTTTAACGATAATCAGATAGTTGGAGTGGTTGGTGTTTTACTAGAGAGCAATGGTATTTCTCTTAAGGTCGATAAAATCGAGGCAGAACCTGGATCTGAATTTATCATTTCATATGTGAGTAAACTAAAAGCCATCACAGACTTGCAAGAGGTACTATCGGTAGCAGATCAAGGCAAGGATACTGGCATGTTAAGTTTGTCGTTGACTGGTCCGGATCCATTGTTACTGGAGAAAATACTAAATAGTATAAGTAATAATTATCTGGCACAAAATGTGGCACGACAGGCGGCACAGGATGCAAAAAGCTTGGAGTTCCTCAATGAACAGCTGCCAAAGGTGCGCAATGACTTAGATATTGCTGAAGATAAACTGAATCAGTACCGGCGTCAAAAAGACTCCGTAGATCTATCTCTGGAGGCAAAATCAGTACTTGAACAGATCGTTAACGTTGATAATCAGTTAAATGAACTGACATTTCGTGAATCAGAAATTTCACAACTGTATACTAAAGAGCATCCAACTTATAAAGCGCTTATGGAGAAGCGTAAAACTCTCCAGGATGAAAAGGCAAAGCTAAACCAACGTGTATCAGCAATGCCTAAAACGCAACAAGACATATTGCAATTAAGCAGGGATGTTGATTCAGGACAGGCTGTTTATATGCAACTTTTAAATCGACAGCAGGAGTTAAACATTGCTAAGTCAAGTGCGATTGGTAACGTCCGAATCATTGATAATGCTGTATTTCAGCCTAAGCCTGTAAAACCGAAAAAGGTAATAATTTTATTAGTTGGAGTAGTTTTGGGGGGGGTAGTATCAGTAGGATTGGTATTACTACGTGTATTTTTGCGTCGGGGAATCGAAAATCCTGAACAGTTGGAAGAAGTTGGCATTAGTGTTTATGCTAGCATCCCTGTCTCCGAGAGTTTTGCAAAAACTGCTACTCAAACACCGGGATTGCGCAAAAAAGATGTGCCTGAATATCAAAGCTTTTTGGCGTTAGAAAACCCAGCAGATTTAGCTATCGAGGCGATCAGAGGCCTACGTACCAGTTTGCATTTCGCGATGATGGAAGCTAGGAATAATGTACTAATGATTTCTGGTGCCAGTCCGAATGCGGGTAAAACATTTGTTAGTACTAACCTTGCAGCAGTAATTTCCCAAACGGGGAAAAGAGTATTATTTATTGATACAGATATGCGCAAAGGTTACACTCACAAATTATTCAATCGTAGCAATGAAAATGGCTTATCCGATATTCTTTCTGGAAAAGTTGAAATCATAAAGGCGGTGCAAACTGTTACTTCTGCGGGGTTTGATTATATTTCTCGAGGTATTGCACCTCCTAATCCGGCAGAGTTATTAATGCATCGCCGTTTCAACGAGCTGCTGACATGGGCTAGTCAACATTATGATATGGTTATCCTTGATACGCCACCCATATTAGCAGTCACTGATGCTGCGATTATAGGCCATTATGTGGGGACTACATTACTTGTAGCCCGTTTCGAGCAAAATACTGTTAAAGAACTTGAAGTTAGTTTCAAACGTTTTGAACAGAGTGGTGTGCAGGTGAAAGGCTGTATACTAAATGGGATAGTTAAAAAAGCCAGTAGCTATTATGGCTACGGCTATAGCCACTATGGTTATTCATATAGTAATGATAAGTGATTGAGCTAGAAAATCGGATCACTAATGGTCCGATTTTTCTTAAGTTAATATTTAAGATTTTGCCGTTAATTATAATAGTTATATAATACGTTATATTGAGAGGGTAACATGACGCTTCTCGGCAGGAGTTTTTTAGTCAGTACAGCACTTGCACTATCAGATTTTATCAGCTTTATTATATCTATCTATCTCGCTATCGGGTTACTAGCCTTTACCCAACATCATAATGATCAATTTATCCCACTAAATCAAACTGAGGGTTGGATTGCATTGCATTGGCTGTTAGCCTTTTGCTGTGTGGGTTGGTATTCAGTGCGCTTGCGACATTATTTTTATAGAAAAACTTTTTGGTTTGAGTTGAAGGAAATACTTCGAACTCTTGTTATTTTCGCGATTATCGAAATAGCTGTTATTGCATTCACCACTTGGTCATTTTCACGCTATCAATGGGGGCTGACATGGTTATTTACATTACTTTTGGTTCCTGCCGCACGTATGGCCACAAAGCGTATTTTAGATATACTTGGCTATTGGCAACGCGATACTTGGATTATTGGCAGTGGAGAGAATGCGCGTGAGGCTTATAAGGCTATAAGTAGTGAGCGTAATCTCGGATTGAATATTGTAGGTTTTATTGCTAGTGAAGGAGGGAAAACTGCAGGCGAGAATATCGAAGGTATTAGCGTTTTGGTCAATGATATACAATGGTTAGAGACTAAACATAAAAAAACGCAGTTTATTGTCGCAGTGGAATCATACGAAAGCGAAATGCGCAATACTTGGCTGCGTAATTTTATGATTAAAGGTTTTCGTTATATATCAGTTATACCAACGTTACGAGGGATGCCCCTGGATAGTACTGATATGTCATTTATTTTTAGTCATGAGGTAATGATTTTCCGTGTGCAGCAGAATCTGGCTAAGTGGTCATCACGTTTTCTGAAACGCCTATTTGATATTGCAGGTTCTGTAGCAATTATTATTATTTTGTCGCCTGTATTATTATATATCAGTCGGAAGGTACGTGAGGATGGTGGACCAGCAATCTATGGCCATGAACGTATTGGTAAAGGTGGTCAGGCATTTAAATGTTTAAAATTTCGTTCGATGGTTATTAATTCAAAGGAGGTGCTTGAGCAATTGCTGGCTAATGATAAAAGTGCTAGAGACGAATGGGAAGCAACATTTAAATTAAAAAATGATCCGCGAATTACTAAAATTGGAGCTTTTCTTCGTCGAACCAGTTTGGACGAGCTTCCACAATTATTTAACGTCTTAAAAGGTGAGATGAGTCTAGTGGGCCCTCGACCAATCATCACCGCAGAGTTAGAAAGATATAATGAAGAGGTTGATTACTATCTTCTAAGTAAACCTGGAATGACGGGATTATGGCAGGTAAGCGGGCGCAGTGATGTCGACTATGAAACTAGAGTGTATCTCGATGCATGGTACGTGAAAAATTGGTCTATGTGGAATGACATCGCCATTCTATTTAAAACAATTGGCGTAGTACTAAAAAAAGATGGTGCTTATTAAGTACCTACATTAAACAATGAGTTATTATATGAAATACTATGTCGCAATACCGACTTATAATGGCGGAGAAATATGGCATTCAGTTGTAGCCAATATTAAAAATTATGCACCAGATGATTTGTTTGTTCATGTAATAGATTCAAGTAGCAAAGATGACACTGTGCAAGTAGCAAAGAATGCTTCATTTGATGTAATGATAATCGATAGTAGTGATTTTAATCACGGCGGAACAAGAAATCAGGCAATTAAAAATTATATTAATCAGTATGATATTGTTATTTTTTTGACTCAAGATGCAATACCTCAACCAGGATTTATTGAAAAGATAATTGATGTTTTCGATGACGAATTGGTCGCATGTGCATATGGGCGACAACTCCCGCATGAAAATGCTAATCCAATAGCAACGCATGCGCGTTATTTTAATTATCCAGAACAATCATATTCATGCAATAAAAGCAACGTATCCGAGATGGGTTTGAAAACAGTATTTATGTCTAACTCATTTTCAGCTTATAGACTATCTGTATTCAATAAGTTAAACGGCTTTCCATCAAATACAATATTGTGTGAAGATATGTATTACACAGCCAAGGCTGTTAACTCGGGGTACAAGGTTGCCTATGTCTCGGGTGCAGTAGTTCGTCATTCTCATAATTATACACCTGTCGAAGAATTCAAAAGATATTTTGATATTGGTGTATTTCATACGGATGAGCCATGGATAAGACGTGACTTTGGAGGAGCTAAAGGTGAAGGTAAAAAATTTATCATATCGGAGTTAAAATACCTAGTAAGAAAATACCCGTTGTGGATACCTTTTGCATGTGTAAATAACTTCATGAAAATAATTGGTTACATGCTGGGTCAACAGTATAAAAAAATACCTTTTAAATTAATTAAAGCCTTTAGTATGCATAAACGCTATTGGGATTTAAAGTGAATACTATAATTTATGCATAATGTGAATGGCTTAAATTTAATAAAGCAAACTCATTAGATAGAAGAGGGTAGTATGAAAATTATTGTTACTGGTGGTGCTGGGTTTATTGGATCGGCTGTTGTACGTCATATAATTAATAATACTAAAGATGAAGTGGTTGTTATGGACTGCTTAACTTATGCGGGTAACCTTGATTCATTATTATCTGTTTCTGATAATTCTCGCTATGTATTTGAGCAAGTTAATATTTGTGATAGAAATGCAGTAGACCATGTATTCAGAAAACATCAGCCTGATGCTGTAATGCATCTTGCAGCCGAGAGTCATGTTGATCGTTCAATTGATGGCCCCTTGGCATTTATTGAAACAAATATAATCGGGACTTATATTTTACTAGAGGCCGCACGCCAGTATTGGAATGAATTAAGTAGCGATTCTAAGCAAACATTTCGCTTTCACCATATTTCCACTGATGAAGTATATGGTGATCTACATGGCACAACTGATTTGTTTACTGAGACGACCCCTTATGAACCAAGTAGTCCTTATTCTGCATCAAAGGCATCAAGTGATCATCTAGTACGCGCTTGGTTGCGGACCTTTGGACTACCTACGATCGTAACAAACTGTTCAAATAATTATGGTCCGTTCCATTTCCCTGAAAAACTAATCCCACTGGTAATCTTAAATGCATTGGAAGGAAAACCACTTCCTGTATATGGTGATGGTGGCCAGATACGTGACTGGTTATATGTTGAAGATCATGCCCGTGCACTATATAAAGTCGTTACCGAAGGTGAGGTCGGTGAAACCTATAATATCGGTGGTCATAACGAACGAAAAAATATTGATGTTGTGAAAACAATCTGCCAACTTTTAGAGGAATTGGTGCCAAATAAACCTAACGGTATAGCTAATTATACTGATCTAATTACTTATGTCACCGATCGTCCTGGCCATGATGTACGTTACGCTATAGATGCACAGAAAATATTTAAAGAGTTGGGATGGAAACCATTAGAAACTTTTGAGAGTGGAATTCGTAAAACTGTTGAATGGTATTTAGCTAACGAACAATGGTGGAGTCGTGTTAAAGATGGCTCATATGCCGGTGAACGCTTAGGTCTCTCTCATTAATTTTGACAGGAATTATGCAATGAAAGGTATTGTTTTAGCTGGTGGTTCCGGTACTCGTCTTTATCCTATTACTAAAGGCACATCAAAACAATTATTGCCTATTTATGATAAACCAATGGTTTACTACCCCATATCTGTTTTAATGCTAGCAGGCATTCGTGATATTCTGATCATTTCAACTCCTGATGATATGCCTGGCTTTAGGCGTCTGCTGGGTGATGGTAGCCAATTTGGTGTTAATTTTAGTTATGCAATTCAGCCCAGTCCTGACGGTCTAGCACAGGCATTTCTTATTGGGGAGGAATTTATAAATGGTGATAGTTGTGCGTTAGTACTTGGGGACAATATTTATTTTGGTGAAAGCTTTGGTCGTAAATTAGAATCCGTTGTGAAAAGAACTGAAGGCGCAACGGTTTTTGGCTATCAAGTGATGGATCCCGAGCGCTTTGGTGTTGTTGAATTCGATGAAAATAATCGGGCCATATCGCTGGAAGAAAAACCAGCACTACCAAAATCGAACTGGGCAGTTACTGGGCTTTATTTTTATGATAGCAATGTCGTTGACATGGCAAAACAAGTAAAACCATCTTCACGCGGTGAACTTGAGATTACAACACTTAATGAAATGTACCTTGACAGTGGTAATCTCCATGTTGAGAAACTCGGTCGTGGTTTTGCATGGCTTGATACTGGAACTCATGAGAGTCTTCTGGAAGCATCGCAATTTATACATACTATTGAGCAACGGCAGGGCTTCAAGGTAGCTTGCCTCGAAGAGATTGCATATAGAAAAGGTTGGCTAAACGCAAAGGAAGTGCTCGCTCAGGCCAATGTACTTTCTAAGACGCAATATGGACAATATCTCAAGATGTTAATTGAGGAGAAATAACGATGCAGGTTATTGATACAAAAATTAAAGATGTGAAAATAATTCAACCTAAGATTTTTGGTGATGCTCGCGGTTTTTTTCTTGAAACTTTTGAGAAGCAGCGTTATCAAGAAATGCTTGGTATAGAGTTTGATTTTGTCCAAGATAATCATTCTCGTTCTTCTAAAGGTGTTTTAAGAGGTTTACATTTTCAAACAGTTAATCCCCAAGGCAAGCTTGTTCGGGTTGTGCGTGGGGAAGTATTTGATGTTGCAGTTGATATCCGTAAGAATTCTCCGACATTTGGTGAATGGGAGGGGGTTTATCTATCGGAAGAAAATAAAACGCAATTTTGGATACCTCCAGGTTTAGCACATGGATTTGTTGTGTTATCAGAAATCGCAGATTTTGAATATAAGTGTACTGATTACTATACCCCTGTAGGGGAAGGTTGCTTAATTTGGAATGATCCTGATTTAGGTATTGAATGGCCAATATTAGAACCATTGCTCTCAGAAAAAGATAAAGCAGGTAAACGTTTGAAGGAGCTCTTTGCATGAAAATTCTGTTAACCGGGGCAAATGGTCAGCTTGGACGGTGTTTTCAGGATAGACTCCCTGACAGTTGGGAAGTGTGGGCAACAGACACTGCTGAATTAGATATAACCAATAAAGAAGCCGTATTGAGTGCAGTTAGACAATATGAGCCCGATGCAATTGTCAATGCGGCTGCTTACACTGCAGTAGATAAAGCTGAAAGTGAACATAATATTGCTGCTTTAGTTAATAAGACTGGCCCTGAAAACTTAGCTATTGCTGCCAGTAAATATAATTCAATTTTAGTTCATGTCTCAACAGATTATGTCTTCGATGGAAACTCAGCTGTTCCTTATTTAGAAAATGATAAAACCAATCCTCTAGGTGTTTATGGTCTGACTAAACTTGAGGGTGAAAATGCAGTAATTAGCTTTGCACCCAGCGCTATTATTGTGAGAACGGCTTGGGTTTTTAGCGAGTATGGAAATAATTTTGTAAAAACAATGCTAAGGCATGGAAAAGACAAAGATAACCTAAATGTCGTAGATGACCAGATTGGTTGTCCAACTTATGCAGGAGATATTGCAAATGCAATTATACATATGTTGATTAAAAATACTCCTAAGGGACTTTACCACTACTGCGGTGATGTTAGGACTTCATGGTTTGGATTTGCAAAAACTATTTTTGATATAGCTGATAAATCAAAAATGATGGATAACATACCTAATGTAACGGCTATAAATAGTGATCAGTATCCAACACCAGTCAAAAGACCTGCGTTTTCCGTCTTGAATACCAGTAAAATTGAATTGTTAGGTATTACTCCATCTGACTGGAAGAAAGCACTAGAGTTAATACTACCTAAGTTAATATAATTTTTTTGTATTTGAGTCATGTTTGTATAATACAAAGCTTACAGCCTTTTCAAGGCTGTAAGCTTTAAATGTCCAATGTGAAATATTCAATCTGGCGATGAAGTGTATTTAAAAAAACTATAATATTTTATAGCGACAGTTCATTGCTACAATATTCTTTTGTAGTGTTCATTACGATGCTTTTAGTTAGTAGTGTAGTGTTTTTTATACAGAATATTTTATAGACACCACTTAGTTTACAAGATGTATCTAAGTTAGATATTGTTACTTCATATCTTTAGGTGAATGTAACTTGCCAACTGAGGTGGAAATTGTTCGAGAATGATAATGTAGTCATTTATACGGCATTGTTTGGTGCGTATGATAAGTTAGTGGAACCAGCGTATAAGTTTTCTAACTGCGATTTTATTTGTTATACAGATGATAAAACGCTAAAATCCGATATCTGGGATATCAGGTTAGTTGAAAATATTACTGATCCAGTTCAGGCTAACAGAGAAATTAAGTTTTTACCTCACAAGTTTTTTGAAGATTATAAATATAGTATATATATCGATTCAAATATTCGAGTTATAAATAATCCAATTGAGCTTCTAATTAAGTATCTTAGTGAGGAAAAAATTTGCATACCAAAACATTTCGAGAGAGCATGTATTTATGACGAACTAAATGAATGTATTGCACTAAATAAAATTACTAGGAAAGGATATGACTATTTGTATGACTTATTGAAATCTGATGGATACCCTCGAACCTATGGCTTGGGGGAAAATAATATAATAATGAGGAAACATACTGATCCAGATGTAATTTTTCTTATGGAAAAATGGTGGGATTTTTTTATAAACGGACCTAAGAGGGACCAATTAAGTCTTTTATATCTTTCATGGAAGTTTAAAATCCCGGTTAAACTTATGTATGAAACATCACGCAATAAAAATAAATATTTTCGTTATGAGTTACATTTGAATGAATCAAAGCTTCCATTATTGCGAAGAACCTATTTGTATATGAGAGCAAATAGAGATAGACATCTTCTTTACAAAATTATATATTTATTTAAAGAAAAGCTGTGTGTTTTTTTTAAATAAATTAGCGTTTTTTTTAATTTTATTGGAGTTCAGTATATGCGTTTTGGTGTAGTCGTTGTTCTTTTTGAACCTGATGGTGAAATATTAAAAAATTTGATGCAATATGTTAGGGATGATATCGTTCTTTGCACGGTTGATAATAGCAGGGAAATTAGTAATATCCCTTATAGTTGCGAATATATACATAATGCGAATAATGGCGGTATTGCGGGAGCATTCAATAAAGGTATAAACTCTCTTATTTCAAAAGGCTGTGACTATATATTTACTTTTGATCAAGATTCCATTTTGCCTAATGATTTCTTTTCTTCTATGGAGCTTTTTATCTCCGAAAAGAAAGCTAAAATGGTTGTTCCGGATTTTATAGATATTAATTCAAAAACTCATGCAGCTTTTGTTAAACTTACCCGTTGGAAATATACTGTAACGAGGGAAGAGGAAGTTACTGCATTTGCTATTTCATCAGGTATGGGGTTCGATGTTAATATATGGAATGTCATCGGGCCTTTCACAGAAAAATATATTATCGATCATGTTGATACCGAGCTGTGTCTGAAGGCTGCGACTCATGGCATAAAAATTTATATTAATTATAATATTTGTTTGGAGCATCAAATAGGAAATAGGAGTGTCCATAAATTTCTAGGTGTAACTTTAAAACCAAATCATCATAATTTTAAGCGGAAGTATTATATAGCAAGAAACGGTACACACTTAAGCTTTAAATATTTATTCGAATATCCTTCTTATTTTTATTTGAATGTTTTGAGGGTAATACATGAGACATTATGTGTTCTTTTATATGAAGAAGATAAAAAAAGGAAGGTGAAATATATATTCAAGGGGCTAATACATTCAATTTTAAATAAACTTGGTCCGGTATCATAAGATTTAAAAATTAATTGTCCTCATTAAAGAGTACTATTACATGCAATCCTATATAAAAAATGCTGGTTGGATTTTTTTAGAAAAAATATTAAGGACAGTAATTACATTTGTTTTATTTGCATTAATATCACGACAACTTGGTCCCAGTGATACTGGGATCTTGAACTTTAGTCAAAGCATTGCAATTATGTTTCTTTGCGTTACAGGTTTGGGTTTAGATAGTATTTTAATAAACGAATTTTCTAAAAATAAAGATGCAAGTGATGATCAGAAACTGTATTCAACAGTAATGCTATCAAAATTTCTTATCTCTATTGTTGTGCTAATTATTTGTATTGCTGGACTGTTTTTTTCCAATATTTCGAATGTTAGCAAGTCTGTTTTTGTGATTTCGTTGCTTAGCCTTGTATTTCAAACGCAAAATACTTTTTTTTCTTTTTTTCAAGCAAAATCAAAATCTTATATTGTTACTAAATATAGTTTGATTGCCTTAGTAATATCCTCTATAGTTAAAATATTTTTGATTTTTCAGAATGTTTCAATAGTTTGGTATGCAGTATCATATACATTTGATGTTCTTGTTTCTTTCATTATTATTGAATATCAGATGAGAGTGCAGCGATTATATATTCGCCTAAAATTATTTGAAAAAGCCATTATTCTTTCATTGTTAAAAAAATCATATCCAATTATCTTATCTTCGCTTTTAGTAGTTCTTTATACAAGGCTAGATCAGATAATGATTTTAAAGATGATGGGTACTGAGAGTCTAGGTATATTTAGCGTGGCTATAAGGATTTCTGATGCTTATGCTTTTATTCCTGCAGCGGTAGCTACTTCTTTTTTTCCGTTGCTAACACATGATAATAGTGCGAAAAATTTGAAGTTGTATTTTGATTTGGTTTTTTTTAGTTCATTTACTGCAGCTATTGGTGTTATTATTTTTTCATGGCTTTTCCTGGAGAAAATATTTGGAGCATCTTATTCAGAAAGTTTCTCTATATTATCGATTACTGTCTTTTCTACAGTGTTTGCGGTTATGGGGGGGGCATGTACTAATTATTTAGTTACAGTTAATTTAACCTTTATGAGGTTGGTACGAGCTACTGTTGGATTGTTCATAAATTTCTTGTTAAATATATGGTGGATTCCTAAATATGGATTGATAGGCGCTGCTTATGCATCTCTTTTTAGCCAGGTTTTTTCGGCCTTTCTGGGGAATCTTCTTAATAAAAAAACCTGGGAGTGTTTTTATTTGCAGTTAATGTCAATTATTACTCTCGGAATCCCTGGTATATTGACTATTTGCCAAAGGATTTTAAGGAAACACAATGATAAAGATTAAATTTTTGTTACAAAAAAATAATTATTTGTATCCAATTGCGGTATTTTTTTATAGACTACTAAAGATTCGATGGAATACGATTTCAAGATGGGCAAATGATAGGTTCTACGCATATGTTTATTTTAGGAGTTCGTCGTTGATTCATAGTTGTCATATTACGGTTGGTTTAAAGTACTTATACCAGAAAAAAACTCATTTACCACATCCGGTTGGGATTGTTATAGGTAAAAATGTCATACTCGGCGAAAGATGTAATATATACCAGAATGTTACTATTGGCGTAAAATCCAGAGATATTGAGGTTTACCCAACTATAGGTAATAATGTTACAATATATGCGAATTCCTGTATATTAGGAGACGTTTCTATCGGAGATAATGTCATCATTGGTTCAGGCAGTTTTGTTAATTCTAATATCCCCAGTAATGCAGTAGCAGTCGGTTGCCCTGCGAAAGTTGTCAAATTTATTAACAGCTTTTAAGATGTTATTTTTATTTGGAAATTTATAATAATGTTCTTAATGTCGAAATTCATAAAATTGTCTTACAGTAATGTATTCAATTAGTAACTTGATTAGTGATTCAGGGGGCTAAATATATAGTTTAGTGTGGATGGGTTATGACACAACTCCTTGGTCTATTTTCAACTTGCTTTTTTTTTGAGATTTCTAGATAGTGATTGGCCTTAATTCGACTTGTCCTGAATAGTTGCGCATCATTGATACGATTAATTATATTGTTTATGATCCAGCTTATGCACAATGCTTTGAATGCAGTTTACACTTATCTCATTTGCTGATGTATTTGCGTTATTGTTTTTTTGATTGCCAAAATAATAGCCGTCACTCATGTGGTATTAATGTATTTTCTATAGATCGAAAACGATTCCCGTGATGTAAATCTTTATAGCTACATCGAGGTTTTTGTATTTATAATTATCATTAACTAATTTTTACGATTGAATGTAATGTGATGTGTTTCTCGGTAATTATCTTATTAATTTCGATTGGATTGCGTCTGTTCTAGCAAAATATATGATGTTATTGTATCATGATCGTAAAATTCTAATAGATACTCATGATTTATTCGAACTTGTTCTATGCGCTTTACACTATTTAAGTTAATATAATGTTTAAGATATAGTGTGTTGTTTAGCAAAATTAAATAAAAACAGGAGTATGTAATGTCCAAGCAACAGATCGGGGTTGTCGGTATGGCAGTGATGGGGCGTAACCTTGCGCTCAACATCGAAAGCCGTGGTTATACCGTCTCCGTTTTCAACCGCTCCCGTGAAAAGACCGAAGAAGTGATTGCCGAGAATCCGGGCAAGAAGCTGGTCCCGCATTATACAGTGCAAGAATTCGTTGAGTCGCTCGAAACTCCACGCCGTATCCTGTTAATGGTGAAGGCGGGCGCAGGCACTGATAGTGCCATCGACTCTCTGAAGCCTTACCTGGACAAGGGTGACATCATCATCGATGGTGGTAATACCTTCTTCCAGGATACGATTCGTCGTAATCGTGAGCTTTCTGCTGAAGGTTTTAACTTCATCGGAACCGGCGTGTCCGGCGGTGAAGAAGGGGCTCTTAAAGGTCCTTCGATCATGCCTGGCGGTCAGAAAGAAGCTTATGAACTGGTTGCTCCAATTCTCAAGCAGATTGCTGCTGTCGCTGAGGACGGTGAGCCGTGTGTAACCTATATCGGTGCCGATGGCGCTGGTCATTACGTCAAAATGGTTCACAACGGTATTGAATACGGCGATATGCAGCTTATTGCAGAAGCCTACGCTTTACTGAAAGGTGGTCTGGCGCTTTCTAATGAAGAGCTGGCGCAAACCTTTACCGAATGGAATGAAGGTGAGCTTAGCAGCTATCTCATTGACATCACTAAAGACATCTTCACCAAAAAAGATGAAGAGGGTAAATACCTGGTCGACGTGATCCTCGATGAGGCGGCAAACAAAGGTACCGGTAAATGGACCAGCCAGAGTTCTCTGGATCTGGGCGAACCGCTATCGCTTATTACGGAGTCAGTCTTTGCTCGCTATATCTCCTCCCTGAAAGACCAGCGTGTGGCTGCTTCCAAAGTCCTTACCGGACCTCAGGCGGAGAGTGCAGGCAATAAAGCGGAGTTTGTTGAGAAAGTTCGCCGCGCTCTGTATCTGGGCAAAATCGTCTCTTACGCTCAAGGTTTTTCTCAGCTTCGCGCAGCTTCTGATGAATACCACTGGGATCTGAACTACGGTGAAATCGCGAAAATCTTCCGCGCCGGCTGTATCATTCGTGCTCAGTTCCTGCAAAAGATTACGGATGCCTATGAGCAGAACGCTGGCATTGCCAACCTGCTGCTGGCGCCATACTTCAAGCAGATCGCCGATGATTATCAGCAAGCCCTGCGTGATGTTGTTGCATATGCTGTTCAGAATGGTATTCCGGTTCCGACGTTCTCTGCAGCCATCGCATACTACGACAGCTATCGTTCTGCAGTCTTGCCTGCTAACCTGATTCAGGCACAGCGTGACTATTTTGGTGCGCATACCTATAAGCGTACCGATAAAGAAGGTGTGTTCCACACCGAGTGGATGGATTGATTTTAATTAACTAATGTAGAACTAAATCCCGGTTACTTATTAGCTGGGATTTTTAATGCGTATTAATCAGAGATTAACAATAGCGTAACTAGTATGCTCCCCATTTATCATTTTGTTTATGTACACTGACGAAGGTAAAGTCCCTTCTTGACATACCTTCAGTCGCGGAGTAAAAGCGCCACAAGTGTTGCTTATCTGAGTGGCTAATGTGCTACCTTCCAGTTAACAGATTAAAGTGTGATCGAATGAAAATTACTATTTCCGGTACCGGTTATGTTGGTTTATCGAATGGCATCCTGATTGCGCAAAACCACGAAGTGGTGGCGCTGGATATCATTCAATCCAAAGTTGATATGATTAACCAAAAGGTTTCTCCGATTGTCGATAAAGAGATCCAGGAATATCTGGCGGAAAAACCGTTGAATTTCCGCGCGACAACTGACAAGCATGATGCCTATCGTGATGCAGATTATGTCATTATCGCTACGCCCACGGACTACGATCCGAAAACGAACTACTTCAATACTACAAGTGTTGAAGCCGTTATTCGAGATGTCACCGAGATTAACCCAGACGCGGTAATGATTATTAAATCCACCATTCCCGTTGGTTTTACGCGTGATATTAAAGAGCGCTTGGGCATTGATAACGTTATTTTCTCCCCTGAGTTTCTGCGTGAAGGCCGCGCGCTTTACGACAACCTGCACCCGTCTCGTATCGTCATTGGTGAACGTTCAGAACGCGCGGAGCGTTTTGCTAATCTGCTGAAAGAAGGCGCGATTAAGCAGGATATCCCGACGCTGTTTACTGACTCCACCGAAGCTGAGGCAATTAAGTTATTTGCCAATACCTACCTGGCGCTGCGTGTTGCTTACTTTAATGAACTGGACAGCTACGCTGAAAGCCAGGGTCTGAACAGTAAACAGATCATCGAAGGCGTGTGTCTCGATCCGCGAATCGGTAATCACTATAACAACCCATCCTTTGGCTACGGAGGCTACTGCCTGCCGAAAGATACCAAGCAGCTGCTGGCAAACTACGAATCTGTACCGAATAACATTATCGGTGCCATCGTTGATGCTAACCGCACGCGTAAAGATTTTATCGCTGACTCAATCCTGGCGCGCAAGCCTAAAGTCGTTGGCATCTATCGCCTGATCATGAAGAGTGGCTCCGATAACTTCCGCGCTTCCTCAATTCAGGGCATCATGAAGCGTATCAAGGCCAAAGGTATCCCGGTCATTATCTACGAACCGGTTATGCAGGAAGATGAGTTCTTCAATTCCCGCGTGGTTCGCGATTTCGACGCATTCAAACAAGAAGCTGACGTGATTGTCTCAAACCGAATGGCTGAAGAACTATCTGATATCGCTGATAAGGTATATACTCGCGATTTATTCGGTAGTGATTAAAATCATTAATTACCTAGTAAGTTTCTCAGAGTAGGGATAATAATATACTGGTACTTCCAGTATATTTATCAATTTATTTATCTGTTCCAAAGGGTGGTGAGGTGATTAGATTTTTAAATTATTGAGTAATTGAAAGGCGAATGCTGTACTTTATAGATGATTTGTGTTGATTCTTCCTATGAGCAAGGGGGGTTAACATTTTTAATGTCATCTCGATTTTTTAATTCGAATTTTTTCAAGTCAAGTGATATTTATCTTGATTTTTTTGCTATGAAAAATAATAGAAAGTATTTCAAGCATAACGTCTAAATCTATTTGCGTAATATTTATGTTTTTAAATTTATTGTTTTTTATTCGAGGTAAAAATGAAAGTTTTAGTTACAGGTGCGGCGGGTTTTATTGGTTTTCATGTAAGTAAGCGTCTTATACAAATGGGGCATAGAGTTGTTGGGGTAGACAATGTAAATGACTATTATGAGACTAGTTTGAAGGAAACTCGGTTGAGCTTTCTTAAATCACCATATTTTAGCTTCCATAAAATGGATTTAGCAGATCGTGAGAATATTTCAAATATCTTTGTAGAAGAGAAATTTGATCGTGTTATCCATTTAGCCGCGCAAGCAGGCGTTCGTTATTCGATCGATAACCCCAATGTATACGCTGATTCTAATCTTGTAGGTTTTTTGAATATACTTGAGGGCTGCAGACACAATAACGTTGAGCATTTGCTCTATGCCTCATCCAGTTCGGTCTATGGTCTGAACCGAAAAATGCCATTCTCTACGGAGGATTCGGTTGATCACCCGGTTTCGCTGTATGCCGCCACCAAGAAAGCGAATGAACTGATGGCGCATACCTACTCGCATCTTTATGGCATTCCAACCACCGGACTGAGATTCTTCACCGTCTACGGCCCGTGGGGCCGTCCGGATATGGCGCTGTTCAAGTTTACGAAAGCCATGCTGGAAGGCAAGAGCATTGATGTCTACAACTATGGCAAGATGAAGCGCGACTTCACTTACATTGACGATATCGTTGAGGCGATTGTAAGGATACAGGACATTATCCCGCAGCCTAATCCGGAATGGACGGTTGAAACGGGCTCACCAGCAGACAGTTCGGCGCCATACCGGGTGTATAACATCGGGAATAGCTCACCGGTTGAGCTGATGGATTACATTACTGCTCTGGAAGAGGCTCTGGGGATGGTGTCGGAGAAAAATATGCTGCCTATTCAACCTGGCGATGTACTTGAAACGAGTGCTGATACAAAACAGCTCTATGACATTGTTGGTTTTAAGCCGCAGACATCAGTCAAACAAGGAGTACAGAGTTTTGTTGAATGGTATAAAGCATACTATAAATCTGATATAAAAAATGTTTCATAATATTTTTGTTTTATATAATTAATAGGTTATATGTAATCCAGTAAAGGTGATCGAACAAGCGGTCACCCAACTGGATGTTAAAAAATTTAAAGCTTGTCATTATCCATATTTTGTTATTTTTTAACGTGGATTTTTTTGTGTAAATAATTCAGAACCCCTACAAATTAATTGTAAGTAATGCTATGTTTATCTTCTCCATTTTTTTGAATTTCTATCAACCCTCCCTTGTTAATCTTTGTGTGCAGAACTGTTTATATAATAATAAATTTATTATATAAACTTGGGCTAAAATGTTTCAACTTTTCATTCATTGTCATTAATTAAAGATTTAAATTCCTTGCACTGTTCGCTCTCTTAAATCGTTAGTAAGTATTCTCTATTATAATAGATATTTAATCGTGTGTTATATCACACGATTTTCTCAACATTGATTCAGAAAGTTAAGCATGAGGTATTATACATCGTTATTTGAAAACACTAATAAATGTTCAATGTCGTTAAATAGTTAGGCTTTGAATTAAAGTACATTGCTATTTAAAACTACACAAATCCTATATGCTGTATATAGTAATTAAAAAGAGTATGATTATAGGAGTGTAATTGAACCGGTGATGGATGTGTAAGTTCTAAGTAGAATATTCACTGTTTAGTGGCTCTGAGTGGTTCTTTATCTCTTACAGTGTCTCTCTGTTAACCCATTCATTTATATAGTTTGTTTATGGGGCAGCATATATTTTTCATATCGTGCGTGGTTCTTTGTAAACTATGTTAAATCAGATACTCTGATTTAACATGTTAAGATGTGGTGTTAAGTGTGTCGTGGCTTCTTTCACTGATTTTCGCAGCTTGCAGTCCATACGACATCTACATACTCATCGCTTGAATTATTTATTATTACTGTGAATGTTTTATTATTAATATCAGAAATGTAAAAACCATTATTTATGCCCATAGGGGTTACATATATTACGTGTGGTCTCATTATTAATCCATGCGTAATAACAGTTTCTTTGTTAGTTCTTACAATTCCAGTAGCTTTTGTTAAAATTCCATTGACGTCTTTAAAAATCTTTGGCCTACTACCAACGAATATGGTACCGCCTTCGATATGGCCACCAAAAACACTTACTTCATTTCTTTCGTTTAACTCAAATATTGCATGCGAACCGAAAATATATGAATCCCTAAATGTTGCTCTTGATAATAAGGATCTACTAAAGTCAATGCACGATTTTGTTGTTGAGGATGATAATATTCTTCCTGAGAAAAGGAGACCTCGTAACTCAGAACCTTTAAATGACACAATGCCATAGTCGGTTGGATTTTTTATATACCCACTCAATTGTATGTTGCTGCAAATACCACTTATAGCAATTCCATTCTTAGCATCGTCAATATATGCGTTGTGAATTTCTATATTACTAGCGCCATCAATTAAAACTGCATTTTCTAATGATTTATAACTATACAGACTATTTATAGTTAGCGGTTTTCTGGTTATGTCATCCATACCACCACCAATAATCTCTAGGTTGTTTTTACCACTTGTCATAAATAACCGTTGTATGTTTATCCCAATACATTTTTGATCTTTCGCTGGTTCAATTTTAAGTACTGGATAATTACCTAATGATGCGCCACCGGAAAGAACAACTGCATGAACTGTTTGGCATCCAATTATATTAAGTGCTGGGTTTTTAGTTCCTGCTCCGAACTCCCAATGACCAATCGTCAAGTCGGTTAACTTATAGAGAACACTTCCGTAGACATCCCAGTTTGTATATGCATTTGTTATTAGCCCAAATGCATCTGTATCACCTATGAGGTATGCAGCTTGCCCACACCTACCGTTTTTGAATACAAAATCTTTATCCCCAGTCCACAGATTTATCTCCAAAAATGAAGTTTTTAATCCACCTGTTGACTTAGTCCGCAGAACTCTACCTTTGAATCCAAAACCAATACAGGTTATTCTTGTTGATCTTGAAGCATTGATTACAAATGCCTGTTGTGCATTTTTAGGATCTGGCTTTGAATAATCTGGTATCTCATCATCATCACTTACACCATCGCCAATGACACTTAGATGTAGAATTGCTCCAACGGCGCGGTTAAAAACCATGCAATCTCCAGTGTAGTTATCTGGTTTTATTGGCCCTTGCATATCGATACAGCATCCAAAAACATCTTTATCAAAATCGAAATTAATAGTCTTTGTAATCCTGTATGTCTTGCCAGGGTTGAAGATAAGCTTGTAGAATGAATGTGAAGTTAACCATTCCGCAGCCTTCTGAATAGCATCCGTATCATCAGTAATACCGTTACCAATGGCGCCAAACATTTCTGGAGTTTTAAAAACTATAACTTCAGAAATATCTTGTATCGGACAAATAGTTCTCCTATCAGCATCAGCCTTTGCAAGCATTGGCCTGAACGCACCAAGAATACCTGCACCTAGCAGCAAATCTCTTCTTTTCATACGGAATCCTCAAGTTAGCTTTACACAGTGAGATAACCTCATCCATTTGACTCAGTCAATGAATAATAAGTAAATTGTAATAAACTTTGTTTCAATAGGTTTTTTTATGCTTTTTTTTGTTATAATCAACAAATTAGGTAAGATTGACACGGATCTCTTCACACCTCAAAGAGGTGATCGTATCAATCTTCCGATTGATGCATATAGGGCTACGTGATAGATTGCGTATCATGTTTTTTTTCCAAATAAACAGTGAGATAACATATGCTGAGTGGTAAATATGCATGGAGGATAATTCTTATTTTCTTTTGTGTATCTTTAATTTGTGTTATGGCATATATTGCAGGTGCTAGGAAAATCGGCGTTGATAATGACTCATTAATGTATGCTTACATAGTTAAGGACAGCTTTGAGGGAAATGTTACGTCATTTCTTAGTAAAGAGCCCGGTTTTTGGTTAATCGTATATTTAAATAAACTTATAAATGGAAATGTTAGTACATTCTTCACGCTGTATGCATTTATTGCATTGGTTTTGAAAATTTGGGGTATGTACAAAGTTTCACCTTCATTTCCTGTAAGCTTTATTCTCTATGTGGGTCTTTATTTTATTGTGCACGAAATGATGCAGATTAGAATCGGACTCGCTAGTGGCTTTATATTTTTTATTTTTTATTTTTTGGTGACAGAAAAAAAATCAAAGGCGATTGGTATAAGTATCATTTCGGTTTTATTCCATTATTCCACAGTGATAGCTTTTTTGTTCTTTTTTGTGCGTCCAAGAAAGATGATTGGTAAGTTTTATATTATTTTACCAATATTGGGTGGGTTGGCAGGCTTTATAATAAAAGCTAATCCTTCTATTGCTAGTGCCTTTTTCAATATAATGCCTGAGTTCATAAGTTACAAAGCATCATTGTATTTTGACCTAGTTACATCAGGAAAGTTGGATGATGTAAAACCAGTGGCAATTGGATTTGGAAGTGTGATTTACTATATTCTCATGGTTTTTATGTTTTTTAGAGTAAAAAATAAAAGCCTTGATGATGCTTATTATAGAGCGTTAAACTTCATTTTAAAAATAACATCTGTACAGCTATTCCTTGGGTTTCTTTTAATGTTTAATGTTGAGTTTTCTAATCGAGTATACACATATATAGGTGTTCTTACATTCGTCATACTCCCAGCTTTCTTCATTAAAGAGTTTGCAATAAATTCAAGATTTATGATATTTATGATTATAGTGTTGTACGCCGCTAGACAGTTATACACAAGCTATAACGGTGTTTTTGCTTAAAAAACTCTTAATTGGGGGTTTGTAATTGTTATCTTTAAACCATCTCCTAGGGAGTTGGTGATGGCTCCTGTAAAGCTATAGCCTGAAGAATGCCCATGTCGGAATATCTCTACCTACTAGCCACAAGTAAAACGAGACAAACCGACATGGGACTTTAAAGGAGCTCATCATATGTATACTGGCGTTGTAAATACCGCACAGTCTGGACGCCCAAGTACCAATTTAAGGAGCTGTACAGGACGATCTATATTCTTTGTGGAATAAAGAATCGTGAGGTTTTGGAACTGAATGTTCAGGCTGATCATGTACATCTGGCCATCATCTTATCTAAGGTCGCGATATCAACTTTGATGGGCCAGCTAAAAGACGGAGTGCCATCAGACTTTATATTCGTTGTCCACATATCAAGAATAAGCTATGGGGACAGCATTTCTGGTCCCGAGGCTACATTGTCAATACGGTTGGAGTGAATGAAAAAATTATCAGACGATATGTGAGGCATCAGTGATCTCCTCCCTGAAAACAGTGCCAGGCTAAACTGAAGCCTCCGGTCTTTCTTCCATCTCACAGAGAGGCACATCACCATGAAAAAGACCCGCTATACCGAAGAACAGATAGCATTTGCGCTGAAACAGGCCGAAACTGGCACTCGCGTCGGGGAAGTCTGCAGAAAGATGGGTATTTCTGAGGCCACTTTTTACAACTGGAAGAAGAAATTCGCCGGTCTGGGCGTGACCGAACTGCGGCGTCTGCGGCAACTGGAGGATGAAAATCAGCGGCTGAAGAAACTGGTGGCTGACCTGAGTCTGGATAAGGAGATGCTGCAGGAGGTACTGAAACAAAAGTTCTGAGGCCGGCTCAGAAGCGTCAGGCGGTGCATTTTCTGCGGGAGGCTTACCGTATCAGTGTCCGACGGGGATGCGGACTGCTGATGCAGAGCAGAACCGTTTACCACTGGCAGAGCCGGCGGGATGATCGGGCGATAACCCTGCGTATCCGGGAAATAGCGGAAACCCGGATCCGCTACGGTTGCCCGCGTATTCATATTCAGCTGCGGCGGGAAGGCTGGCCTGTTAACCACAAGAAAACACACCGGATTTACTGTCTGGAAGGCCTCAACCTGCGCAAAAAGCGCCCCCGCAGGCATGTCAGTGCAGCACATCGTCAGCAGCGTCCGGTCCTGACCGGTGTCGATCAGTGCTGGAGTATGGATTTCGTGTCGGATAACCTGTTTAACGGACGACGTTTCCGGGCGCTGACTGTAGTGGATAATTTTAGTCGGGAGTGTGTGGCGATCCATGCCGGAAAGTCGCTGAAAGGTGAGGATGTGGTCGGTGTGATGGAAGGGTTGCGGGTGCCGGGCAAGCGCCTTCCGGTACGTATTCAGACAGATAACGGCAGCGAGTTTATTTCGAAAAGTCTGGATAAATGGGCGTATGAGCACGGGGTCACAATGGACTTCTCCCGCCCCGGAAAACCAACGGACAACCCGTTTATTGAATCATTTAATGGCAGTCTGCGGGATGAATGCCTGAACATTCACTGGTTCCTGTCGCTGGAAGATACGCAGGACAAACTCGACAACTGGCGCAGGGAATATAATCATGAGAGAACGCATTCATCATTAAATGACATGACTCCGGCTGAATTCATCCGAAGTCTCCGGAAAGACGAAGATCTCTGATTTAGCACTGCACTGAATTTGGGCCAGGGTCAGAAAGACGAAGATCTCTGATTTAGCACTGCACTGAATTTGGGCTAGGGTCACAGGGTCACTTACAAAAGCTTCGGAAAATGTATTGTGAATATCGTTCAACCACCTTCAGCAAAGTGGCAGCTATTCTCCTGACGAATCGTATTGCCCCTCTTCCCCGGCCCAACCCCCTAAAAAACGTGACCTCGCTTAGATTCTTCAATCGATCATCTTGTCCCAACCATTGAGGTCGGATATGTTAAATTCACCTTGTGAAGAGCTACCGTCACTGTGATGTAGACGCTGGAGATAAGCGCCGGAAGGTAAAACAGAGCCTGCTTGCAGGCTTTTGTTGTTTCTGGAATCCGGGTTCTCAGGCGAGCTTCGTTACGACAAGCTAAGGCTCTGATTGAAATTTACACGGGTGATGGTACGGGATCTTTCAAGGGAAGGGCGCAGGCATAGAAAACACAAGTCATTTACTGCCATTAAAATAGTAAAGGGATAGTACCAGTTTGATATAACTTTTTTAAATGGTATCCATTGCCAGCTGAAAAGGCTATACGTATCCCCACCGCTGGCAGTGTTTATTCTTATATTATTATTTCCTATACCTGTATTATAATTATATTAAGTTTTCTTTTCACCACTTTCGTTTGTTAAAAGTCAGCTTGGTCTTTTTCTGATCTTTGATATAAGAAATCAGAAAATAGACTGAAACAATCAACAGGATGGCAGCAACTGCTAAGAAAATTATGTTTGCCATAATGCGTACCAGAATGAAAGGAATGTTATAAATCCATTTGCCTGCGAACTAATATCTCTGCAAAAGCATGCCTTTGCCTGCTTAACATATCCTGAATTTAAGAAAAATCCTATATGGTGTTTGTGGTTTTTTTTACGGAAAGTGGAAAACCCTTTTCGGCGCCAGTAGTTTGAACAATAGCGCTGTAGCTGACTTTAGCGCCAGCTTGATTAGCTGGCGACTGTTTCCTTTGTACGCGAATGCTCTTCAGTGATTGTATTGAAAGTGGCTTATATCAGAGTTTGTCGATGATTTTGTTTGGTTTATGTTAATTCTGTGTTTCGTTATTGTGTGGTGCGCGGGCTTTGCGCTGAGATAGGTATTAACAGAGTGTTTTTACGAGCATCTGAATGGATAAGATTGCCGAATGACAATTCTCGATATAAAAAAGCCGCAGTCGTATCCCACTGCGGCTAAATACCCTGCGCCATGCTGGGTTGATTAGACCTTATAGTACGCCTTATACCAGTCAACGAAGTTCTTCACTCCCTGCCTGACCGTCGTCTGCGGTCTGAAACCCACCGCATCGTACAGCGGCTTGGTATCTGCGCTGGTTTCCAGTACATCGCCCGGCTGTATTGGCATCATATTTTTCTCCGCAACCATCCCCATAGCTTCCTCAAGCGCGGTGATGTAATCCATCAGTTCAACCGGTGAGCTATTACCGATGTTATACACCCGGTATGGCGCTGAGCTATCTGCCGGTGATCCTGTCTCAACGGTACATTCAGGATTGGGCTGCGGGATAATATCCTGCATCCGAACAATCGCCTCAACGATATCGTCAATGTAAGTGAAGTCGCGCTTCATCTTGCCATAGTTGTAGACATCAATAGGCTTTCCTTCCAGCATGGCTTTTGTGAACTTGAACAGCGCCATATCCGGACGGCCCCATGGGCCATAGACGGTAAAGAATCTGAGTCCAGTGGTCGGAATACCATAAAGGTGAGAGTAGGTATGCGCCATCAGCTCGTTTGCCTTCTTGGTGGCGGCATACAGCGAAACCGGATGATCAACCGAATCATCGGTAGAGAACGGCATTTTACGGTTCAGGCCATAGACCGAACTGGATGAGGCATAAAGCAAATGCTCAACATTATTGTGTCTACAGCCTTCAAGAATGTTCAGATAACCAATCAGGTTAGCGTCGGCATAAGCGAACGGGTTTTCCAGGGAGTAGCGAACGCCAGCCTGAGCGGCAAGATGGATCACCCGGTTAAATTTCTCATTAGCAAAAAGTCGGGCAATACCTTCACGATCCGCCAGATCGATTTTGTGAAAACTGAACAGGGGAGACTGCAGTAAATCCAGACGGGCCTGCTTAAGATTGACGTCATAGTAGTCGTTCATGTTGTCGAGACCGACAACCTCATGACCCGCCTCCAGAAGGCGCTTGCAGGTATGAAAGCCGATGAATCCTGCGGCTCCAGTTACTAAAAATTTCATATTCATCCTCTGGGGTGACTGTATCCCGCTATATATTCGTCGATTTTACACTGGCTTGACGTGTGGATCACCTGCTTTACCGTTGCTGATTATGTTCACGCATTAGATGGCTAAGCGATGTCGCCCGTATCAGAGCTTTTGCATTGGCATTCTGAGGTGGAGATGAGATTCATTATCGAAGCTTGATGATTAGCAAGATAACAATTGCGTGAGGTCTTATCATAATCTCGCGTTTCCGACTCCTTAAGTCCTCGAAAGTTAACGTAGATAAAAATTGATTTTATGTATGAATTTACAATTCTTTCACATTGATAGTGGTGTGTCTTTTTTTATGATTTAAAATCAATGGGTTAGTATTTTTGTTGTATTTGCTTTACATTATGTTTACGACATGAATCATTTGCAATATGAATTGATTGGCAACGTATTTCCATTTTTATTCCCATGGACCAGCGCTATAATGCGGCAACTCATTTGCATGACCATTGTGTTGTCAGTTTAATCAGCTATCCTGTGCGCAGCGTTAAATATGACACCAGACTGATTGTTGGTGTCATTTCAATCAATATTGCGTACGGTTTACGCCGGTTCACAGAAGATGTATAGGGCGATAACCGAGAAGAGTCTCGTCAGGAGTTCAAAAAATGGGCTTGCTAAACGTGCTAATTGAGAAATTCCTGATGGATGGGGGTTAAGCAAACAGCGAGAGTGTGGGCCTGCTTGAATCTTTTTAAATTTCAAGTGAGCAGCACCCAGCGTCACGGGCAGTAATCTTACCCGATAGCCGCTGCGAGAGCCGTTTGACGTAAGAACCGGGTGTGTCAGTTTACTGCTGTCGTAAAAGCAGTCGCTAGAGATGTTTACAGATAGGGTTGTTGAATCATTACGCAGTTTGGTTGCGATAGCCAAGGGCGGTAGCGTGATTGAAAGCTATCATGTAATACTATGGGGGAGGAGTATCTGACTGAAAAATAACAGTTTTTACTTTACGTCCAGAAACGGCGTCTTAACTGGCGAACTTCATGTCAGCCTCTCACTTGTCTCCGTTTAGCCTGGATGAGCTACCATGGTCGGCTGCTGCCAATGAATTAAAGCGTACAGAAAAATTGGGAAATCTTGCTTTAACCTATGCACTTAAGTTTTCACGTTGTATGTCCAAAGCCACGGCGTCTATCGGCAGTGTATCAGTCAGGGCGTTAGAGCTATCGCAGTTGATTTAGTCAGTCAGCGACAACTCGCAATTCTAAAGTGCATAACCCAATGCTTAAAATTTCGTAGAATAATTTATGAGTATAAAAATGAAGTATAATCTAGGGTATTTATTTGACCTGCTTGTTGTTATCACCAATAAAGATCTAAAAGTACGCTATAAGAGTAGTGTATTTGGTTATTTATGGTCAATTGCCAACCCCCTACTTTTTGCGATGATCTACTATTTTATCTTTAAATTGATCATGCGAGTCCAGATTCCAAATTATACCCTTTTCTTAATAACGGGTCTCTTCCCCTGGCAGTGGTTTGCAAGTTCTGCGACGAATTCGCTTTTCTCATTTATTGCTAATGCGCAAATTATCAAAAAAACCGTATTTCCGCGTTCGGTTATTCCACTTAGTAATGTGATGATGGAAGGATTGCACTTCTTATGCACTATTCCTGTCATTGTCGCTTTTCTTTTTGTGTACGGTATGCGTCCTTCGCTTTCATGGCTTTGGGGCATACCGCTCATTGCTATCGGACAGGTGATTTTTACCTTTGGCATATCAATTATTTTTTCTACTTTGAATCTTTTCTTCAGAGACTTAGAAAGATTTGTGACTCTCGGTATTATGCTGATGTTTTACTGCACTCCCATTTTATACGCATCGGATATGATTCCAGCAAAATATAGCTGGGTTATTGACTATAACCCTCTGGCGAGTATGATTTTAAGCTGGCGTAATTTATTTATGGATGGCGTTTTAAACTACGAGCATATCTCAGTGTTATATTTGACTGGTATTGTGCTGACAGTTATCGGATTAAGTATTTTTAATAAATTAAAATATCGATTTGCAGAGATCTTGTGATGGAACCAGTAATTGATTTTAATAATGTGACAAAAGAATATCCGCTTTACCATCATATTGGCTCAGGTATTAAAGATTTAATATTTCATCCTAAAAGAGCCTTTCAATTACTGAAGGGTCGTAAATATCTTGCTATTCAGGATGTCTCTTTTACGGTAGGTAAAGGAGAGGCTGTTGCGCTCATTGGGCGAAACGGCGCAGGCAAAAGCACTTCTTTGGGGCTGGTTGCCGGTGTTATCAAGCCAACGAAAGGGTCGGTCACAACTCGTGGGCGAGTGGCCTCAATGCTTGAGCTAGGTGGTGGTTTTCATCCAGAATTGACTGGCCGTGAGAACATTTATCTTAATGCCACCCTTCTTGGGCTACGGCGTAAAGAGGTTCAACAGCGAATGGATCGCATCATTGAATTTTCCGAATTAGGGGAGTTTATTGATGAGCCGATCCGCGTCTATTCTAGCGGTATGCTAGCGAAGCTTGGCTTCTCGGTTATTAGTCAAGTTGAGCCTGATATTCTGATTATTGATGAAGTGCTGGCCGTCGGCGATATTTCATTTCAGGCCAAATGTATTAAGACGATTAAAGAGTTCAAAAATCGTGGTGTGACAATACTGTTCGTTAGTCACAACATGAGTGATGTGGAAAAAATATGCGATCGGGTTGTCTGGATCGAAAATCACCGTCTCCGGGAAATCGGTTCTGCTGAAAGAATCATCGAACTTTATAAACAAGCAATGGCCTAAATCTGGTAATTAAATGAATAGTATTAAGATCTATACCTGTCATCATAAGCCGAGCGCATTCCTTAATGCATCGATTATAAAACCATTGCATGTAGGTAAAGCTAACTCCTATAATGATATCGGCTGTATTGGCGATGATACAGGAGATAATATTTCGTTTAAAAACCCCTTTTACTGTGAGTTAACCGCACATTATTGGGTTTGGAAAAATGAATCTCTTTCTGATTATGTCGGCTTTATGCATTATCGCCGACATCTGAATTTTTCTTCAGAACAGAGCTTTCCCGAAGATAATTGGGGCGTAGTTAATTCACCCGTTATTGATGCAGATTATGAAAAGCAGTTTGGTTTAACCGACACGGCAATCCAGGATTGTATTTCAGGGTTTGACCTGCTGTTACCGAAGAAGTGGTCAGTGACCTCTGCTGGAAGTAAAAATAACCTCGATCATTATGAGAAAGGGGAGTTTTTACATATTAAGGACTATCTGGCTGCCCTGGAGATTGTCGAAGAGCTTTATCCGGATTATAAAACGGCTATTCAGCAGTTTAATAATGCAACTGATGGCTATTACACGAATATGTTTGTGATGCACAAAGATATGTTCGTAGACTATTCTGAGTGGCTTTTCGCGATTTTGACTCATCTTGAAAGTCGCATCTCGATGAATAATTATAACGCTCAGGAAAAGCGTGTTATCGGCCATATCGCAGAGCGCCTGTTTAATATTTACATTATAAAACAGCAGCAAGATCGTGCCCTGAAAGTTAAGGAACTACAGCGCACTTTCGTGACGAATGAGACCTTCAACGGCAAGCTGATGCCGGTCTTTCCTCACGCTGCGCCAATCGTCATCAGTTTTGATGATAACTACGCCATCAGCGGCGGGGCTTTAATCAACTCTATCGTTCGCCATTCTGATAAAAACACCCATTACGATATTGTTGTGCTGGAAAACAAGGTTAGCAATCTTAACAAGCAGCGCTTAACCAGGCTGGTTTCGGCCCATACAAACTTTTCACTTCGATTTTTTGATGTGAATGCCTTCACTGAATTGGATGGCGTACATACCCGTGCGCACTTTAGTGCATCAACCTATGCTCGCTTGTTTATTCCGCAGCTTTTCCGTGAATATGAGAAGGTCATTTTTATCGATTCCGATACTGTGGTGAAGGCCGATCTGGCGACTTTGCTTAATGTCGAACTCGGCACAAACCTTGTTGCCGCCGTTAAAGATATCGTCATGGAAGGCTTCGTCAAGTTTGGCGCGATGTCGGAGTCAGCTGATGGCGTGATGCCCGCCGGCGAGTATCTGCAAAAAACGCTTAAAATGACCAATCCTGATGAGTATTTCCAGGCGGGGATTATCATTTTCAACGTTGCGCAAATGGTGCAGGAAGATACCTTCTCCGAGCTGATTAAAACCCTGAAAGAGAAAAAGTACTGGTTCCTTGACCAGGACATCATGAACAAAGTTTTCTACGGCCGGGTTGAATTTTTACCGCTGGAGTGGAATGTCTATCATGGTAATGGCAATACCGATGACTTTTTCCCCAATCTCCAGTTCGCAACATATATGCGCTTTTTAGAAGCCAGAATGAACCCGAATATGATTCACTATGCCGGGGAGAATAAACCGTGGAATACGGACAAGGTTGACTTTTATGACGATTTCCTGGAAAACGTCATCAACACGCCATGGGAAAAAGAGGCCTATTTCCGTCAGCTATCTTTGATTAATTCATCAAATCCTGCGCATAATGCAGGGCAAACGCCGGTTCTGCTTCAGACCAGGATCAAAAAAGCGTTGATGCCTTTCCTTAATAAATATGCTCCTGTCGGTTCACCGAGGCGAAATACGATAACAAAATACTATTATAAAGTTAGACGCTTAATTCTTGGTTAAGGCTGCTGGAGTAATATTATGAACAGTAAAAATATTTTAATTGTCGGCGCTGGTTTTTCTGGTGCGGTTATCGCCCGCCAGCTTGCTGAACAAGGCCATCGTATCAGAATTATCGACCAGCGGGACCACATTGGCGGTAACTCCTACGACGCGCGCGATCCGCAAACGGACGTTATGGTCCACGTCTATGGTCCGCATATCTTTCATACCGATAATGAAACAGTGTGGAACTATGTGACTCAGCACGCTGAGATGATGCCGTATGTGAACCGCGTCAAAGCAACCGTTAACGGACAAGTGTTCTCTCTGCCGATCAACCTGCATACCATTAACCAGTTTTTTGCCAAAACCTGTTCGCCAGATGAGGCCCGGGCGCTTATTGCAGAAAAAGGGGACAGTTCGATCGAGGAACCGAAGACGTTTGAAGAACAGGCCCTGCGTTTTATTGGTAAAGAGCTGTATGAGGCGTTCTTCAAAGGCTACACCATTAAGCAGTGGGGGATGGAGCCATCACAGCTTCCTGCGTCGATTCTTAAGCGCCTGCCGGTTCGTTTTAACTACGATGATAATTACTTTAACCACAGATTTCAGGGCATGCCGAAACTGGGTTATACGAAAATGATTGAGTCAATTGCCAATCATGAAAATATCACTATCGAACTTCAGCAGTCGTTCAACGCTGAAGAGAGAGAAAAGTACGATCATGTGTTCTATAGCGGGCCGCTGGATGCCTTCTATTCCTATCAATATGGCCGCCTGGGCTATCGTACTTTGGATTTTGAAAAATTCACCCGGCAGGGCGATTATCAGGGCTGCGCGGTGATGAATTACTGCTCACTGGATGTTCCTTACACCCGTATCACTGAGCATAAGTACTTTTCGCCCTGGGAAACCCATGAAGGGTCGGTATGCTATAAGGAATACAGCCGCGAGTGCGGAGAAAATGATATTCCTTATTATCCGATTCGGCAGATGGGGGAGATGGCTTTACTCGATAAGTATTTGTCCCTCGCGGAAAGTGAAAAGAACATTACCTTTGTTGGCCGCCTTGGAACCTATCGATATCTGGATATGGATGTCACTATCGCAGAAGCATTAAATACAGCCGAGAAGTACTTATCTTCCCTTGATAATCATGAAGCTATGCCAGTGTTCACGGTTTCTGTGCGATGAATTGCTCCGCATTAATAGTCACTTATAATCGTTTAGAGAAGTTAAAAGTAACTATTGCCAACACTGTGAAATTAAATTTTACAGCGATAATGGTTGTCAATAACGGGTCCACGGATGGGACCCAGGAGTGGTTAGCCACCCTTAGCGACCCCCGCGTGATTGTCCTCAATCTACCCTCTAATACCGGTGGGGCGGGTGGTTTTAAGGCCGGGAGTCAATATTTATGCGACAACGTCGATAGCGACTGGGTTTTCTTTTACGATGATGACGCCTGGCCCGAGAGCGATGCGCTGGAAAAATTTGCCCATCTGGATAAGGCTAACTGTCGGGTTTTCACCGCTTTGGTAAAAGATCTCCGGGGGCAACCTTGTTCGATGAACATCCCTTTTGCTAAAGTACCGTCATCGTTTATCGACACATTACGCTACATCAAAAAACCGGCCGAGTTTCTACCGTTGATTTCCCGTTCGACCGCGGTACAAACGGTATCCTTTGTCGGGATGATTATTCAGCGAGATTTGCTGCGAAAGAATATACACAATATTCACGATGAGTTGTTTTTATATTTTGACGATCTCTACTTTGGCTATCAGTTGACGCTCGATGGCGAAGAGATTCGTTATTCGCCTGAGGTTGTCTTCTCGCACGATGTAAGTATCCAGGGGAAGTGCGTCTTTCCCGAATGGAAGGTTTATTACCTTTGTCGAAATCTTATTCTGGCGAAGAGAATTTTTCCGCGAGTTGCCATTTTTAGCCGTCTCTCAATCCTTTTGCGGTTGATTAAATATGTGTCAATATTGCCATGGCAACGCAATAAATTGTTATATTTTAAATACTTGCGTCGTGGAGTTATCCATGGTGTAAAAGGAATCAGCGGTAAGAATCATTAAGTGGATATAGCAATGAAAAAACTGTGTTATTTCATAAACTCGGATTGGTATTTTGATTTGCACTGGATAGATCGTGCAATCGCCGCCCGAGATGCTGGTTATGAGATTCACATCATCAGTCATTTTGTCGATGGTAAAGTGCTGAATAAATTTAAAACATTTGGTTTTAAGTGTCATAACGTCCCACTTGATGCTCAATCATTTAATGCATTAACTTTCTTTCGGGCCTTTTTTGCCTCCCGAAGGATCATCAAAGAGATTAATCCCGACCTTTTACACTGTATTACAATCAAGCCATGTCTGATCGGTGGGCTTCTTTCGAGGGCAAATAATCGCCCGGTCATCGTGAGTTTTGTCGGCCTCGGGCGTGTATTTTCTTGTGATACGGGCTTGCTTAAGCTATTGCGCAATATCACTATTATGGCATATAAGTATATTGCCAGTAATAAGCGCAGTATATTTATGTTCGAACATGATAAAGATCGTAAAAAACTTGCGGGTTTTGTTGGGATTGACTATCAGCAGACTATTGTCATTGATGGCGCAGGTATCAACCCGGACATCTATAAATATTCTCTGGAGCAGGAGCGTGATGTTCCGGTGGTGCTGTTTGCCAGCAGAATGCTGTGGAGCAAAGGGCTCGGGGATTTAATTGAAGCCAAGAAAATCCTCGAATCCAGAAATATTCATTTTACGCTAAACGTTGCCGGGATACTTGTTGAAAACGATAAGGATGCCATTTCCCTTGCGGTCATTCAGCAATGGCATAAAGAAGGGCTGATTAACTGGTTAGGTCACAGTTCAAACGTCTGTGACTTGATCGAGGAGTCGAACATCGTGGCACTGCCTTCGATCTATTCAGAAGGCGTCCCGCGTATTCTGCTTGAGGCTTCCTCGGTTGGCCGGGCCTGCATTGCCTACGATGTTGGCGGCTGCGATAGCCTGATCATTAATAACGATAACGGCATTATCGTGAAAAGTAACTCGCCACAGGAGCTGGCCGATAAGCTTGAATTCTTGTTAGCCAATCCCAAAGCACGAGTAGAGATGGGCATCAAAGGACGGCAACGCGTTCAGGATAAGTTTTCTAGCGGTATGATAATCAGTAAGACCCTAAAGACTTATCATGATGTGGTTCAGGGATGATGTAACGCAAGAGATTACAGCTTCATGTAAATCAAACACCTCCGAAGCAGTTATATTTTATGCTATGTAACTGCTCTGCAAACGCATTATTTATGTTTAATGATTGCGTGCCTCTTATTTTGAAGGTGATTGAATGTCTGATGAATCAAGTAACGTTATTGTTTCCGTTATCATCCCCGTTCATAACGCCGCGGAGTATATTTCCGAAACGCTTAATACGGTATTAACCCAGTCTTTAAAAGACATTGAAATTATCATTGTTAACGATAATTCCACCGATAATACTCTGGATATTGTCGCTAAAATAGCCGATGAGGATTCGCGAGTCCGGGTGATAACCAACCCGAGCAACGTCGGCGGTGGCGAATCGCGAAATATCGGCTTACGTATAGCGACCGGCGAATACATCATTTTCCTCGATGATGATGATTATGCCGATAAAGAGATGTTAAAGAGAATGTCCGACCGGGCTACGGCCCTGCAAACGGATGTTGTTATCTGTCGGTGCCAGTCAATCGATCTGCAAACCAATACCCGTTCTCCCATGCCTTTGTCCGCGCGGGAGGATTTACTGCCTGAAAAAGAGGTCTTCTCTTCACGGGATATTGCTGACGATTTTTTCAGAGCCTTTATATGGTGGCCATGGGATAAGCTCTTCAGACGCGAAGCTATTCTGGCAATGGGCCTGGAGTTTCAACCGCTGCGAACCACAAACGACCTGTACTTTGTGAGTGGTTTCATGCTGTTAGCAAACCGCATCTCGCTGGTTGATGAAATCTTAATCTCTCATACGATCAACCGTGCGAAGTCGCTTTCTTCCACCAGGGCACACTCGTGGCACTGCGCGCTGGAGGCATTAACTTCGCTACGTTCGTTTATGAAAGATCGTGATTTACTGCCGTCCAGAAGTCGTGATTTTAATAATTACGCCGTTGTTTTTCTGGAGTGGAACTTAAATACGATCTCGGGCCCTTCCTTTAACCTGCTCTTCAACGATGTGAAGTCGTTCATCCTATCTTTAGAAATCGATCGTGATGACTTTTATGATGACTTTATTAAAGCTGCGCATGGGCGGATCGTTAATCAGTCAGCGGAAGAGTATATTTTTTCTCTGAAAGACAGAGTGTTGCGCGAGCTTGAACATGCACATATGTTGAATTCAACGCTGCAGGAAGAAATCACTTCGCTTAAACAGTCAACTTTATCTCAGCGAAGTGAAATTGATGTCCTGAAGGCGCAAGTGAGCGATAAAACCACGCTTATCCACGAATTTGAACAACTAAAAACGCGTTTAGAGAACGAGCATCACACGCAACAGCAGAAATTACTCAGCGTCCACAATGAGCTCCAGGAGCTGACTCAGCGCTATAGCGATTTGGTTTCATCTTTGTCATGGAAAATGACGAAACCATTAAGGGTCGTCAAAGCGATAGCGGCACGAAAAAAGCCATGACGACGCTAAACAGGTGATCTCAACCAGCGCGCTGGCGAGGGTTATATTGCAAGGGAGGCGTTATGCCGCCTCCCTTTGATGACTTACTTATGCCTGCTCCGCAGGTTTTCCACCACATCCGTCAAATTCAGCCCCTGATCCTGCAGCAGCACCAGCAGGTGATACATCAAATCCGACGCTTCATTCTTCAGCTCGAACTGGTCATGCACCGTTGCGGCCAGCGCGGTCTCCACGCCTTCTTCTCCCACCTTCTGCGCTATCCGCTTGGTTCCGCTGGCGTACAGCTTCGCGGTATACGAACTCTCCGGGTCGGCGTGCTTGCGTTCCGCCAGCAGCTGCTCCAGCTGATATAAGAACAGCCACTGATGGCCGGTTTCGCCAAAGCAGCTTGAGGTGCCTTTATGGCAGGTTGGGCCAATCGGATTGACCAGCGCCAGCAGGGTATCGTTATCGCAATCCGGGGTGATGCTCACTACGTTGAGGAAATTGCCCGACGTTTCCCCCTTGGTCCACAGACGCTGTTTGGTCCGCGAATAAAAGGTTACTTTGCCGGTTTCTTCGGTTTTCGCCAGCGCATCCTGATTCATATAGCCCAGCATCAGCACTTCACCAGAGACGGCGTGCTGCACGATGACCGGCATCAGACCGTCGGTTTTTTGCCAATCCAGCTGTTCACTTAACATACCCTAATCTCCACGCCCTGTGCTGCCAGGTACGTTTTCAGTTCGCCAATGTTGATAATTTGCTTGTGGAACACCGAGGCGGCCAGCGCGCCGTCGACGTTAGCGTCGCGGAAGGCTTCCAGGAAGTGCTCCATAGTGCCCGCGCCGCCGGAAGCAATCAGCGGCACGCGGCACACGGCGCGCACCTTGCTTAACTGCTCCAGATCGTAGCCATTACGCACGCCATCTTGATTCATCATATTGAGGACGATCTCGCCGGCCCCGCGCTTTTGCACTTCCTGCACCCAGTCCAGGGTTTCCCACTGCGTCACCCGCGTCCGGCTCTCATCGCCGGTATACTGGTTGACGTGATACTTGCCACTCGCGGCGTCAAACCAGGTATCAATGCCCACCACAATACACTGCACGCCGAACCGATCGGCCAGGCGGGTAATCAGCGTCGGATCCGCCAGGGCAGGGGAGTTGATGGAGATTTTATCCGCGCCGAAGGAGAGGATTTGCGCCGCATCGTCCAGCGACTTAATGCCGCCGGCAACGCAGAACGGAATGTCGATCACTTCCGCGACCCGCGACACCCAGCTTTTATCCACCACGCGGCCGTCGCTGGAGGCGGTGATATCGTAGAACACCAGCTCATCCGCGCCTTCGTCGGCATAGCGTTTAGCCAGCGGGACGATATCGCCGATGATTTCGTGATTACGGAACTGCACGCCTTTCACTACCTGGCCGTCGCGAACGTCAAGACAGGGGATTATCCGTTTTGCCAGCATTGAATGGCCTCCGTTACGTTAAATTTACCTTCCAGCAGCGCCCGGCCGACAATCACCCCGCGCACTCCGGTTCCGCGCAGCGCGGCGATATCATTGAGATCGCCAATGCCGCCGGAAGACTGAAACGCCACCTGCGGATAGCGGGCGCAGACTTCTTCATACAGCGAGACGTTCGACCCAGCCAGCGTCCCGTCGCGGGAAATATCGGTGCACAGCACGTGCTGCAGGCCGACGGACTGATAGCTCTCCACCAGTTCTTCCAGGGTCACGCCGGAGTTCTCCTGCCAGCCGCTGACCGCCACCTGCTTGCGGCCTTCCGCGTCGATCCGCACATCAAGCGCCAGCACCAGATGCTGCGGGCCAAAACGTTTAAACCAGCCTTTCACCACTTCCGGCGACTTCACCGCCGTCGAACCCACCACCACGCGCGCCACGCCCGCTTCAAGCAGGGCGGCCACGTCTTGTTCCGTCCGCACGCCGCCGCCAACCTGCACCGGCACATTTACGCCGGCAACCAGCGTTTTCAGCAGCGGGATCTGGCGCTTCGCCGGATCTTTCGCCCCGGTCAGATCGACGAGATGCAGCACTTCGGCCCCTTGGGCGGCATAGGATTGCAGGCGCGGCAGCGGATCGTTGCCGTAGTCGCGCTGCTGGCCATAATCGCCCTGATGGAGACGGACGACCGTACCGTCAATTAAATCTAAAGCAGGAATGATCATCACATCTCCAGGAAGTTTTTCAGCAGCTGCGCCCCGGCGCTGCCGGAGCGTTCAGGGTGGAACTGGACGCCAAAGAAGTTATCTTTCTGTACCGCCGCGGTGAAGGCCTCGCCGTAGCTGCACTGGGCGATGGTATTGACGTTGACCGGCATCGCGTAGCTGTGGACGAAGTAAAAATACGCCCCGTCTTCAATACCGCGAAACAGACGATCGCCCGCTTTGGCATACACCTGGTTCCAGCCCATATGCGGCAGCGGCAGGCCGTGGTCGGTCATTTTCGGCACGTCCTGCTCGATAATGCCCAGCAGGTCGACGCCGTTGTTCTCTTCGCTGCGTTTTCCCAGCAGCTGCATGCCGAGGCAAATGCCCAGCACCGGCTGGGTACAGGCTTTAATCAGTTCGATTAACTCGCGCTCGCGCAGCTGGTCCATCGCCGCCTGAGCCGTTCCCACCCCCGGTAGAAACAGCTTATCGGCGCGCAGCACCACATCCGGGTCGCGGCTGACCTGCGGCTCGTAGCCGTGGCGGCTCACCGCGGATTTCACCGAATTGAGGTTGGCGCAGCCAGTATCGAGGATCACCACGTTCATCAAAGTACCCCTTTCGAAGACGGCAGCGTGTCGCCCTGGACGCGAATCGCCTGGCGTAGCGTGCGGCCGAAGGCCTTAAACAGGCTCTCTACGCGGTGGTGGTCGTTTTTGCCCTTGGTTTTCAGGTGCAGAGTGACCGCCATGGTATAGGAGAGCGAGCGGAAGAAGTGTTCCACCATCTCGGTGCTCAGATCGCCAACGCGCTGATAGGTAAAGTCGGCTTTATATTCAAGGTGCGGGCGGCCGGAGATATCCAGCGCGCAGCGGGCCAGACATTCGTCCATCGGCAGCACAAAGCCGAAACGGCCGATGCCGCGCTTATCGCCGAGCGCCAGCTTCAGCGCTTCGCCCAGCGCCAGCCCGGTATCTTCCACGGTGTGGTGATCGTCGATATACAGATCGCCGCCAACGTTAACCTCCAGGCGGAAGCCGCCGTGGGTAGCGATTTGGTCAAGCATATGATCGAAGAAACCGACGCCGGTAGAGATTTTGCTGCCGCCTTCGCGGTCCAGCCACACTTTCACATCCACCTGGGTCTCTTTGGTGATGCGCTCAACGTGGGCGTAGCGGTCGCGGCGGGTCAGCTGTTCGCAAATGGTCGGCCAGTCCAGCTGTTCGCGGTCATAGCGCAGGCCGGTAATGCCCATGTTATCCGCCAACTGAATATCGGTCGCGCGGTCGCCAATCACGTAGCTGTGGGCGGTGTCCATCACCCCTTGTTCCAGCCACGGCAGCACCAGCCTGGTTTTCGGTTTGCGGCAGTCGCAGTTATCCGTCGGGAGATGCGGGCAAATCAGCACTTCGTCAAAGTTGACGCCCTGGGAGGCGAAAATCTGCATCATCAGGTTGTGCGGGCCGTCGAACTCGTCCTGCGGCAGGCTGGCGGTTCCCAACCCATCCTGGTTGGTGATCATCACCAGCTTGTACCCTTCCTGCTGCAGCTTGAGCAGGGCCGGGATCACCTGCGGCTCAAACGCCAGCTTATCGAAGCGGTCTACCTGAAAATCAACCGGTGGCTCGGAAATCAGCGTACCGTCACGGTCAATAAAGAGAAACTTCTGGGTCATACATTCTCCGCAGTCAAAGCGTCAATGACGCGCTGGCTCTCTGCACGGGTACCGATAGTGATACGCAAACAGCCGCTTAATGAAGGTTGTTTATTCTGGTCACGTAAGATAATGCCCTGATCCCACAAAGATTTAAACACCGCGCTGGAGGCGACGATCCGCGCCAGAACGTAGTTGCTCTCGGAATCGAACACCTCTTCAACGCAGGCAATGCCGCGCAGCTGGCTTACCAGATAATCGCGTTCGGCGAGGATCTGCGCCACGCGCGCGCGCATGGCGGCAATGCCTTCCGTGCTGAGCGCCTGGGCGGCGATATCGGCCACCGGCGTGGAGAGCGGATAAGGCGCGATAACCTTCATCAGCACGTTAATCACCTCGGCGTTGGCGAGGGTGAAACCGCAGCGCAGGCCAGCCAGGGCGAAGGCCTTGGAGAGGGTACGCAGAATCGCCAGGTGCGGATACTCGTTCAGCCAGGTCGCCAGCGTCGCCTGCGGGCAGAATTCGATATAGGCTTCATCCGCGACCACGATGGCTTTGCCGCGCGTCATCTCCAGCAGGGTGCGAAAATCTTTCGGGTTGATAATCTGCCCGGTCGGGTTATTCGGGCTACAAACGAAAACCACTTTCACGCCGTCGAGATTGGCCGCGATGCCCGGCAGATCCAGCTGCCAGTCGGCGAGCGTCGGCACCGTACGGCAGGTCACGCCGATGGTTTCGGCGCTGACGCTGTACATGCCGTAGGTCGGCGGGCAATAGAGCACCGCGTCCTGGCCCGGCTCGCAGAAGGCGCGGATCAGCAGTTCAATGCCTTCGTCGGCGCCGCGGCTGACCAGCACCTGCTCCGGCTTGACGCCCGCATACTGCGCGTAGCGTTCAATGACCGCTTTCGGCTGCGGTTCCGGGTAGCGGTTCATCGTCTGCTCGGTCAGCTGGAACTCTACCGCGGTAGGGAATTCGTTGGCGTTCAGCCAGACGTCGCCTTTACCCCCGAGACGGCGAGCTGATTGATACGGCGTCAGCGCGCGGACGTTGGCGCGGGCTAAATCTTCAATGCTCATGCTTGCTCCTTAAGGGCTGCGACGCGCAGCGTAACGGCGTTTTTGTGGGCGTCCAGGCGCTCGGCGGCGGCCAGAATTTCAATCGTTGAGGCGAGGGCGGCAAACCCGTCGCGCGACAGCTCCTGCACGGTCATACGTTTCTGGAAATCCGCCAGGCCGAGGCTGGAGCAGGTCGCGGTGTAGCCGTAGGTCGGCAGCACGTGGTTGGTGCCGGAGGCGTAATCGCCGGCGGATTCCGGCGACCAGTCGCCGAGGAATACCGAACCAGCGCTGGTGATACCGTCGACCAGTTCGCGGGCGTTACGGGTCTGAATAATCAGGTGCTCCGGGCCGTACTGGTTGGAAATCGCCACGCACTGGGCGATATCGCGCGCCACAATGATGCGGCTGGCGGAAAGCGCGCCGCGGGCGGTTTCCGCCCGGGACAGCGCGGCCAGCTGGCGCTCAACGGCTTGCGCGACGCGGGTGGCCATCTCGCTATCCGGCGTCAGCAGGATCACCTGCGAATCCGGGCCGTGCTCGGCCTGGGAAAGCAGGTCGGACGCGACGAAATCCGGGGTGGCGCCGCTGTCGGCGATCACCAGCACTTCCGACGGCCCGGCGGGCATATCGATAGCCGCGCCGTCAAGACGCTGGCTCACCTGGCGCTTGGCTTCGGTCACGAAGGCGTTGCCAGGGCCAAAGATTTTATCGACCTTCGCCACCGATTCGGTGCCGAACGCCAGGGCGGCAATCGCCTGCGCGCCGCCGACGTTAAAGATATTGCGCACGCCGCACAGCTGGGCGGCATAGAGGATTTCATCAGCAATCGGCGGCGGCGAGCACAGCACCACCTGCTGGCAGCCGGCGATGCGCGCCGGCGTTGCGAGCATCAGCACCGTTGAGAACAGCGGCGCCGAGCCGCCGGGAATATATAAGCCGACGGAGGCGATAGGGCGGGTCACCTGCTGGCAGCGCACGCCCGGCAGGGTTTCAACATCCACGGCCTGCAGCTGCTGCGCGTTGTGGAAGGTTTCGATATTTTTGACCGCCACGGCCATCGCCTGCTTGAGCTCGTCGCTCAGGCGCGCGCCGGCGGCGGCAATCTCTTCGTCGCTAACCTTCAGCGCCTTGACGTCGGTTTTGTCGAACTTCGCGCTGTATTCACGCAGGGCCGCATCGCCGTTGTCTTTGACGTTAGTGAGGATCTCCGACACCGTCTTGCTGATGCTCCCGGAGGCGGAAATGGCCGGGCGCGTTAAGAGTTGTTGCTGTTGTTCTGCGCTACAGCCGTTCCAGTCGATAATTGTGTTGAAGCTCATGGTTGTTTCCCCTGTTTATCCCGTGACCGACCCGCCGGATTACTCCATCATCTTCTCAATCGGCAGGACCAGAATGGAGCTGGCGCCCAGCGCTTTCAGTTTTTCCATGGTTTCCCAGAACAGGGTTTCGCTGCTCACCATGTGCATCGCCACGCGCTGCTTGTCGCCGGCCAGCGGCAGAATAGTCGGGCGCTCGGCGCCGGGCAGCAGGGCGATGACTTCTTCCAGGCGTTCGGTCGGCGCGTGCATCATGATGTATTTTGATTCGCGGGCCTGAATCACGCCCTGAATACGGGTCAGCAGGCGGTCAATCAGCTGCTGTTTGCTATCGGCCATCTCGCCGTCGCGCTGGATCAGGCAGGCTTTGGAGCGGAACATCACTTCCACTTCGCGCAGGCCGTTCGCTTCGAGTGTCGCGCCGGTTGAGACCAGGTCGCAGATCGCGTCAGCCAGACCGGCGCGCGGGGCCACTTCAACCGAGCCGTTCAGCAGGCAGGATTTGAACGAGATGCCTTTCTGGTCAAGGTAGCGCTTCAGCAGGTGCGGGTAGGAGGTGGCGATGCGTTTGCCGTTAAGCATCGCCGGGCCGTCCCAGGGTTCATCCGCCGGGGTCGCCAGCGACAGGCGGCAGCCGCCGAAGTCGAGACGGCGCAGGGTGAAGTAGCGCGGATCTTCGCCCTGAGCGCGGCGGCTCAGCAGTTCTTCTTCCAGCACGTTTTCGCCGATAATCCCCAAATCGACCACGCCGTCCATGATAAGGCCCGGAATATCGTCATCTCGCACGCGCAGAATATCGATAGGCATATTTTCCGCCAGCGCGATCAGGCGCTGGGTGTGCAGATTCACTTTGATGCCGCAGCGGCTGAGTAATTCGCGTGAATCTTCGCTTAAACGCCCTGATTTCTGAATAGCTATGCGTAAACGGCTGTTGTCTAACATTCTTATTTTCCTCTGTAACCCTGTCTGAATTCGGTCCAAAAAAAAGCCCCCGGAAGCGAATCTTCCGGGGGCTCTCTTTGCGTTCATGCACCACTGGAAGATCCAAACGTCTTCCAGCACACATCGCCTGAAAGACTAGTCAGGATGATGGTGATGATGGTGGTTTTTAAATTGAACGCTGTTCATAAAATTCTCTGTGAATGACTATGCATTTGATGCCTTTTAACCTAAACCACTTTACTCGCATAAAGCAAGGGCTTTTTTCTATCATTAATTCATTTCATATTGACCGAAGAAATTGTCAGTTGCCGCCGGCTGGCGTAGCCTTAAGTCAGCACAGCGAAAAGTCAGGAGCAAGGGGATGAAGAAGGTCGCGATTGTAGGTTTAGGATGGCTGGGTATGCCGCTTGCGCTGTCGTTGATGTCGCGGGGATGGCAGGTGACCGGCAGTAAGACCACGCAGGATGGCGTGGAGGCGGCGCGGATGTGCGGCATCGACAGCTATCCGCTGCGTCTGGAGCCGCAGCTGGTCTGCGACACCGAGGATCTGGATACCTTAATGAACGTCGACGCGCTGGTGATTACTTTACCGGCGCGGCGGACCGGTCCCGGAGAGGACTTTTACCTTCAGGCGGTACAGGAAATCGTTGATACCGCGCTGGCGCATCACGTGCCGCGCATCATATTCACCAGCTCAACGTCGGTTTACGGCAACGCCAGCGGCACGCTGAAGGAGAGCTCCCCCCGTAACCCGCAAACCGCCAGCGGACGGGTGCTGAAAGAGTTGGAGGACTGGCTGCATAACCTTCCCGGCACCTCGGTGGACATTCTGCGCCTCGCCGGGCTGGTGGGGCCGTCCCGTCATCCGGGGCGCTTCTTTGCCGGGAAATCCGCGCCGGACGGCCAGCACGGCGTCAATCTGGTGCATCTCCAGGATGTGATCGCCGCGATCGAACTGTTATTGCAGGCTCCGAAAGGCGGGCGCATCTATAATATATGTGCGCCTAAGCATCCCGCGCGCGGCGTCTTTTATCCGCAGATGGCCCGCGAGCTTGGGCTTCCCGTCCCCGTATTCTCTGATAACCCGGAGAACGGTAGCGGCAAGATTGTGGATGGCAGCCGTATTTGCAACGAACTGGGGTTTGAGTACCAGTACCCCGATCCGCTGGTGATGCCGATGGAGTAATGCGCCAGCGGTGAATCGCGTACCGAAAGGGGGTAGCGATGAAACCACTGCTGGATGTGCTCGTCATTCTTGATGCCCTCGACAAAGAGGGCAGCTTTGCCGCCGCCTCGGCGAAGCTCTATAAAACGCCGTCGGCGCTGAGCTATACCATTCATAAGCTGGAAAGCGATCTCAATATTCAACTTCTCGACCGCAGCGGCCACCGGGCGCGCTTCACCCGTACCGGGCAGATGCTGCTGGAAAAGGGGCGCGACGTGCTGCACACCGCCCGCGAACTGGAAAAGCAGGCCGTCAGGCTGCATCAGGGCTGGGAAAATGCGCTGATACTCAACGTCGACGCTACCTTTCCGTTCTCGCTGCTGGCCCCGTCGATCGCGGCGTTTTATCGCCAGCATCACGCCACCCGTCTTGAATTCCGCCGCGATACCCTCGGCGCAAACTGGCAGACGCTGGTGGAAGGGCGGGCGGATCTTCTGCTCGGCGCGCTGGGCGACCCCCCGGCGCTCAGCGGCTACGGCTCTGTTCTACTGGGGGAGGTGGCGCAGGCGTTTGTCGTTGCGCCCCAGCATCCGCTTGCGCAGATTGCCGGTCCTGTGGGCTGGCGGACGCTGCGCCGCCATCGCGCGATTACCACCGACGGCGCGTGGCCGCAGGCCGACGGTCAGGAGAGCCTGACGGTATTCGATCTTTCCGCCCAGCTGATGCTGCTGTGCGCCGGGCTGGGCTGGAGTTATTTACCGCTATTTCAGGTGCAGCCTTTAATCGCCCGCGGCGAGCTACTGATAATAAAAACGACGGTCCCCGAACCGGTCAATCGCGCATGGATAGGCTGGAATGAAGACGTTTGCGGGCAGGCGGGCGAGTGGTGGCGAAAGGAGATATTAGCAAATAGTGCTATCCATCAGGTCTATAATACTAAAATCGTATGAATATTAATCTGTTAGAGAATTACCAAGATTATTAAGCCTTGTAACATCTTGTCATCGGGCCAGCAGTTGTTGCAAAATACGCGTCCTGAAAATCAGAAACTGGCCGACGCTTTTTTAAAGTGTCGGTTATTTTTTTGGTTGAAAGACACATCATTCAATACCAAGAGGCCGGGCTTCGTACCGGATAGATATTTACTAAAAACCGACAGTGGTTGTCGCTGAGGAATACAAAGAAATGGGGCAATTTTTTGCTTACGCGCTGGCGTTCACCGTAAAAGGGGATAACTATGTCGCATAACGCTACTCCAAAAACCTCTCGCGTGGAATTACGTAAAACGCTTACGTTGATTCCGGTTGTCATGATGGGCCTGGCCTATATGCAGCCGATGACGCTGTTCGATACGTTTGGTATCGTCTCTGGATTGACTGATGGTCACGTAGCGACGGCTTACGCCTTCGCGCTGATCGCCATTCTCTTCACGGCGCTGAGCTACGGTAAACTGGTTCGCCGTTTCCCGTCGGCGGGTTCCGCCTATACCTACGCGCAGAAATCCATTAGCCCGGCTGTCGGCTTTATGGTGGGCTGGTCATCGCTGCTGGACTACCTGTTCATGCCGATGATCAACATTCTGCTGGCCAAAATTTATTTTGAAGCGCTGGTGCCTTCTATTCCTTCGTGGATCTTCGTTGTCGCGCTGGTGGCCTTTATGACCATCTCCAACCTGCGCAGCATCAAGACCGTGGCGAACTTCAATACCCTGATCGTTATCCTGCAGATGGGTATCGTGGCGGTGATTGTTGGCCTGATTATCTACGGCGTTATGCACGGCGAAGGCGCGGGCACGCTGACCAGCACCCGTCCATTCTGGTCTGAAGGCGCGCACGTGGTGCCGATGATTACCGGCGCGACCATCCTGTGCTTCTCGTTCCTCGGCTTCGACGGCATCTCTTCGCTGTCTGAAGAGACCAAAGACGCGGAGCGCGTGATCCCGAAGGCTATCTTCCTGACCGCGCTGATTGGCGGCCTGATCTTTATCGGCGCTTCCTACTTCCTGCAGCTGTACTTCCCGGACATCTCGCGCTTTAAAGATCCGGACGCCTCGCAGCCTGAAATCATGCTGTACGTGGCGGGCAAAACCTTCCAGTGGGGCGTGCTGATTTTCTCCAGCGTTACCGTACTGGCATCCGGCATGGCCGCGCATGCGGGCGTTTCCCGTCTGATGTACGTGATGGGCCGCGACGGCGTGTTCCCGACGCGTTTCTTCGGCTACGTGCATCCGAAATGGCGTACTCCGGCATGGAACGTGCTGCTGGTTGGCGCGATCGCGCTGTTGGCGATTAAATTCGACCTCGTCACGGCGACGGCGCTGATTAACTTCGGCGCGCTGGTGGCGTTCACCTTCGTTAACCTGTCGGTGATCTCCCAGTTCTGGATCCGTGAAAAGCGCAACAAAACGCTGAAAGACCACTTCAACTATCTGATTCTGCCGGTCTGCGGCGCGCTGACCGTCGGCGCACTGTGGATTAACCTCGAAGAGAGCTCCATGGTTCTCGGCCTGATCTGGGGCGGTATTGGTCTGGTCTACCTGGCCTGCGTGACCAAAAGCTTCCGCAACCCGGTGCCGCAGTACGAAGACGTCGCATAATCACATTTGATGATGTGAAAAGCCGGAGGGAAACCTCCGGCTTTTTTGTTTGCAGCGCCCCCTTCGGGAAACGGCTACTCAAAACAGGCGCTGCGTTCCCAGCACTCGTCGCAGCTTGGCGAACGGCAGATAACTTCCCCCTGCTGCAGCAAACAGCGCTGACGATAAAAGAACTTTTTCCAGCGCATATTGTGTTCGTTCATCACCACCAGCTGTGGAAAGCAGTCGCTCATCAGCAGGCGCAATTCGGCGCGCGATGCCAGACCAAGATCCTGCCAGAGATGGTTAAACGCCAGCGAAACCTCGGCGATAATCTGCGCCATCGGCCCGGCATCTTGCTGCATCCAGCCCGCCAGCCAGGCGCCCAGCTGCTGGCGCTCCTCTTCGCGGGTGGCGTTGAGCTCCGCCATCAGGCGGCGACGGGTGAGCGTCTCGCCGTCGAGCGGCGTTTCCACCTCGCCCAGGCGCCGGCGCAGCGCCTGCCAATCGCGCGGGCTAAGCCCCATGCGCAGCGGAAAGCTGCCTTTCCCCGCGTGGTACAGCAGCCATAAGCGCCGCAACCAGTCGAGCGGCGGCATCAGGCGACCCCCTTATGCGGCAACGCGGCAGGCCAGCTCCCCCGACGCTGTTGCCACCACGCGGGCAGCACTTCGGAGACCGGCCGCCACGCGCCGTCAACGCAGGGTTCAATGCCTTCCTGTTCCAGCTGTTGCCACGGCGTATGGCCGATACGCACGCAGAATACGGCTTTAACGTCCGCCAGCAGTTCGAGGATCGCCGCAAACCGGGCTGCGTTATCCTGCGGCTCGCAGTCATCGCGCCCCTGACAATATTTGGGCGTAAAGCGCTCGTTGACCAGCACCATACCGGCGGCCGAGAGGCTGTAAATGTAGAACCGGTCGGCGTGACCAAAGTGACAATCAATGACGTCCCCGCGGCTTGACGCCACGGCGACCAGGCAGGCGTCATCGGCTTCAGATTCGCCGCGGGTCGCAATGCTGGCGTGCAGCTGCGCGCGCTGGTGGAGGATCGGCAGCCAGGCCGGGAGACTCTCTGGCGCCGGAAGCTGGGTAAACTGCTGGCTGCGGTCTTCGCCGAGCATCCCAATGGCGTCGGCGCGACACTGGTGGCAGTGGGTCATCTGCGGCATCACTTCGCCGCACCGGCCGCGGGTGGCGGCGAGCGTCTCGGCGTCCGGCTCCGGCTGGCCGTTGAGGCCAAACACCGTGCCGTGCTCCGGCCTGGCGATCAGCGGCATAATATTATGGATAAACGCGCCGCTGGCCCGCAGCGCGCGGCTCACGTCGGCCATGCCGCTATCGTTGATACCGGGGATCAGCACCGAATTTATTTTCACCAGCACGCCTTTGGCGGTCAGCCTGCGTACGCCCTCAAGCTGACGGGCAATCAGGATCTCTCCCGCTTCGCGCCCGCTGTAGCGTTCGCCGTCCAGCCATAGCCAGGCGTAGATTTGCGCGGCAATCTCCGCGTCGAGGGTATTAATGGTGACCGTGACGTGGTCAACGCCGACATCCAGCAGGCGGTCCACCGCGTCAGGCAGCATCAGTCCGTTGGTCGACAGGCATAATTTCAGGTCCGGCAGCTGTTCGCGGATCAGCTCCAGGGTGCGAAAGGTGCGGGCGATATTGGCGAGCGGATCGCCGGGCCCGGCGATGCCCACCACCGAAAGCTGCGGGATCGCCTGCGCGACCTGACGCACTTTCACGACCGCCTGTTCAGGCGTCAGCAGCGTTGACGATACCCCGGGGCGGGACTCGTTGCTGCAATCGAATTTGCGATTACAGTAGTTGCACTGCAAATTGCAGGCGGGCGCGACGGGCAGATGCATCCGCGCGAAACGGTGATGCCCATGGCGAGAGTAGCAGGGGTGCGCGGCAGCTTTATCGGCCACAAGCGGCGTCAATGCGCTGTCATCCGCCGGGCGGCAGGCTTTGCCGCCAGAAAAAGAGGAGCAGGAAGTCATGGTCGTACCTTCGTGGTTGGGCGATACCTTCCTGCTGCAAATGCTGTACCAGAGGTTAATTTCGCAACCGCATGAAAAGTAGACTTTTTAACCGGCAACCCGCGTCCCTGAATTGTCGCAATTCCGCCGCGCTGGCGACAATGTCCTGAATCTCACATAAGGCTTCACAGTCGCGGCATGGTGATATCCATAATCTGAATGCGATACGCCACCTGGCGCGGGGTCATGCCGAGCAGCCGCGCCGCTTTGGCCTGCACCCAGCCCGCTTTTTCCAGGGCGGCGATCAGCCGCTGGCGCTCGTCGAGGCTGTTATCGAGCCAGCCGTCCTCCGCCGGGCCGCTGCTGGCGAGCGCTTTCGGCGGGTTATCGCGATGGTTGAACAGAATCACGTCCCGGTCTATCAGGCCGCTTTCCGACAGCACCGCCGAACGTTCGAGACAGTTTTCCAGTTCGCGCACGTTTCCCGGCCAGCTGTACTCCATCAGCAGGCGAATCGCCCCATCGCTGATGCGCAGCGTTCGCCCCTGGCTGTGGGCGATTTTTCGCACCAGAAAGTGCGCCAGCTCGGCGATATCCTCCTGGCGCTCGCGCAGCGGCGGCAGCGCGATAGGCATTACGTTCAGGCGGTAGTATAGATCCTCGCGGAAATGACCCAGCCGCACCTCCTCTTCCAGATGGCGGTTGGTCGCCGCGATAATGCGCACGTTGACCCGCAGGGTTTCGTCGCCGCCGACGCGCTCCATCTCCCCCTCTTGCAGAATACGCAGTAGCTTAGCCTGAAACGAGGCGCTGCTTTCGCCGATCTCATCGAGGAATAAGGTGCCGCCGTCCGCCAGCTCAAAGCGGCCTTTCCGCTGGCGCACCGCGCCGGTAAACGCGCCTTTCTCATGACCAAACAGCTCGCTCTCCAACAAGTTGTCCGGCAGCGCCGCGCAGTTAAATTTGACGAACGCCGCGGCGGCGCGCGGAGAATTATGGTGGATGGCGTTGGCGATGAGCTCTTTCCCGGTGCCGCTCTCGCCGCGTACCAGCACCGTGGTATCCCAGCGGGAAACCTGACGAATAATATCCATAATCTGCCGCATCGCCGGACTTTTACCGACCATATTTTCCAGGCCGAAACCGCGCGAAGGGGTACAGGCGCGCGGGCGCTCTATTCTGGGGCTCTGCTGCGGCGCCTGCGCGGCGGAGGTTGGCAGGATCATCAGGCGAATCGTCTGGGCGATCAGATTGGCGACGGTTTCGAGAAAGCGCGTGCAGGCGGGCAGCCGCTCTTCCTGACGCGCCATCGGCTGCGCCGCCAGTACGCCGATGGGCCGGGAGTGGGGGCCCATCAGCGGAACGGCGATAAACGGCAGGTCATAGTCGTACAGGCTCAGACGATCGAGAAAACGCTGGTCGTCGGCGACGCGCGGCAGCACCAGCGACTGGCCCTGCGCCAGCACGGTACCGACTAATCCTTCCCCCGGCCGGTAGCGAATTTGCGTACTGCCGGGCAGCGTCTGGTCTTCCGTTTGCTGCAGCGCTTCGATGCTCAGGATCTCCTGCTGGCTGTCGTACAGGCAAATCATCCCGTGCTGCATAAACGCATCGTTATGTAGCACGCTCAGGACCTCCTGCAGGGTTTTGCTCGCTTCGGTGGCGCGACTCAGGACCACGCTTATCCGCTGCATGGCGGTAAACTGCTGGGAGAGATCGAAACGTCTGACGGTGGTGTCCGAATCGGATTTATGGATCATTGCTCACCTCCGGTCAGGGTATTAAAGAGCGGGAAACGCAGAACCAGGCTGGTGCCTCCCTGCGGTCGCGAAGCCAGTTCAATCGCGCCGCGGTGGTAGGCGACCAGCGTTTGGATCAGCCGCAGCTCCATCCCTTTGCCGGGAGAGTTTAGGGCATCGGGGGAGTGGGCGTAGCGCACCTGCAGCAGCGGGACATTGTCGTTGAGATACAAAGAGAGCCAGCCCTCGTCCTCTTCGGCGTAAAGCTCGATCTCCAGCGGTACGGAGGGCAGCTCGGCGGCGAGGGCCAGCGTCCGGTCGAGCCATAAACTCAAGCAGGCCAGCAGCTGGGTACGCTGGCCGAAGCCGACCAGATGCGGCGATGCCATGTCCACCTGCAGCCGCGCGCGATCGTCAAAGCGGGTGCGGTAGAGGGCGTACAGGTCGTCAAAAAAGGGCTGAAGCGGCCAGACGGCATTGCTTTCCAGCTCAAGAGAAGGGCGGCAGCGCTGCAGGCGCGCCATGGCCTCTTCACCTTCGCGCCACGCCGCGTCCAGCGCCACGTTGCCGCTGCCTTCGCCGTTCAGCCGGCGGGCCGCCGCCAGCATATTGATTGGGCAATTAAGCTGAATCAGCGCCGCGTCCAGCGACTCGCGAATCGCGGCCAGCAGCTTACCGGCGGTCATTTGCTGTTTCAGACGGTCGAGCCGGCCCTGCTCCTGCTGCTGGCGCTGCTGGGTACAGTCGGCGATCACCATCAGCGTGCGCGCCGGGGCGCTGTCGACGAAGTAGCGGCTGGCTTCTTCACTCACGCCGGGCAGCGCCCAGCAGGTTACCGACAGCCAGCGGACCGCGCCGCGAACCACCACCGGCAGGATTTGCTCCGCGCCGGGCCCCATTTTGCGCGGGGAAACCTGGAGCTCGACCAGCAGCTCTTTCCCGCCGCAGTCCGCGCAGAACGTTTTGTAGGCGAGATTATCCATCACCACCCGATCCTGCTCATCAACCACGACCACGGCGGCGGGGATGTTATTGAGCACCGCTTCCATTAGCGTCATATGATTGCGCAGCCGCTGTTCCAGGGTATAGCTGACGCTGATATCCCGCTGCATCGCCAGATAATGCTCCAGCTCGCCCTGCGGATTCAGCACCGGCGTGATATCGATATCTACCAGATACAGGCCGCCGTCGCGGCGCTGATTAATTAGCTGACCGCGCCACGGCTGGCGCTGGAGCAGGGTTTGCCACATCTCCTGGTAGATCTCGCGCGGCGTCTGGCTGCTGGCCAGCAGGCGCGGGTTTTGATTGAGCAATTGCGCCAGCGAGTATCCAGTCTGGCGGCAAAACGCCGGGTTGGCGTAGATAATATTCGCCCGGGCATCGGTGAGGGAAATCGCTACCGATGCCTGTTCGACCATTGTAAAAAACAGCCCCGGATGTTGTTGAGTCAGCGCACCGGCAATCGCCTCGGGTACGGCGTTATCGAGCATCATATTCAGGGTCATCGCAAACTCCTGTGTCGCAGTTATGACAATTTGTCCGACACCGTGACAGGGACGCCGCGGTGTTTTCCGAACGGTGATAACCATGCAAACCGTGCGCCCTTATCGGCGTGATGTGCAGAAACATTGATCCGGTAGGGGAAAAGCAGGCGCTTTTTGCATTTTAAGCGCCCCGCCAGCCCCGCCGCGCGCGGCGGGAAGAGGCTGAAGCGATCGTTTTGGGGCAGGGATGGGCCGCGGTAGTGCAAAGCAACCTGGCACAGCCTTCGCAATACCCCTGCGAGAACGCGTATTTTCAACCCCCTTTTCCGACAGGAGCGCAACATGGCGAACATTGGTATTTTCTTTGGCACCGATACCGGTAAAACCCGCAAAATCGCGAAAATGATCCACAAGCAGCTGGGCGAGCTGGCGGATGCCCCGGTCAACATTAACCGCACGACGCTGGACGACTTTATGGCCTATCCGGTGCTGCTGCTGGGCACGCCGACGCTCGGCGACGGCCAGCTGCCGGGGCTGGAGGCCGGATGCGAAAGCGAGTCATGGAGCGAATTTATCAGCGGCCTCGACGACGCCAGCCTGAAAGGGAAAACCGTGGCGCTGTTCGGCCTCGGCGATCAGAGAGGCTATCCGGACAACTTCGTCAGCGGGATGCGCCCGCTGTTCGACGCCCTGAGCGCGCGCGGCGCGCAGATGATTGGCAGCTGGCCAAATGAGGGTTATGAATTCAGCGCGTCCTCGGCGCTGGAAGGCGACCGCTTTGTTGGGCTGGTGCTGGATCAGGATAACCAGTTCGACCAGACCGAAGCGCGTCTGGCGAGCTGGCTTGAGGAGATTAAACGCACCGTGCTGTAGGCGTTAACGGGTAGCCGCCGAGGCTACCCGCACAGTCCCGGCTGACGGGAAATCATCTGTTCCAGCCACTGGCGCTGATGGCGCTGCTGGCTCTGCTGCCAAAGATAATCGCGCGCGCTCTCCAGCGCCTGCTGCGGCTCCATGGGCGCGGCGGGGCGAATCGCTTCGCACCATAAAAGATGCCAGCCCAATTCGCTGGCGATGGGAAGGCTTAGCGCGTTTTCCGCCAGTGAAAACAGCGCGGTCTCGAGCTGCGGATAGAGCAGGCCGCGGCTAATCCAGCCTAAACGACCCTCTTCCAGCGCGCTCGGGCAGTGGGAATAGCGCTGGGCCAGCGGCGCGAAAGCGTCCCGCGAGGCGTTGATTTGCCGATACAGGCCGAGGATCCGCTGGTGCACGGCTTCGCGGTCGTTATCGACCGTCAGCAGTAAATGGCGGGTCAGACGCTGTTCCGGGCGCATAAACTGCGTCTGGTGGCGCAGATACCATGCCTGTACCGTAGAGAGATCCGGCTGCGGCGCCTGGCGGGCGATATCGGCAAAGGCGAGTTCCAGCCGGGCGTGATGGCGCACGATGGCAGCGCGCTCGGGCGGCGTAAAATCCCCCTCGTCGAGCCAGATGGCAAGGGAGGCGGCGATATTCTCCAGCAACGCCGCCGGAATATCGCCTTCAGGGACCCGCGCGACGATCGTCTGCTCCATATGGCACTGGCGTTGCCAGGCCTGTTCAAAAGCCGGCGTATCGGCCGGATCCAGGGCCGCCGGATCGCGATTCCAGCGGCTGCGCGCCAGCCGCTGCCGGGCAAAACGTTGCCATGGGTTCATTCTTCTCTTTCCTCTATAAGGGCGATGGCCTGCGCAGGGACCCTGAACCAGCGGCCGCTAAAGTCGACGGTGTAGCTGTCGCCGAGCTCTCCCCGATCGGTAGCCTCAACGCGTCCCCGCTGGCCGGCGCTCACGACCACATCGCCGTTGACCGCGAGCGCCATCTGGCAGGTCACGCTATCCCCGTATTGCAAATTTCCGGCCAGCCACGGCTGGGTGATGGGGATCAGCTCCTGCTCGCGGCAGCCGATGATCCGATCGGTTTCCGGAAAGTGGATCTGGTAGATAATCTGATCTTGCAAAAAAACGCCCCAGTCGCGCACAAAGCCGGTGCTGCCGCGCCTGACCAGCAGCGCGCCGGGCGCGAAGCCCGCCACGGTGCCGTCGTTACGAATCGCGCGTACGACGCGGACCTCTTCGCTAAAGGTGAATTTCGGTCTCATGTTCCGCTCTCCTGAAACTGTTGCTGATAGCTCTCCGCGAGCAGTCTTCGCGCCAGCAGCCAGGGCGCGCGGTCGTTATCCTCGAGCCGGTTTTGCAGCGGCACCTCCGCGCGGAGTTTGCGATGAAACGTTGCCAGCACCGGTAGGCTGCAGCGGCCAAGCAGCTCGGGCTGGTAGGGGACGGCGAAAAACTGAAAAAAAGATTCGGCGGAGCGAAGTTCGTCCACGCCGGGAATTTGATAAAACCACTCCATCATTACCCCCTCGCCCGCAGGGCGGATTCACCGCACAGCTCGTCGTAGATAGCCACCAGCTCGTAATCTTTCGGGCTGCGCTTCCAGTTCTCGGCGAAGCGGCGGATGGCGGGCAGCAGCTGGTTAATCTGCGCGGCGTTGAGGTGATAGCCCATCTGGTCAAAAACGCCGTTGACCGCCTGACGCCCGGAGTGTTTGCCCAGCACCAGCCGGTAGCTGCGGCCCATCAGGGAAGGGGCGATGGACTGGTAGCTCTCGCTGTCGCGCAGCAGCGCTGCCACGTGGACACCTGACTCATGGGTAAACACCAGCTCGCCGACCAGCGGCTGCTGCGGGTCGATGGCGCGCTGCGCGGCTTCCGCGACCCTCTGACAGAGCGCGGGCAGCGCCGAAAAATGCACGCCGGTCTCCACGCCCAGGCAGCGTTCAAGGCCCAGCGCGACGGTTTCCAGCGCCGCGTTGCCCGCCCGCTCGCCGAGACCGAGGACCGTCGTATTCACGCTGGTGGCCCCGGCGCTTACCGCCGCCAGCGTATTGGCGGTCGCCATACCCAGATCGTTATGGGCATGCATTTCGATTTCGCCGGACCAGACGTCGCGCAGGGCCGAGATTTGCGCCGCGGTGGTAAAAGGGTCGAGCAGGCCGACCGTATCGGCATAGCGCAGGCGGGCGGCGGCGCATTGCTGCGCGACCTCGGCGATAGCGCGCAGGGTCTGGCCGCTGGCCCGCGAGGCGTCCTCGCAGCCGATGCATACCTTCAGGCCGAGGGTATGCGCAAGATGGATAAACATCGCCAGCCGCTCCAGCAGCACCGCCAGCGGCTCGCGCAGTTTGTACTGCCGCAGCTTATCCGAAGCCGGAATCGAGATATCCACCCAGTCGATGCCCAGATCGGCGCTCTGGCGGATCTCCAGCGCGTTCATCCGACACCAGGTCATCAGGGTCGCGTCGGGCAGCTGGCGACGCACCAGCTGGATCCGCGCGATCTCCTCGTCGCCCATCGCCGGGGTGCCGACCTCCATCGCCGTTATTCCTGCGGCGTAAAGCGCCTCGGCAATGGCGACCTTTTCGCTGGTGCGAAAAGCGACGCCGGGGCTCTGCTCGCCGTCGCGCAGGGTGGTATCGTTAATCAGCACGCGTTCCATCAGCCACCTCCGCCTTAGCCGTAAACCGGCGTGAATACGGCGTCCGCCGGGCGCGGCTTGCCGTTCTGCCAGTAGGGCGACAGCGCGCGCAGCCGGTCGATAATCGGCGGCAGCGTGGCGACGACGTAATCGATCTCTTTCTCCCGGGTGTAGCGCGAGAGAGAAAAGCGGATGGTGCCGTGGGCGGCGGTGTAGGGGATATTCATCGCCCGCATCACGTGGGAGGGTTCCAGCGAGCCTGAGGTGCAGGCGCTGCCGCTGGAGGCGGCGATCCCGGCCTGGTTTAACAGCAGCAGAATGGCTTCACCTTCAATAAACTCAAAGGCCAGATTCACCGTGCCGGGCACCCGCGGCTGGCCGCCGCCCATTACCATGACCGACGGCACGCTGGCCAGCAGGCGATGCTCCAGCCTGTCGCGCAATTGGCCGATATGCGTCATTCCCGGCAGATGAATATTCGCCAGCTCGCAGGCCGCGCCCATGCCGACGATTCCGCAGATATTTTCTGTCCCGGCTCGCCGACCGTACTCCTGGTGACCGCCGCGCAGCAGCGGGCGAAAGCGCGTTCCCCGCCGCAGATAAAGACAGCCTACGCCTTTTGGCCCGTGGAACTTATGCGCCGAGCAGGAGAGCATATCGATGCGGGTCTGGCCCACGGCGATCGGTATTTTCCCGACCACCTGCACCGCATCGCAGTGAAACAGCGCCCCTTGTTCATGGGCCAGCTCCGCCATTTCGCCGATCGGGAAAAGCACCCCGGTTTCGTTATTCGCCCACATCACGCTGACCAACGCGACGCGCGGGCTGAGCGCCGCGCGGAACTGCGCCATGTCCAGCGCCCCCTCGCTATCCACCGCGATGCGATGAATCCGGTAGCCCTGGCGCTCCAGGTGCTCGCAGGCCGCCAGCGTCGCCGGATGTTCGACCGCGCTGGTGATGATTTCGCGACGCTCCGGCAGCAGGGCGATCGCCGAGGCGATGGCGGTGGCGGTGGCTTCGGTGGCGCAGGAGGTAAAGATGATCTCGCTGGGATACTCCGCGCCCAGCAGCGCCGCAGCCTGCTGATGCGCGCGTTCCAGAGCCGCCTGGGCCGGAATGCCAAAATCGTGTATCGACGAGGGGTTGCCGTAAAAATCGGTCAAAAAGGGCATCATCGCTTCCAGGACCATCGGGTCCAGACGGGTAGTGGCGTTGTTATCGAGATAAACCTGTTTCATCTTGTCCCCCTTGGGTCAGTTAACCGCGGCTCAGGCCGCCACCACTTCCATATAACAGCCGGTACGTTCCATCAGTTTTTGCTGCAGCCAGGCCAGGGTCATATCGGTCATCATGCAGCCGCTACAGCTGCCGGAGAGGCTGACGGTCACCTGGTGGTTGGTGACGCTGAGTAGCGCCATATCGCCGCCGTCGGCCTGAATATGCGGCCGCAGTTCTGCGATGGTATCGACGACGCTCTGCCAGTGCGGATCTTTGCCGCTGGCCACGGCTGGCGTTGTCTGCGGCTGCTGGGCGAGGATCTCCGCCAGCGCCAGCTCGATTTTTTCGTGGCAAGAGGTGCAGCCGCCGCCCGCTTTGGTGTAGTTGATCACCTCGGCAAGGGTGGTCAGCCCGTTGTTCTGTACCGCGCGGCGAATATGCCCTTCATCGACGCCGAAGCATTTGCAGATCAGCTTGCCCTCGTCGTGCTCCTCTTCAAGGCTTTCGCCGCGAAAGTTGGCGATGGCCGCGCGCAGGGCCTCCTGGCCCATCACCGAGCAGTGCATTTTCTCCGGCGGCAGTCCGTCGAGATAATCGGCAATCTGCTGATTGGTTATCTGCCCGGCTTCGGCGAGGGTATGGCCGATAATCAGCTCCGTCAGCGCGGAGGAGGAGGCGATGGCGCTGCCGCAGCCGAAGGTCTGGAAGCCCGCCTCCTCAATGATTTCGCTTTGCGGGTCGACGCGCAGCATCAGGCGCAGGGCGTCGCCGCAGCTTAACGAACCGACGTCGCCTACCGCGTTGGCGTTGTCCACCACGCGCGCGTTGCGGGGGTTAAAAAAATGGTCTTTCACTTTCTCGGAGTAATTCCACATGCTGTCAGCTCCAGGGATGTTGACGGAAAACGCCGGGGCGCGGTTCACCGCGGAAGCGCGGTGGCGATAACGAACTAGCAATTGCGATACCAGAGAATAAAATTAATATTTTTCAAATGGTTGTGTATTATTCCTGACAAGGTTCGTCCTACAGTGTCGCGATGTTTTGTGGGCTTTGTCACAGAAACGACACGGCTAGCGGCGCGGGTCCGGATCCCCATGCCACTCCTGCTCCTGCAGCAGACGGGTAAAGCGCTCCGGGTCGCGCTGGCGCGTATTTTTGCGCTGCCCTTTGTCGTACCAGTAGAGCTGAATCTCCTGCAGTAAGCCGACGATGGTGGTGTCGGCGGGAACGCGTTCGGCGCGCACGCCCACCTGCAACAGCTGGCGAAAAACCGCGTCGCCAATCGCCACGCAGAACAGCGTGACGCAATCCTCCAGGGCGTGGATCCGCCTGGCGATCTTCTCCGTCTGGTGGCCGTTCTCGACCGAGAAATCAACCACCCGGATGAGAGTGACCCGATCCGCCTTGACGCCGTACACCACCAGCCGCGGGGTAGCGCCGAAGTGCTGATCGACGTGACGATAGTCGGAGCTGGCGAAGGCGACCTTCATAGACCACTCATCGGAGTGGACCATATCAAACTGACGGTTAATCGGCGGCATAAGCGCCTCCTGTGGAGAGTGACGATTCGGGGTTCTGGCGCAGCGGCGATCGGTAGTGGGCGAGGTGGTGGTGACGCTCGCGCATCAGGTTTGCCAGCTCAAACAGCGTATCGCGCATCCCGCTATACCCCTGTCGCACCCGGCGGAATTCGCCGAGCTTGTCAAAGAGCGGAAAACCCGCGCGCACCAGCGGCAGCGCAAACTGCTCCGCCAGGTCGCGGGCGTGCGAGTTCGCCACCAGCAGGTCGGCGGGATGCGCGCACAGCAGGGTTTGCAGATCCTCCAGATCCCCCGGCACCACCCGTTCCACCGGCAGCTGGCGCAGGCTGGGATGACCGGTAGGGGCCACCAGCGGGCCGGGCTGCATCCCCTGGCTGTTGGCGAAATCACACCACGCCGCCAGCAAATCGCCTTCCGCCGCTATCGCCATGCGCTGGCCCTGGAGCCACATATGGCAGTCGATCATCGCATCCTGTAGCTGGCCGCGCTGGCGTTCCAGCCACTCGGGAACGGCGCGTCCGGAAATTTTCGCCAGTTGATGAATAAAGGCGTCGCAGCGTTCGAGGGTCATCAGGTGCGGCAGGGCGATAACCTCGCCGCGGCAGCGCGGGGCCAGCAGCGATGAGGCGCGATGAAGGGAGACGCCAATGGCGAAGCTGCACAGGCTTTGTCCCATCTGCTCTATCTGGCGCAGCGGCGTCCCGCCTTGGGTCAGCGGGGAGAAATCGCCCTGCGCCAGGTGGCCGTCCATCGATTGCGCCAGGTCCGGCAGGATTACCGGCTGCAGGCCAAAGGCTTCGACGCATCGGCGCAGCCACTCGATATCACCCGGCGAACAGAGGTGGCTGATCAGCAGATTGACCCGGCGATTGCGCTGAGCCGGGCGCGGCGCCGGCGGCACCCACTGCTCAATGACGCTCTCTAGCACCGCGCTGAAGCCGTTCTCCATGGAGCCATAAAAATCCGGCGTGTTAACCGTCAATATCGCCACCCCCTTGTGACGGGGATACTCTTCGCGAAACTGGCGAACCACGCGGGAAATATCGCTGCCCTGGGCCTCCGACAGCCCGGTGCTGAGCAGTACGATAGCCTGCGGATTGTTGCGCTGGCAGAGGGTATCCAGGGCGGTAAAAATATTGCCGTCCGCGCCCATAATCGTCGACGTGGGGTCCATCGCCGTCGACTGCAGGGGAACCGGGTCGTGGAAATGTTGAATAAAAAAGACTTTGGCGAAGGCGCTGCACCCCTGCGCGCCGTGGACCAGAGGGATGCTGTGTTCGATCCCGAGGCTGGCGAGGATTGCGCCGAGCGGCTGGCCGGTTTTGATGGGGCTGACCGCCAGCGGCTTATCGGTGCGGAAAATGTCTGCCATGGTGAGCTCCTTAGCGCCACGGGGCGCGAGAATGGGTTTGCGGCCAGATGGGGCTGTTGATGGTCTGACACAGCTGGCGGGCGAGGGTGACGATCCCCTGATAGCCAGCGAAGGCGTGTTCGCGCTCCTGATTGATATCGAGAAACGGCAGCCTGGCTTTATAGGCGGTGTACATATTGCGTCCGCCGGCAATCATCAGGTCGGCCTGATAGCGATAGACCACATCCAGCAGCGTGCGGGCGTTGCCCTCTTCCAGCATTACCGCCTCTTCGCCCATCAGCTCGCGGATCCGCTGTTTATCCTCTTCGGTGGATTTACGCGTGCCGGTTGCCACCACGGTCATGCCCAAATCCTGCAGCGCCGATACCACCGACCAGGATTTCACCCCGCCGGTATAGAGCAGCGCTTTGCGGCCGCGCAGCTGTTCGCGCCACGGCTGTAGCGCCAGTTCCGCCGCCTGTTCCTCCCGCGCAATCAGCGCTTCGGTACGCTGGCGAAGGTCGTCGTCGCCCAGCAGCGCCGCCAGCTGGCGCAGGGCGTCAGAGGTGGCGCGGATCCCGTAAAAGCTGCCTTCGAACCACGGCGTGCCGTAGCGCTGCTCCAGGGCTCTGGCGACGTTAATTAACGCCCGCGAGCAGACCAGCATATTGGCCTGCGCCCGGTGCATGGTCTGGATCTCGGCGAAGCGGCCATCGCCGGAGAGGCTGCCGAGCACGCGGATCCCCAGTTCGTCGAGCAGCGGCTGAATATGCCAGAACTCGCCGGCAATATTGAATTCGCCAATCAGGCCAATATCGTGACGCTGCTCCGGGGTAAAGGGCGTGCTCTCCGGCCAGGGGGTGGGCTCGCGCTGGCCGATGACCCGTTTGACCATGACGTCGCCCGCCAGCCGGTTACCGAGATTTTTACTGCCGTAGAAACCGGCGGCGTCAATAGCGATAACCGGTACGCCGGTGGCGGTCTGCGCGGCCTGGCATACCGCTTCCAGGTCATCGCCCTCCATGGCCGGTACGCAGGTGTTGTAGATAAAGACCGCCGCCGGATGATAGCGGGTGACGATATGGCGCACGGCGTGAAACAGGCGGCGTTCGCCGCGGCCCATAATCACGTCCTGTTCGTTGAGATCGGTGGTGAACCCGAGCCGATTAAGGGTGGGGCCGGAGCTGGCGCTGCCGCGGTTATCCCATGAGCTTCCGGCGCAGCCGATGGGGCCGTGGACCAGATGCGCCACGTCGGCGATGGGCAGCAGGGTTATCTGCGCGCCGTCGAACGCGCAGCCGCCGGCGGTGGCGCCGGGTTTGGGCGCGCTGCAGCCGGATTTTTGTTTATGGTTGTGTTCACAGGCCGGTTCATCCAGCAGCGCCAGAATTTCATTTCCCTTCATAGTGACCTCGTTGACGGTGGGGGATGAGGGGGAAGATGCAATTCGCGCTCCAGAAGCGGAGCCTTGATTTTTAAAGAAAAGAGGTTGTTGGCTTTGCGACAAAGCCAACAATCGGACAAGGGATGGCGGCATGTGATGCTTTATGACCTATCGCGCTGGCATGGCTATTTGTTGATGAAAGGCTGGCAGCGAGGGGGTTAGGCGCATCAAGAAGCCCGGAACAACCGTGAACGGAATATTCCCCTGACCGTAACGTGGGGAACGCGTCCATACGCGAAAAAAAGCCCGCGGGGTCAGCGGGCAACAAGCACAAAACAGGGATTAAAAAACGCGTTCTTCCAGAGGGTTATCCCTGTTAAGCCGCTTCGCCAGCCACGGCGGCAAACGGCCGGCCAGCAGCGTATTGATCGCCTCGCACTGTGCCTGAATCGTCGTCCCGGGCTGCGCTTTCATCGGGTGGATGCGATGGCGGATCAGCCGCGCGGCGGCGGGCCCGCCGATCTCCTGGCAAAACAGCAGCTGACAGTCCTCAATAAGCCGGGCGCGCACTTCGTTGGCCTCCTGCTGGTGGGGGGCGGAGGGATAGCGGCGCAGATCGTACAGCCAGCCGCCTTGTTCATCGAACGCGTAGATAAAAAACAGTCGTCCCTGGCCGAAATGGCCGTTAATCACCTGCCCATCCTGGGAGCAAAATGCCGCCAGCAGCTGCGGCGTGCGCTGGGCAGGGCGAACGATGCGTAAATGGGCGGGCAGCGCGCCCTGCAGGCTCGCCATCACCCGCGACCAGCGAGCGGGGGACATCACCGCCGTCGCGGAGGGAAAGCTGGCGGCCAGCTGCGGCTGGGTCAGGGTCGCCAGACGCTCTGGCGTCAGCGTCTCGCCGCTCTCCTGCGCCAGCCAGTCGACGATTTGCGCCGGCTGTAGGTCCGGCAGAGACTGAAACAGCGCCAGCATACGCCAGAATAGGGTATCGTTGTCGGACATCACCAGCTCCTTATATCAAGGTATTGCGCGTCGCGCGCAGGCTTATCGGAAAGACGGGACGCCCCGGCTGCGGATGCACGTAGTAGCGGCGTCCCCCCTCCAGCGAAATCGCGCCGCCCCAGCGTTCAGCGTCGTTATGCTCAATCTGGATCACTCGCGCTTCCAGATCCTGTTTCGCGATATAGGCGTACAGGTCCGCGCCGCGCTCACGGAAAATCACGATGGGCATACTCCCTCCTGGCCCCGCATGACGCGGGGCACCTGATGGTTAACGGACGAGATCGAAGCTGTAATCGGTTTTGCCCAGCTGGCTGGTATCGCTATCCAGTTTCTCCAGCACGGCGTTCACCAGCGTCGTCACAATGTTCATCGCCCCTTCATAACCCCAGGTTGTCTGGCGGTGCAGATGGTGGCGGTCGAACAGCGGAAAGCCGAGGCGGATAAGCGGCACTTCAAAGGCTTTACCCTTCGCCAGGGTATCGCGCTGGATAAACTTGCCGTAGGAGTTGCCGATCATAAAGTCCGGCTGACGGGTGAACATCAGCGAACGGAAGTGCCACAAATCGCAGTTGATAAACACTTCGCTATCGCGCCCGTACGGCGAGGCATCGAGCATTTTGTTCATCGCTTTTTGCCAGCGTTTGTTGGCGTTATGGCTCAGGATCACCGTTGGCTCGCAGCCCAGCTCCAGCAGGAAGCGGGTGAGGCCCATCACGAAGTCCGGATCGCCGTACAGGCCAAACTTCTTGCCGTGCAGCCAGGTGTGGGAGTCGAGCATCATGTCAACCAGCCGGCCGCGCTCAAGGGTGAGGGCGTCGGCAATCGGCTTGCCGCTAAGCTGGCTGACGGTCATCAGCAGTTCATCGGTGGCGGCCAGCCCCAGCGGAATGGCGACCTCGGTGGCGGGCTGGTTCCACATCTCCTGCACCACTTTTTTGCTCTTCAGCAGCTGCCACGGCTGCAGGAGCAGCGTATCGATGGCGTCAGGGGCCTCTTTCATCTCCTGCTGCGTGGTGCCGCCGGAATACATCCGATAGTGGCCGTCGGCGGGCGTGTCGAGAACTTCCGACGGATCGGAGAGCAGGCTGCATGGCACCGCCATCTGTTCCATCATCCGCTTTAATACGCGGAAGTTGCCGAGATAGGTTTCAAAGCCGGTCACCAGATTGAGCTTCGGCAGTTTGCCCGGCTGCCCCTGGTAGTCCGCAGTGAAGGTTTTGGCGAAGCCTTCAAACATGTTATCCCAGCCGGTGACGTGGCTGCCGATAAAGCTTGGCGTATGGGCGTGGGGCACGGCGATGCTGCTGTCGACGAAGCCATCTTTTTTGGCGTTGGCGATAAACGCCTGCAGGTCATCGCCGATAACTTCCGCCATGCAGGTGGTGGACACCGCAATGATCTCCGGTTTGTACAGCGCGCTGGCGTTCTGCAGGCCCAGGTTCATATTGTTGTTGCCGCCGAAGACCGCCGCGTCTTCGGTCATCGAGTCGGAGACGCAGGCGATCGGCTCTTTGAAATGGCGGTTAAAATAGGTGCGAAAGTAGGCCACGCACCCCTGAGAGCCGTGCACATACGGCAGGGTGTTGGCAAATCCCAGCGAGCAAAGCACCGCGCCAAGCGGCTGGCAGGCTTTCGCCGGGTCAACGGTCAGCGCCTCGCGCTGGAAGTTCAGCGCTTCATACTCGGCGGTGGTGGTCCAGGCAAAGACCTCCTGCACGCGCTGCGCATCGTGCGCCTCTTCCAGCTGCCGCTTATTGCGGAACAGCTCCTGGTATTCATCCTGTTCGAATAGCGGATAACAGCTATTAATTTTATCAATCGTTTGGCTCATGGTGTTCTCCTCCCGCGCCACAAATCGGTGAACAGACGGGACAGTGAGTGGGCAATCACGCAGACTTCAGCCACGGAGCGGTCAGTTCGTTCCACGCCGGGTTGTTCAGGGTCATATCCATATCGCGGGCGAAAATGGCGAAACCATCGTAGCCGTGGTACGGGCCGGAATAGTCCCACGAGTGCATCTGGCGGAACGGCACGCCCATTTTCTGGAAGATATATTTTTCCTTGATGCCGGAGCCGATAAGGTCGGGCTTCAGCGCTTTGACGAACGCTTCCAGCTCGTAGCTGCTGGCGTCATCGAACAGCAGCGTGCCCTCTTTCAGATCCGGCAGGGTGCGGTCGTAATCATCGTTATGGGCAAACTCGTAGCCGGCGGCGATGATCTCCATCCCGAGATCCTCATAGGCGCCAATAACGTGGCGCGGCCGCAGGCCGCCCATATAGAGCAGCACCTTACGCCCCTCCAGGCGCGGGCGATATTTGGCGATAATCGCCGCCATCTGCCCCTCATACCGGGCGATCACCGCTTCGGCGTTCGCGCGAATCGTATCGTCGAACTGGTCGGCGATTTTACGCAGCGATTCGGCGATTTTGGTCGGCCCGAAGAAGTTGTACTCCATCCACGGAATCTGATGTTTCTCCTCCATATGGCGGGCGATATAGTTCATCGAACGGTAGCAGTGAACCAGGTTCAGCTTGACGAATGGGGTATTCTCCATCTCCACCAGCGTGCCGTCGCCGGACCACTGCGCGACTACCCGTAGCCCCATCTCTTCCAGCAGAATGCGCGAGGCCCAGGCGTCGCCGCCGATGTTGTAGTCGCCGATGATCGCCACATCGTAAGGGGTGGTTTCAAACGGCTGTCCTTCGCGATTGTTCAGGATCCAGTCGCGCACCACGTCGTTGGCGATATGGTGCCCCAGAGACTGCGACACGCCGCGAAAGCCTTCGCAGCGTACCGGGATCACCGGTTTATCCAGCGCCTTGCTGCTGGCGTTGGCCACCGCGCTGATATCATCACCGATCAGCCCCACCGGGCATTCCGACTGAATGGTGATCCCTTTGGTGAGCGGGAACAGCAGCTCCATCTCTTCAATCAGCTTGCTGAGCTTTTTATCGCCGCCGAAGACGATGTCGCGCTCCTGAAAATCAGAGGTGAAGTTCAGCGTGCCGAAGCTATCGACGCCGCTGACTCCGGTGTAATAGTTGCGTCGTCCGGCGCGGGAATACTGGCCGCAGCCGACCGGTCCGTGCGAAATGTGGGCCATATCCTTGATCGGCCCAAATACCACCCCTTTGGAACCGGCGTAGGCGCAGCCGCGTACGGTCATTACGCCGGGTTGTGATTTGCGGTTAGAGATAATGCACTTGCCGACGCTCTCCATTTCCGGATCGCTGACCATCATGTGCTTTCTACGCTCTTTTCGCGCGGTTTCCGGGAACACCTCCAGGACTTCCTGGATCAGCGCCAGATTACGTTCGCCCGTTGCGTTGGTCATCATAATTGTCCTGTGCTCAGGCCGCGTTTTCTTCGGCGGCGGTTTTGCCAATGATGCTGGTGTCTTCCTCTTCCATGATGCCGAACTCCATCAGCAGCGATTCCAGCTCATCCATGGTGCAGGGCGTCGGCACCACTTTCATGGTGTTGTTGACGATCTTCTGCGCCAGGGTGCGGTATTCGTTGGCCTGTTTACAGGCGGGGTCGTACTCGATAACCGTCATGCGGCGGATCTCCGCGCGCTGCACGATGTTGTCGCGGGGCACAAAGTGGATCATCTGGGTACCGAGCTTTTCCGCCAGGGCAATAATCAGTTCGTCTTCACGGTCGGTCTGACGTGAGTTACAGATCAGGCCGCCGAGGCGCACCTTGCCGGATTTGGCGTATTTAACGATCCCTTTGGAGATATTGTTGGCCGCGTACATCGCCATCATTTCGCCGGAGCAGACGATGTAGATCTCCTGGGCTTTGTTTTCGCGGATCGGCATGGCGAAGCCGCCGCAGACCACGTCGCCGAGCACGTCATAGAACACGAAATCGAGATCGTCCTCGTAGGCGCCTTCTTCTTCAAGAAAGTTGATCGCCGTGATCACGCCGCGTCCCGCGCAGCCGACGCCTGGCTCCGGGCCGCCGGATTCCGCGCAGCGCACGTCGCCGTAGCCAATTTGCAGCACGTCTTCGAGTTCGAGGTCCTCGACCGAGCCGACTTCCGCGGCCATCTCCATAATGGTGTTCTGTGCTTTGGCGTGCAGGATCAGACGGGTGGAGTCCGCCTTCGGATCGCAGCCGACGATCATCACTTTCTTACCCATCTCCGCCAGCGCGGCGACGAGGTTCTGCGTGGTGGTGGATTTACCGATACCGCCTTTACCGTAAATAGCGCATTGACGCATGGTCATGGTGACTTCTCCTGTTGTTGAGTGTTTGCCAGCAGAGAAGTGCAGGGAACATACCAGCCGTGCCTGTTTATGTATTCTTATGATTTTTATGAAGTTAGTTATTTATCGCCGCGCAGGACGTAAAACAAAACGGCACAATAAGGCGACCAAATGTGGGAAACAGAACAATTGCGCCTGCCGGGGCCATGGTGGCGCTTTGTCGCCTGTTCAACAGCTTGTCGCCCCCTGTGTCTTATTCCACGCAATCTCTTGGCGCGCTGCGCGGCGACTCTCTTCATAACGCGTTGAATTCGCGCTAACTCTTCTGTCATCCGCGAGCTGGCACAGGCTGTGCTTGAGGCAACAACTGGGTTTGCCGCTTATTTGAGGCGGCGAAGATGCCTCTCACCTTCGAGGATTGAACAATGTCCGGAAAAATGAAAACAATGGATGGCAACGCCGCGGCGGCCTGGATCTCTTATGCCTTTACCGAGGTCGCGGCGATTTACCCCATAACCCCCTCCACGCCGATGGCGGAAAACGTCGACGAGTGGGCGGCGCAGGGGAAAAAGAACCTTTTTGGCCAGCCGGTGCGCTTAATGGAGATGCAGTCGGAGGCCGGCGCGGCAGGCGCGGTCCACGGCGCGCTGCAGGCCGGGGCGCTCACCACCACCTATACGGCCTCCCAGGGGCTGCTGCTGATGATCCCCAACATGTACAAAATCGCCGGTGAACTGCTGCCGGGCGTCTTTCACGTCAGCGCCCGGGCGCTGGCGACCAATTCGCTGAATATTTTTGGCGATCACCAGGATGTGATGGCGGTCCGCCAGACCGGCTGCGCGATGCTGGCGGAGAACAACGTGCAGCAGGTGATGGATTTGTCGGCGGTGGCGCATCTGGCGGCGATTAAGGGACGCATCCCGTTTGTTAACTTCTTCGACGGTTTTCGCACCTCGCACGAAATTCAAAAAATCGAGGTGCTGGAATATGAGCAGCTGGCGACGCTGCTGGACCGGCCCGCGCTCGACAGCTTCCGCCGTAACGCGCTGCATCCGGATCATCCGGTCATCCGCGGAACGGCGCAGAACCCGGATATCTACTTCCAGGAGCGGGAGGCGGGCAACCGTTTTTATCAGGCGCTGCCCGACATTGTCGAAAGCTATATGGCGCAAATCAGCGCGCTCACCGGCCGGGAGTACCATCTGTTTAACTATACCGGCGCGGCGGATGCCGAACGGGTGATTATCGCAATGGGATCGGTCTGCGATACCGTTCAGGAAGTGGTGGATACGCTGAACGCGGCGGGAGAGAAGGTCGGGCTGCTCAGCGTGCATCTGTTTCGTCCTTTTTCGCTGGCCCACTTCTTCGCCCAGCTGCCGAAAACCGTGCAGCGGATTGCCGTCCTTGACCGTACCAAAGAGCCCGGCGCTCAGGCTGAACCGCTGTGCCTGGATGTGAAAAACGCCTTCTACCACCACGACGATGCGCCGCTAATCGTCGGCGGCCGCTATGCGCTTGGCGGGAAGGATGTTCTGCCCAACGATATCGCGGCCGTCTTTGATAACCTCAATAAACCGCTGCCGATGGACGGGTTTACCCTCGGGATTGTCGATGATGTAACCTTTACTTCGTTGCCCCCGCGCCAGCAGACGCTGGCGGTCTCGCATGACGGCATCACCGCCTGTAAATTTTGGGGCATGGGCTCGGACGGCACCGTCGGGGCCAATAAAAGCGCGATCAAAATTATCGGCGATAAAACGCCGCTTTACGCGCAGGCCTACTTTTCCTATGACTCGAAAAAATCCGGCGGCATTACCGTTTCACATTTACGCTTCGGCGACCGGCCGATCAATTCGCCCTACCTGATCCATCGGGCCGATTTTATCTCCTGTTCGCAGCAGTCCTACGTTGAGCGCTACGATCTGCTGGACGGATTAAAGCCGGGCGGGACCTTTTTACTCAACTGCAGCTGGTCCGATGCGGAGCTGGAGCAGCATCTGCCGGTCAGCTTCAAACGCTATCTGGCGCGGGAAAATATCCATTTTTATACCCTGAACGCCGTGGATATCGCCCGCGAGCTCGGGCTGGGCGGGCGCTTTAATATGCTGATGCAGGCGGCGTTCTTTAAGCTGGCGGCGATTATCGACCCGCAGACCGCGGCGGATTACCTCAAGCAGGCGGTTGAAAAAAGCTACGGCAGCAAAGGGGCGGCGGTGATTGAGATGAACCAGCGGGCGATCGAGCTGGGCATGGCCTCGCTGCATCAGGTGACGATTCCGGCGCACTGGGCGACGCTGGATGAGCCCGCGGCGCAAGCATCAGCCATGATGCCGGATTTCATCCGCGATATTCTGCAGCCGATGAACCGCCAGTGCGGCGACCAGCTGCCGGTGAGCGCGTTTGTCGGTATGGAGGACGGGACGTTTCCTTCGGGCACCGCCGCGTGGGAGAAACGCGGGATCGCGCTGGAAGTGCCGGTCTGGCAGCCGGAGGGCTGCACGCAGTGTAACCAGTGCGCCTTTATCTGCCCGCATGCGGCGATCCGCCCGGCGCTGCTCAACGGCGAAGAGCATGACGCCGCGCCGGTTGGGCTGCTGAGCAAACCCGCGCAGGGAGCGAAGGAGTATCACTACCATCTGGCTATCTCGCCGTTGGATTGTTCCGGCTGCGGCAACTGCGTGGATATCTGTCCCGCGCGCGGCAAGGCGTTAAAAATGCAGTCTCTCGATAGCCAGCGTCAGATGGCGCCGGTCTGGGACTATGCGCTGGCGCTGACGCCGAAGAGCAATCCGTTTCGTAAGACGACGGTCAAAGGCAGCCAGTTTGAAACCCCGCTGCTGGAGTTTTCCGGCGCCTGCGCGGGATGCGGTGAAACGCCTTATGCCCGCCTGATAACCCAGCTGTTTGGCGACCGGATGCTGATCGCTAACGCCACCGGCTGCTCTTCTATCTGGGGAGCCAGCGCGCCGTCGATTCCCTATACCACCAACCACCGCGGCCACGGCCCGGCATGGGCGAACTCGCTGTTTGAGGATAATGCGGAGTTTGGCCTCGGCATGATGCTCGGCGGTCAGGCGGTGCGTCAACAAATCGCCGATGATATGACCGCCGCGCTGGCGCTAGCTGTCAGCGACGAACTTAGCGACGCAATGCGCCAGTGGCTGGCGAAGCAGGATGAAGGCGAGGGCACCCGCGAGCGCGCGGACCGGCTCAGCGAACGGCTGGCGGCGGAAAAAGAGGGCGTGCCGCTGCTGGAGCAGCTGTGGCAGAACCGCGACTATTTTGTTCGTCGTTCGCAGTGGATTTTCGGCGGCGACGGCTGGGCCTACGATATCGGCTTCGGCGGTCTCGATCACGTGCTGGCGAGCGGGGAAGACGTCAATATTCTGGTATTTGACACCGAGGTTTACTCCAATACCGGCGGCCAGTCGTCTAAATCGACCCCGGTGGCGGCCATCGCGAAGTTTGCCGCGCAGGGCAAACGCACGCGGAAAAAAGATCTCGGCATGATGGCGATGAGCTACGGCAATGTGTACGTGGCCCAGGTCGCGATGGGCGCTGATAAAGATCAGACCCTACGGGCGATCGCCGAGGCCGAAGCCTGGCCGGGACCGTCGCTGGTGATTGCCTACGCCGCCTGCATTAACCACGGGCTGAAAGCCGGCATGCGCTGCAGCCAGCGCGAGGCGAAACGGGCGGTTGAGGCGGGATACTGGCACCTGTGGCGCTATCATCCGCAGCGGGAAGCGGAAGGTAAGACGCCGTTTATGCTCGATTCCGAAGAGCCGGAGGAGAGCTTCCGCGACTTTTTGCTTGGCGAAGTGCGCTACGCCTCGCTGCACAAAACGACGCCGCATCTGGCGGATGCGCTCTTTAGCCGAACCGAGGAGGACGCGCGGGCCCGCTTTGCCCAGTATCGGCGGCTGGCCGGCGAGGAGTAGCGGGCCTTTAGTTCTCCTGCTGCATGACCTTAAGCAGCGTATCCAGCAGGCCGGGAAAGCGCGCGTCTAAATCTTCCCGGCGCAGCGAAATCAAGTTCTCCCGCCCCTGTGGGCGCTGCCAGATCACACCGCTGTCGCGCAGGACGCGCCAGTGGTGGGTCATGGTCGACTTCGCCACATCTTCGTGACGCAGGGCGTTACAGCTCTGCTCGCTTCCGTCGGCAAGGATGCGGATAATCTCAAGCCGTAGCGGGTTACCGAGGGCGAAAAGGACATTTTCGAGGCGAATTTGTTCACGTTCGGGGTGATTGGCGATCATACTATTCCTGTGTCGGCGGTTGCGCTGCCTTACGAGCAGCGGCCCGTATCGGCGGCTGGCCGGTAATATACCCAAACTGCTTTTCTAAAGCCACGCGCGTCGTCGCAGCTTCACCAATAGTAACGATAGCAAAAATAGTTCGAATATACTCGTACAGTTGTACTATGATAGATGCCGTTATATGAACGGCGGCCAATTCCGGCCGCCTGCTGACAGTCAAAATGACTAAGGACGCATCATGCCCCGACCCATCCCCCTCGAACGTTATCGCAACATCGGTATCTCCGCGCATATCGATGCCGGCAAAACCACCACCACCGAGCGCATCCTGTTTTATACCGGGATGAGTCACAAGCTGGGGGAAGTACACGATGGCGCGGCAACCACCGACTGGATGGCGCAGGAGCAGGAGCGCGGGATCACCATTACCTCCGCGGCGGTGAGCTGCTTCTGGCCCGGTATGGACCGCAGCTTCGAGCCGCACAGGATTAACATCATCGATACCCCAGGGCACGTGGATTTTACCATCGAAGTGGAACGCTCCATGCGCGTCCTGGACGGCGCGGTGATGGTTTACGACTCCGTCGGCGGCGTGCAGCCGCAGTCGGAAACGGTCTGGCGGCAGGCGAATAAATACCACGTCCCGCGGCTGGCCTTCGTCAACAAGATGGACCGTCCCGGCGCGGATTTTTTCCGCGTGGTGCAGATGATGACCGATCGCCTGAAGGCCAATCCGGTACCGATTGTGATCCCGGTTGGCGCCGAAGAGCACTTTACCGGGGTGGTGGATCTCATCAAAATGCGCGCCATTTTGTGGGACGACGCCACCCAGGGGATGACCTTCAGCTATGCGCCGGTGCCTGACGATCTCGTGGAAACCGCCCGGCTGTGGCGGGAGAAAATGGTCTCGGCGGCGGCGGAAGCCAACGACGAACTGATGGATAAGTATCTCGAAACCGGCGAGTTGAGCGAGGCGGAAATCGTTGCCGGACTGCGCCAGCGTACGGTGAAGGGCGAAATCCAGGCGGTGCTGTGCGGCAGCGCGTTTAAAAACAAAGGCGTGCAGCGGATGCTCGATGCGGTGGTTGAGCTGATGCCATCGCCGCTGGATATCCCGGCGATTCAGGGCGTGGATGAGAAAGGGCAACCCGCTGAACGTCACCCGAACGACGACGAACCGTTCTCGGCGCTGGCCTTCAAGCTGATGACCGACCCCTATGTCGGACAGCTGACCTTTATCCGCGTCTATTCCGGGACGTTGAAAAAAGGCGATGCGGTGTGGAATCCGGTGAAAGGCAAGAAAGAACGCATCGGACGCATCGTGCTGATGCAGGCCAACGATCGCCATGAGGTGGACGAACTGCACGCCGGGGATATTGCCGCCTGCGTCGGCCTGAAGGATGTCACTACCGGCGACACGCTGTGCGCCCCGGATGCGGTGATTACCCTCGAACGGATGGAGTTCCCGGAGCCGGTGATTTCGCTGGCGATTGAACCGAAAACCAAAGCCGATCAGGAGAAAATGGGTATCGCCTTGCAGCGGCTGGCGGCGGAAGATCCGTCGTTTCGTCTGCATACTGACGAGGAGTCCGGCCAGACGATCATTTCCGGGATGGGCGAGCTGCATCTGGAGATTATCGTCGACCGCATGAAGCGAGAGTTTGGCGTTGAGGCGAATATCGGGCGTCCGCAGGTGACCTATCGCGAGACGATCCGCAAAACGGTCAAAGAGGTGGAAGGCAAGTTTGTCCGCCAGTCCGGCGGTAAAGGGCAGTACGGCCACGTGGTGCTGACCCTTGAACCGCTGGAGCCGGGGAGCGGTTTCGTGTTTGAAGACGCGACCAAAGGCGGCGTGGTGCCGCGCGAGTACATCCCTTCGGTGGAAAAAGGGCTGCGCGAAGCGATGGGCACTGGCGTGCTGGCGGGCTATCCGGTGGTGGATATCAAGGCGACACTGACGTTTGGTTCGTATCATGACGTCGACTCGTCGGAGATGGCTTTCCGCATGGCGGCGATATTTGGCTTCAAGGAAGGGGCGCGCAGGGCCGACCCGGTTATTCTTGAACCGGTGATGCACGTGGAAGTGGAGACCCCGGAAGAGTACGCCGGGAATATCATGGGCGATCTCTCTTCCCGTCGCGGAATGGTGCAGGGGATGGAAGAGCGGTTCGGCAGCCAGATTATCCGCGCCGACGTGCCGCTGGCCGAGATGTTTGGCTATTCCACCACGCTGCGTTCAATGTCCCAGGGCCGGGCGACCTACAGTATGGAGTTCCACCATTACGCGGAAGCCCCGCGCAACGTGGCGGAGGCGATTATCGCCAGCCGCGCCAAAGGCTAAGCAACGTTTCCCGGAGGCGATGCTGCGCATCTGTCCGGGCTACAAAACCTGCGGGCTTGTAGCCCGGACAGGCGCAACGCGCCGCCTCCGGGAATTTCTGCCAATCAAACAATATCCTGCGCGTACTGCCACAGCGCCTTCAGCTGCGCCAGCTTCTCTTTATCATCCGCATACTGCTGATACAGCATCTGCAGCTCATCGGCGTAGGCCTGCAAAAACTCAGGCGTAAATACCTGGCGACGGTGCTCTAACCAGCGCTGCTGCTCGGCTTCATCGAGCGTGCCGGGGTAGTTGCGCGCGCGATAGTTGAACAGCAGGCGCTCAATACGCTTATCGGCGAAGGTAATATCCAGCGCCGGCAGGTTGCGCGGCTCGGTTTCGAGCACGATTTTCATCGCCGCGCGGTCGGCATCGCTGAAAAAGCCGTTATACAACTGCGCATCGACGTTATCGGAAGGCACAAACGGCTCCGCTTCGGCAAAAATCGCCACCACTTTCTCACGCACCTGCGGATTGGCCCGCAGCAGCTGAGCGTTATCCAGACAGCGCTGGATATTGATGCCCAGCCGGTCGGCATCCTGCGGACGCAGGGTGTTTTGCTGCGCCAGCACCGGGCATTTATTGAGGTGGACCAGCTTAATCGGCACCGCGGGCAGGTCGCCCAGCTCGCTTTTCGGCGTATACAGCCGCTCGCGCAGGGTGTCGGCATCCAGCTCCAGCAGGGGAGCGATATCTCCGGCCAGGTCGACCATAATCACCGCGTTACGGTTGTCCGGGTGCCACGCCAGCGGGGCCACCAGGCTGGTGTTACCGCGCGCTGCGCCGAACATGCCGGAAACATGCACCAGCGGCTTGATTTGCGGCACGTCGATCAGCGTCGCCAGCTTGCGCTTATTGCGGTGGGCGTAGAGATAGTCAAACAGGCGCGGCTGCTGGGTTTTCACCAGCTTTGCCATCGCGATGGTGGCGTAAACGTCGGCCATCGCGTCGTGGGCGTTGCTGTGCTCAATGCCGTTGGCGACGGTCAGATGCTCGAGGCGGAAGCTCGGTAAGCCCTCTTCGTTTTCCGGCCAGTTGATCCCTTCCGGGCGCAGCGCGTAGCAGGCGCGCATCACATCCAGCAGATCCCAACGGGAGTTGTCGTGCTGCCAGCTCCAGGCGTAAGGATCGTAAAAATTGCGATAAAAGATATTGCGCGTCACTTCGTCATCGAAGCGCACGTTGTTGTAGCCGACGATGCAGGTTTTTGGCACCGTGAACAGATCGTGAACGCGACGGGCAAAGGCGGCTTCGCTGTCGCCCTTGGCGTTCGCCTCCTGCGGCGTGATCCCGGTAACCATAACCGCCTGCGGCTGCGGCAGATAGTCATCGGCGATCCTGCAGTAGAAGACTTCGGGTTCGCCGACGATATTGAGGTCTTCATCGGTGCGGATGGCGGCAAACTGCGACGGTCGGTCGAGCGAAGGACTGGTGCCGAAGGTCTCGTAATCGTGAAACAAAAATCCGGGCTGGTTGGCGCTATCTTGCATAATCTGTTCATTATCCCTGGTGGCGAGCAGCCATCATGGTAAACGATTTGCCGGGCCATCAGAAGGGTATCGCCTTTGCCCCTTGCCGGCGGTGTCATATTTTCTTGCAATTAAACCCTGATTTGAAACGAGAAGTTCCGTAAAAAGGACGGCGAATCTGTCAATTTAGAGGATATGCCGTTGAAAGGCCGTTTGTTTATTGCTGTATCTTTGCTCGCTGCGAGCGTTTCCTGCGCATTTGCCGCCAATGATTTTCCCGTCAACGTGACGCCTCCTTCTATTCAGGCCGGTTCCTGGGTGCTGATGGATTACACCACCGGCCAGATCCTGACCGCCGGTAACGAGCATCAGCAGCGCAATCCCGCCAGCCTGACCAAACTGATGACCGGCTACGTGGTCGATCGCGCCATCGACAGCCACCGCATCACCTTTGACGACATCGTCACCGTCGGTAAAGACGCCTGGGCGCAGGGTAACCCGGTCTTTAACGGCTCTTCGCTGATGTTCCTTAAGCCCGGCGATCGGGTCAGCGTACGCGACTTAAGCCGCGGGCTGATCGTTGACTCCGGCAACGATGCCTGCGTGGCGCTGGCGGACTACGTCGCCGGCGGCCAGCCGCAGTTCGTCGCGCTGATGAACAGCTACGTGGAAAAACTGCATTTGCAGGATACCCATTTTGAAACCGTCCACGGCCTGGACGCGCCGGGGCAGCACAGTTCGGCTTACGATCTCGCTGTGCTCTCGCGGGCGATTATTCACGGCGAGCCGGACGTCTACCATATGTACAGTCAGAAGAGCCTGACGTGGAACGGCATTACCCAGCAGAACCGCAACGGCCTGCTGTGGGATAAGACCATGAACGTCGATGGTCTGAAGACCGGCCACACTTCCGGCGCCGGCTTCAACCTGATTGCCTCCGCGGTGGACGGCCAGCGTCGGCTGATTGCGGTGGTGATGGGAGCCGACAGCCCGAAAGGGCGCGAACAGCAGGCGGCGAAGCTGCTGCACTGGGGCCAGCAAAACTTCGATACCGTCCAGGTCCTGCAGGATGGCAAGCAGGTCGGCGTTGAGCGAATCTGGTATGGCGATAAAGAGCAGATTAAGCTGGGGACCGATCAGGATTTCTGGCTAGCGCTGCCGAAGTCGGAGGTCGCGCGCATTAAGGCCAAATACGTGCTGGATAACAAAGTGCTGGAAGCGCCGATTGCCGCCCATCAGCGGGTGGGAGAAATCTCCCTGTACGATGGTGATAAAGTGGTGGCCCACTGGCCGCTGGTGACGCTGGAAAGCGTTGGCAAGGGCGGCATGCTGTCGCGCTTTAGCGATTATCTGCATCAAAAACTGTAACTGTCGCGCCGCTCCGCCCGGAGCGGCATCTCGTAGCTGTTTGATTATTATGCCGCTTCGGTTGGCACTTCGTTTACTTTCACTCCATTACCTTACCCGGTCACCCTTCAGGAAAAAGCCTGGCGTTTGTGCGCCATAAATGGAGCTGGGAAGATGAAATACTTTGCGCGTAGTGCGCTTTCTCTGGGACTTTTCGCCGTTTTTAGCACCGCCAGTTTTGCCTCTGGCCTCGTTCTGGCCGATAACGAATTTCGCAATGATTTAGCCTGGTTATCCGACCGCGGAACCCTCGCTTTAAGCCTGTCGACCTGGCCTCTGAGCGAGGAGGAGATCAACCGCGCGTTGGCCAACGCGCATCCGACAACCTCCGCAGAGCGGGGGGTTCTGAGTCGTGTAAATCAGCGTTTAAGGGCGCTGAAAGCCGACGTGCGCGTTACCGGTTACAGTTCCACTGATAAGCCGGGAACCCCGCAGGGGTTTGCCCAGTCCTATCCCGCCGACCAGTCGCTTTCTCTCGCCCTGAACAACAGCGGCGAATGGTGGGATCTGCATCTACAGGGCAATGTTGAAGGCGACAAGCGCATCAGCAACGGTTCGAGCGTGAACGCCAACGGCGCATACGGCGCGGTAAAGCTGTGGAATCAGTGGCTTGCGTTCGGGCAAATTCCGCAGTGTTGGGGGCCGGGCTACGAGGGCAGCCTGATTCGCTCCGATGCCGCGCGGCCGATGACCGGTTTTCTGCTGCAGCGCGCCGAACAGCGCGCGCCGGAAACCTCGTGGCTGAGCTGGATTGGCCCCTGGCAGTATCAGCTTTCCGCCAGTCAGATGAGCCAGTATGCCGCCGTACCGCATACCAAAATCTTCGGCGGCCGCCTGACGTTTTCGCCAATCTCCTCGCTGGAGCTGGGGGCCTCACGCATCATGCAGTGGGGCGGCGAAGGGCGACCTTCATCATTCAGCAGCTTCTGGGACGGTCTGACCGGCAATGACAACACCGGCGAATCGGCCGACGATCCCGGCAACCAGCTGGCCGGTTTTGATTTCAAGCTGAAGCTGGCGCCCGCTCTGGGGTGGCCGGTGAGCATTTACGGCCAGATGATCGGCGAGGACGAAGCCGGATATTTACCCTCGGCGCACCTCTATCTTGGCGGCGTGGAAGGGCATCACCAATGGAATAGCAATGCGGTTAACTGGTATCTGGAAGCCCACGATACCCGTTCGAACATGGGGCGCACCAACTACATCTATAACCACTTCATCTATAAAGACGGCTACTACCAGCAGGGCTATCCGCTGGGCGACGCGATGGGCGGCGATGGGCGTCTGTATGCCGGTAAGGTAGAGCTGGTAACCGAAGAGAACCAGCGCTGGAGCGCGCGGCTGGTCTACGCAGAGGTCAATCCGAAGAACCAGCGAATCAATAAAGCCTTCCCGCGCGCCGATACGCTGAAGGGCGTGCAGCTGGGCTGGAGCGGCGATGTGATGCCGACGGTACGTCTGAATACCTCCGTGTGGTACACCGACGCCAACCACAGCGCCAGCGACGATGTCGGGGCCAGCATCGGCGTCGAGCTGCCGTTCATTTTATAACCGGATGGCGCCGGTTTTTTTACTCTTCTTGCCGCGCGGATTTGTGAATTGCCGCACATACTATGGCTGATAGTACTGCTAATTTATGTGTATATATATACAGTATTTTATCAACGGTGGAGGCAGCATGGAATATAACGTTAAGTCCGTGGGCAAGAAGAAAATTGCCGGGTTTCATCTGGTCGGTCCCTGGGAGCAGACGGTTAAACAGGGGTTTGAACAGCTAATGATGTGGGTTGATAACAGCCAGGTTCCGGCGCAGGAGTGGGTGGCCGTTTACTACGACAATCCTGATGAGGTCCCGGCGGAAAAGCTGCGCTGCGCGACCGCCGTCACGGTGGCGGAGGACTACTCAATCCCCGCCAACAGCGAAGGCGTGATGATGACCGATATCGCCGGCGGAGAGTACGCGGTTGCCCGTGCCAGAGTCGAGAATTATGACTTTGCAACGCCGTGGTATCAGTTCTTCGAAAGCCTGATGCAAAGCAAAACGCACCAGATGGCGATGAAACCCTGCTTTGAAGTCTATCTTAACGATGGTAACCAGGACGGCTACTGGGATATTGATATGTATATCGCGGTCGAGCCTGTGGTGAAGTAAATCGAACATTGTCCCTTCGCTGGACAAGGTTTATTACATTCGCGTGATGCTTGCGGCGAAAAAGCAGTTACAATTGGCCTTTTCGTTGTGTCGGAGTCGGAGTAGGTTGTGCGCGCGGATAAATCACTTAAGCCATTTGAAATTCGGCTGTATCGCCATTACCGCATCGTCCATGGCGTGCGAATAGCATTGGCCTTTGTGCTCACCTTTGTGCTGGTGCGCCTTCTTAACGTTCCTGAAGGCACCTGGCCTCTCATCACCCTGGTGGTGGTGATGGGGCCAATCTCCTTCTGGGGAAACGTCGTACCGCGCGCGTTTGAGCGCATCGGCGGCACGATCCTCGGCTCGGCGCTCGGGCTGGTGGCGCTTAAGCTGGAGCTCATCTCGCTGCCTATCATGCTACTGTGGTGCGCGGTGGCGATGTTCCTCTGCGGCTGGCTGGCGCTGGGCAAAAAGCCTTACCAGGCGCTGCTGATCGGCATCACCCTGGCGGTGGTTGTCGGCGCGCCGCCGGGCGATATGACGACCGCGCTGTGGCGAAGCGGCGACGTTATCTTCGGTTCCCTGCTGGCGATGCTGTTCACCGGTATCTGGCCGCAGCGGGCCTTTCTGCACTGGCGCATCCAGATGGCCAGCTACGTCACCGCCTTCAACCGGCTTTATCAGGCCGGCTTCTCGCCGAACCTGGTAGAGCGTCCGCGTCTGGAAAAGCACCTGCAAAAGGTCCTCAACGACGTGGTGAAAATGCGCGGATTGATTACGCCCGCCAGCAAAGAGACGCATATCCAGAAAGCCATCTTTGAGGCGATCCAGACCGTCAGCCGTAACCTGGTGTGCATGCTGGAGCTGCAAATCAACGCTTACTGGGCATCGCGTCCCGGCCACTTCGTGATGCTTAATGCCCATACGCTGCGCGAAACCCAGCAGATGACTCAGCAAACGCTGTTGACTATCGCCCACGCCCTGTATGAGGGCAACCCGCAGCCGATCCTGGCCAACAATGAAAAGCTCAACGAAATCGTTGCCGAACTGCGCCAGCTCATCAAAGAGCAGCAGGACGACAATTTCTCCGAAACGCCCATTCATGGTTATGTCTGGTTAACTATCGAGCTGGCGCGCCAGCTCGAACTGCTGTCGCATTTGATCTGCCGGGCATTGCGTAAATAAAGACCAGACTCGCGTGGTTTTTCTATCGCTTGCTTCGATTCAGCAGCGTTTAGGGTTATGATAACGGCAAAGGAAAAAACATTGTCATCAGCGGCTGCTAACAGTTATGTTAGCCCTATGTAGCAGTCGCTTTAGCGAATCCGAATCTCAAATATTAGGGGTATAAAAATGGAAACAACTAAGCCTTCTTTCCAGGACGTACTGGAGTTTGTTCGCCTGTATCGTCGTAAGAACAAACTGCAGCGTGAAATTCAGGACGTTGAGAAAAAGATCCGTGATAACCAGAAGCGCGTCCTGCTGCTGGACAACCTGAGCGACTACATCAAGCCGGGCATGAGCGTTGAAGCTATTCAGGGCATCATTGCCAGCATGAAGAGCGATTACGAAGATCGCGTTGACGACTACATCATCAAAAACGCCGAGATCTCCAAAGAACGTCGCGACATCTCTAAAAAGCTGAAAGCAATGGGCGAAGCGAAAGTAGAAGATAAATCTGCCGAGTAATTCCCGTTTAAGCGCTCCGGCGGCGCTCGCTGCCGGAGTTCCTCTTCTTTCTCTTGCGCCATCTCGCAAATCCTTCGCAAAACACCCCATGCAACGCTGAATCTTTCCCGAGGAATTTGGTATACTTCCGCGGTAAACATATTGATATCGGAAGGGTTTATCTCATGCTGTCCCTGCAACAGGTGCCGCCGCGATGATACTGATTACCGGCGACGCCCATAGCGGCCAACGCCGCGACGCAGAATCTTTACTCAACTCTTTCGTTTCGGCGATCTACATCGCTACCTCCCGGATATCCGACAATCAAATCGCCGCGCGCATTCAACACCACCGTGATACCCGGCTTGCCCACTGGCGGCTGGAAGAACGCGGCCGCGCTCAAGCCGCGCGCACAAGTCAGGTTACGGCCGGCGGCGGAGATGAATAACCGCTGGCCGCGGGGTTTATCGACAGGAGTCCTCTCTCAATGATTAAGTCTTTTTTTGCCGCATTATCGTTTATCAGCCGCCTGCCGGTCCCGGCGCGTTTATCCCAGGGGCTGGAAATTGAACAATATCAACGCAGTATAGTCACATTCCCCTTGGTCGGATTGCTGCTCGGGGCGATTGCCGGCGCCGTCGTGATGCTGCTCCAGCCGTGGTGCGGCAGCCCGCTTGCCGCGCTGCTCGGCGTGCTGGCGCTGGCGCTGTTGACCGGCGGCTTCCATCTTGATGGGCTGGCGGATACCTGCGATGGCATTTTCTCCGCCCGCCGGCGCGAACGGATGCTGGAAATTATGCGTGACAGTCGGCTGGGCACTCACGGCGGGCTGGCGCTGATTTTCGTGCTAATGGCGAAAGTGCTGGTGGTCAGCGAGGTGGCGCTGCGCGGCACGTCGACGCTTGCCGCGCTGGCAGCCGCCTGCGCCGTCGGCCGCGGTATGGCGGTGCTGCTGATGTATCGCCAGCGCTACGCCCGCGAAGAGGGGCTGGGCAACCTGTTTATCGGCAAAATCACGCTGCGTCAGACGCTGATTACCATGGGGATCGCTTTGGCGCTGGCGACAGTGCTGCTCGGAGTTAACGGTCTGCGCGCGGCGCTTATCACGCTGGTGCTAGTATGGGCGCTGGGTCAGGCGCTGAAGCATACCCTGGGCGGGCAAACCGGCGACACCTTAGGCGCGGCGATTGAGCTGGGCGAAGTCATATTTCTGCTGGCCCTGCTGTAGGATTGGCTTTCTTCCCGGTGGCGCTGCGCTGACCGGGCTACGGGTTAACAGCGCTCTGCGGGGCGGTAGCCCGGACAGGCGCATCGCGCCGCCTCCGGGATATGTGCCGGGATATTATCCGGCACCTATGGCTATAGCGCTTTTTGCCATACGCTCTGCGGCAGCAGATAAACGTCCGCTGGCGCGTTCATGCCATCGGTCACAATATGCTGAATGCCGCTGGCCATCACCGCCAGGGTGACGTCAAAGGCGTTCAGGCTATCGCCAAAACCGGCGGTCAGGTTGAGCATCGAACCGTTCGCCAGCAGATAAACGGTTTTATCGCCCATCCGGTAAGCGTTGATATAGGGCATGACCTCTTCCTGCGCAAACTGACGCAGGTACTCGCAGTCAATCTCTTCCGCCACGTGACCCACGTTGAGGATAAACACCCCATCTTTGGACTTATCCAGCGCCTGGCGGTTAACGACTTTTTTGCCGCCGGTCGCTGTGGCCACCACGTCCGCCGAGGCGATAGCCTCCTGTAATTCAACGACGTGCCAGCCATCATAGGCCGCCTGTAATCTCCGTGCCGGGTCGATTTCCGCCACCATCACCTGGCCGCCGAAGGCCTTCGCTGCCGCCGCGACGCCCTGGCCGACCAGACCATAGCCGATGACCAGCACTTTTTTCTCATGCAGGGTCAGGTGGGTTGTCTGGAAAAAGGTATGCCACGCGGTCAGGCCGACCATATGACGGTTGTGCAGTCCTTCCTTAACCGGCAAATCATCCCAGTTAAAAATCGGATAGCCAGGACGAATATCGCCCAGACGGCTCACGCCCGAACCTGTCGCTTCAAGCCCGGCGACAACGTTGCCGAACTCCCCGCGCTGATGCAGTAGGGTCGTAATATCCGCGCCCATTTCGCACAGATGCGTCGGCTGCCAGGCAATCGCTTTTTCCCACGATTGCTGCCAGTCGGCATCGCTCATATCGCGCCAGGCGCAGGCCTCCGCGCCGCGCTCCACCAGCCAGGCGACCACCTCATCCTGTACCGTGGTTGGGTTACAGGTGGTGAGAAAAACCTTCGCGCCTTTTTCCAGAATTCCCTGCACCAGCGGGATCATTTTCATATCGAGATGCATACAGCAGGCCAGACGCACCTCGCTGAGATCGGGCAGGGCGGCGACCTGACGCAGGGTGCGCGGCATATTCTGACTGGCCCATGCGATTTCTTTCTCTAATTTTATTTTGTTATTCAACGTGTTTGACCTTCAATCCATAGAATGCTGATACCCAGAGGTGAGGGGATTTTAACGTAGCGCGCGCCGTTTTTACATTCACAAAATGAATGGCAAAAAGCCACGATAAAGACATGGTTGTTAAAATAAGGTTAAAAAAAGAAAATAAAGCATAAGTTTTTACGATGACGTAAGCGAGCAGCAGGATGTTAAGCGTATTACCCGGAACGCTCTTTTCGCGGATCCGCATTTTTCTCGGTCGCCTGAAGCCACACGCCTTACCGGTCGCCAGAAAACATATTGTTCTGGCCTCGATCGGCGCCGGGACGGGCCTGGCGGTGACCAGCTTGTTCAGCCACTGGCTGTTAGGCGAGGTTAATATCTGGTTTATCGCCCCCATGGGCGCCTCGGCGGTACTGCTGTTTGGCGTCCCGAGCAGCCCGCTGGCCCAGCCTTGGTCGATTGTCGGCGGCAACGTGCTCTCGGCGCTGATCGGCGTGACCGTGGGCATAGCGATCCCGAACCTGGCGCTGGCCTGCGGTGTGGCGGCAGGGCTGGCGATCGCCGGCATGTACTTCCTGCGCTGCCTGCATCCGCCGGGCGGAGCGGTGGCGTTAACGGCGATCCTCGGCGGGGCGGGGGTACAGAGCGAGGGCTACCACTTTGTTCTGACCCCGGTATTACTCAATTCCCTGATGCTGGCGCTGCTGGCCATCGTCTTCAACAACCTGGTCGGACGTCGCTACCCACACCCGCTGGCCGCGGAAGAGGTGAAGGCTAAAGCGGTGCCGCTGGGCCTGTCGGTGACCCGCGATGATATTCACGCGGCCCTGCTGGACGGCCAGTTTCTCGACATTGATGAAGACGATGTGCAGGAGCTGCTGGAAAATATAGAACAAAAGGCCAGACAGCGTATCGCCGGCGCCCGCCGATCCTGATTTTCCCGCCCCCCGCAGGGCGATGCGGCGCTCCGCATCGCCGCCAGGGCTACAGTTCGCCGGTAACGTACTGCGCCACGCCGCGGCCAAAGCTCCAGTCCCCTTTGTGGTTGCTGATTACCGAGATCATCAGGTCGTCGCCGCTCAGCCCGCAGTGCTCCTGGAGTTCAGCTTGCAGGATGGCATAAAAAAGCTGCTTCTGCTCTTCGCTGCGCGGGCTGGTATATACCCTCACCACCACCACCTCCCGGCTGCGCGTCAGCCCTAGCCCGGTGTCTTCAACGATCATATGGTAGGCTTTGTTTTCATGAACAATCTGGTAGCGGTCGCGCTCTGGCACCTTGAACGCCTGCACGACGGCGCGATGTGCCGCATCCAGCAGGGTTTTGATCTCGCTTTCGCTGCGTCCTTCAATGATATCAAACGTCAGTAATGGCATAGCAGATGATCCTTATTGTCGGGTTAACGGTCTGTGAATGTGATGCTAACCAATGCTGACGACGACAAAAACCGCTATATTTGAACGCATTGTTTTTCTCTGTGAACAATCGATATGCGCGAGATACGCCCGGAAATTTACTGGACCCATTTGTACTGGCTTACGGTGCTGGAGGAGCAAAAAAGCTATACCCGCGCTGCGGAAAAGCTGGCGGTCAGCAAATCCGCCATTAGCCAGAAAATTAGCGAACTGGAGCGGGTCACCGGGAAAACCCTGGTGCACCGCACCACCCGTAGCGTGACCCTAAGCGAAGATGGCCTGCGGCTGGTGGCGGAACTGAACGAGCCGTTTGGGCAGATCCGCGAGATCTTTACCGGCACCTGCGATGAGGAAGGCGGCCCGCTGCGCGGTACGCTGCGCCTGACCGCGCCGGTGGCGTTCTCACGCCAGCAGCTAGTCCCGGCCATTACCCCTTTTCTGCATCAGCATCCGCAGCTTCATCTCCAACTGGAGGTGACCGACCGGCTGGTGTCGCTCGCCAGCGAGGGGTTCGATCTTGCCATTCGCCACTGTCGTCGCGAGCTGCTGCCGGAGACCCACGTGGCCTGGCCGCTGTGCCGTACGGCTACCCTGGTGGTCGCCTCGGCGGACTATATTCGCCGCTTTGGCCGTCCCGATTCGCCTGACGCGTTGCGTCAGCATCAATGCCTGACCTACCCGCGCGGGCCGCAAAGCCCGCACTGGACCTTTGAGCGCAACGACGAGCGGGTGAGCGTTAAGGTGCAGGGGCCGTTTGCCACCAATAACAGCGAATCCCTGCGCGACGCGGTGCTGGCGGGGCTGGGTGTTGCCTTACTGCCGGATTTTAGCGCCAGGGAGGCGATTGGCCGCGGGCTGGTACAGGAGCTGCTGCCGGGATGGCGGCCGGTGGATGTGTTTGCGGAAAGTCTCTACGTCATTCGCCCCTACACGCCGCGCGTATCGCGGGCGGTAGAGGCCTTTAGCCGCTATCTGAAGGCGACCTTCAGCTGATATTATCGAGCTGCTGCGCCAGCGCCTCGCGAAAGCGCGGCAGCAAATCGGCCCCGTCTGAAATCAGCTCCGCCAGGGTCACGGTTTTATCGGCGCGGTAAACCCGCCCACTGCCGAGCCGGGCTTCAAAACCATTGGCTGCCCGGTGAGCCGCTGCCAGGTCGGCATCCAGCAACACCACCGCGTGCGCGAGAACCACATGGCCTTGACCTTCCGCCATCGGTCGCCAGTACTGGGCCGTGCCGGCTATTTTTCGCGCATTCTCGCCCTCGCCGCAGGCCAGATTATAGCGACCATCGCAAAAAGAACCGTTGACCGCCTGGAAGTGGCTGGCCACGCCGAAAGTCGCCAGCGTGCGCTGCAGCAGCGCGCAGAGGGAAAGATAAATCGGCTCTGCGGCTTCGCCCAGCGAGTGATAAACCGGCCAGGCCAGGCTGAGATTGACAATTCCCGGCCCCTGCGGCACCAGCCCGCCGCCGGAGCGGCGCAGCCAGACCGGCCATCCCCGGCTGGCGAACTGCTCGCTCGTCGCCGGGAGTTCAGCAAATTTCCGATAGCTTCCCGGCACCACAAACCCCTGCGGGGCCTGCCAGAGCTGAGCCACCGCTTCCCCGTCGCGAGCCCGGTCAAACAGCGGTTGCTCGGCCAGCGTTGGGTCGGCGCAGTAGCGAACCGGCAGCTGCTGGTGGTTAAAGCGCAGCGGCCAGCAGGGATCCTGAGTCATCATTTCTCCTTACTGAGGTTCTTCGTCATGGCGGCTGGGTTTCATCAGCATCGCCGTGAGGGCGGAGAGCAGGCAGCCCGCGGTCAAGTAGATAGCGACGCTATGCCAGGCGCCGCCGGATAAGGTGACCAGGGCGGCGGCGATAAACGGCGTAAAACCGCCGCCGACGACGCTGGCGACCTGATATCCCACCCCGGCCCCGCTGTAGCGATAGCTGGCGCCGAACATTTCGGTAAACATCGGCTGCTGTACGCAAACCACCATGTCGTGCGCAATATTCGCCAGCATGAGCGCGAAAAACAGGATCCAGAAGTAAGACTGGCTTTCGAGCGCCATAAAGAACGGGAAGCCGCTGAGGGTACCGATCAGCGCGCCGGTGATATAGACGCGGCGTCGACCGAAGCGGTCCGCCAGCCAGGCGAAGCAGGGGATGGTCAGGCAGCTGATGGCGCCGACGAGCAGGCCAATATTCAGGAACAGCTCGCGCGGCAGACCGAGGTTTTGCGTCGAATAGTTGAGCGCAAAAGCGGTGACGATATACATGGTCAGCAGTTCGCACAGACGCAGACCGATAATCATTAAGAACGCGCCCGGATGGCGGAATAGCGCTTCCACGACCGGCAGACGCTTTTTCTTTGGCTGCCCCTGCTGTTCGCGCTGCTGCTGTTCAAATTCGGCGGATTCCGCCATGCCGTTGCGGATCCAGAGCGCCGCCAGCACCAGCACGACGCTAAACAGGAACGGCAGGCGCCAGCCCCAGCTGAGGAACTGTTCATCGGTGGTGCTGGCGCTTATCAGCGATACCAGCCCGGTAGAGAGCAGCAGTCCGACGCCGTAGCCCACCTGTACGCCGCTGCTGTAAAACGCTTTCTTATTTTTCGGCGCGCTCTCTACCGCCAGTAGCGCCGCGCCGCCCCATTCACCGCCCACCGCAAAACCCTGGACGGCGCGCAGGAGGACCAGCAGAACCGGCGCCCACCAGCCAATCTGGCTGAAGGAGGGAAGCAGACCGATACAGGCGGTGGCGATCCCCATCATCCACACCGTCAGCATCAGCATGCGTTTACGGCCGAGGCGATCGCCGAAATGGCCAAAGATAATGCCGCCGAGAGGGCGGAAGAGGAAGCCGACGCCGAAGGTGGCAAACGCGGCGAGGGTGCCCATTGCCGGGCTGATTTGCGGGAAAAACTCCCGGTTAAATACCAGCGCGGCGGTGATGCCATAAAGAAGAAAGTCGTACCAGTCGACCACGGCCCCGGCGAAGCTGCCCCAGGCCGCTCTGCGGGCGCGGTTGAGTGAGCATGCCTCCTTGCCGGGGCGTTGAGAAATTAACGTTGAGTCCATACCTGTCCTGTCTGTTGCTGAGTTTTTAATTATTGGAATGAGACGCTTTTCGGATCCGCGCCAGCCTTGAGACTACCGCGCGGATGGTTAAGAGAAAAGATTTTTACCTGCTCTGGGCGTTTAAAGGCATAAATGGTTTGCTTAACCGGGCGCGGGACGTCTTTGCGACGCGTTCAGAATGTGAGCTTCGGAGTCCGCTTATTGTTTTTAATTTTAATTTTTGAACTCAATGGGGACACCTTTTAAGAAATGACTTAAATGGTTTACAATTAACAAGTCTCCAATTTCGGAAGGGTGAGTTAAATGCGTTTAATTTTTGCAGCTTTATTTTGTGTTATGGTTTCCCCTTCCGCTTTTGCAGAAAAACTGCCAGCGCCGGTGGGCCAACCCGTTTTAACTATTTCCGGCCTGATTAGTAATACGAATGAGGGTGATACCGCCGTTTTTGATGTCGCGGCATTAGAAAAGCTGGGGTTGCAAACGGTGATCACAACCACGCCGTGGTACTCGGGAAAGGTGCGCTTTGACGGCATTTCCCTCAGTAAACTCATGGATTTAGTCGGTGCCAAAGGTAAGTCGGCGCGGGTGCTGGCGCTAAACGATTACACCACCATCGTACCCATCGATGATTTTCATAAATTTCCGGTAATTTTGGCTTTAAAAATGAACGGCGAATATATGCGCATTCGCGATAAAGGGCCTTTATTTATTGTTTATCCCTACGACAGTAGCCCGGAATTGCAGAATCAGATTTATTATTCCCGTTCGGCATGGCAGGTTTCGAAGATTATAATTGAGTAAGGGTTTGATCTTGAATCGAATACTCACTGCCATTATTTTGTTGCTCTTCCTTGTGACCGGTTACATTACTTATCTGGTGCATGAGCGGCAAAGTGAGCTGCAAAAATTAACGCGTTATACCGATTCGTGGTCCGTTTCCCAGATAGTCTCCGAGTACATGCGCCTCGAGGCGCGGCTAAGCGCGATGGGGCTGGAGGTGAAGGGAAGCGACCACGATGAGGTACGCCTGCGCCTGGAAATTATGATGAGCCAGATCGCGCTGCTGCAGCAGGGTGATTTGGGAAAGTTTATCGGCAAAGATCCTCACCGTAAGGCGATAGTTGACAGCCTGATTGGTCTTCTGGGCCGGCTGGATAAGCAGCTGGATACCATGTCGACAGCGCAGCTGAAGCTGATGCTGCAGGAGATGAGCACTCTCGACGGGCCGTTGACCTCGCTTGCGTCTACTTCACTCGCCCAGGATTTTAATCTTGTTAATCTGACCCACGATAAAATACAGAACCTGTATTACATCTATTCGGCTATTTCTATTCTGCTGATTATTCTGTGTATCACTCTTGGGCTGTTGATGCTGAAGCAGAATAACACCCTGCGTCGCGCCCACGTGCGGATGAAATTACTGGCAACCGATCTGCAGGCTTCAAAAGAGAAGCTTCAGGTGCAGAACCGTCGGCTGCAGTACGATGCCTATCATGATTCGCTGACGGGTATGCCCAACCGGCTCTCTTTCTGGCAACGTCTGCAGGAGGTCGTTAATCAGGTGCGGCCTTATAACGGCTCGGCGGTCGTCATGCTGTTTGACCTGGATAATTTCAAGGACGTCAACGATACCCAGGGGCACGATGCCGGGGATAAGCTGCTGCAGGATTTGGCCAGCCGTCTCTCCTTTTTTCGCAAAACGTCAGAAACGCTCTACCGGCTGGGAGGGGACGAGTTTGCCCTGGTTTCGCACGATCTCAACGAGGAAATGGCGCTGGAGCGGGCGGAGGCGATCCGGGAAAAGATCAGTCAGCCGTATCAGATTTACGATACGCTGATCCAGATTGGCGCCTGTATCGGGATTGTTATCTCTGACGGCGAAAGCCGCACCGACTATTTATATAAATGCGCCGATCTGGCGCTGTATGAAGCGAAAAAAGCGGGGTCCGGTAAAGTCCAGGTATACCGCCCTGGGTTGCTTCAGCGCCAGCAGGAAAACAAATCCTTCGAAGATGATCTCATGCAGGCGCTGAACAAAGGTGAGTTCAGGGTTTACTATCAGCCGATAGCTGACACCCTGAACGGTGAAATCTACGGCTACGAAGCGCTGGTGCGCTGGTTCCATCCGCTGCGCGGCAGCGTTCCGCCGACCGAATTTATCCCGGTCGCGGAGAAGATTGGCCTGATTAATCAGCTGGGCGAGTGGGTGTTGAGAACCGCCTGCGAAGCGGCCGCCAGCTGGTCGTCGCCGCTAAAAGTGTCGGTTAACGTGTCGCCCATTCAGCTGATTAATAGCTCGCTGACCGATACCGTGGTGGCCATATTGAGAAGCACCGGGCTTGACCCGCATCGTCTGGATCTGGAGATCACCGAATCTGACGTCTTTAACGAAAATACCCGTTCTTTAGAGATCCTCAGCCAGCTGCGCGAGCTCGGGGTGCAGATCTCCATTGATGATTTTGGTACCGGCTACTCTTCGTTATCGCGTTTAAGCTACTTCCCCTTTGATAAGATAAAAATCGACCGCTCTTTTGTCATTAATATTCCTGACCAGAAAGATGACCTCGATATCGTCAGGCTGATTATCAGCATGGGCAAAAGCCTGCATATGCGTATCGTGGCTGAAGGAGTCGAAACAGAAGAGCAGCTGCAGTCGTTACGCAAATTAGGCTGTGACCTGGTACAGGGCTATTTAATCGGTAAGCCGGGGCCGCTTAATTCACCCGAAAACAGGTAGTTCATCTCTTAATAAGGGCAATGTTAATTTAGCTGAACATTGCCTTTATTTATTTTAAATCGTTGTAATCCCTAATAGGTATAAATAGGGGTAGAGATTCGTGTCGTTAAAAAATAATACCCTTAGCGATTGAAAGGGGTATATCATATGCAACATATTTTCCTGGTTCCGACCGTATATGCGGCGCGTTAAGAGAGGCAAAATCATGCAGCGAATCATTATTCCTACCCACTATGTGCATACCCGGAGCACGCCGCTGTGGACCAAACAGACGGCGCCGGCCTCAATCTGGAAGCGGCACCTGGATGCCGGTACCCGCCAGGGCGTCTATCCGCGTCTGTCGGTCATGCGCGGAGCGATCCGCTATTTTGGATATGCTAATGAGACCAGTGCGGATCCGCTGGAAACCCTGACCATTGCCGAAGGCGAATTTGGCGTTTTTCCCCCTGAGAAATGGCATCGCATCGAGGCGTTAACGGAGGATACCGTTTTTAATGTCGATTTTTACGTTGACCCTAAAATTCTGATCGAGGGATAGGCATTATGATGAACAGTGAAAATAAAGGCTATGCGTTAGCGGTTATCAACGGCAACAATAAAGAGAAAAAAGAAAAAGTCTATCTTAAGCCGATGGCTCTTTATGTACCTGATATCGCCGCCCAGGCCGTGTCTGAACTTATTTCTACGCTGTCGACGGATAACGCCGGAGGAAAAGGATTTATATTAACGGTGACCAATAATAATAACGGCGTGTCGGTCGATAGCGAATTTGCGACCCTGGCCGGGCTACAGGATCCGCAGACGGCGGCCGACGCGGTAAAAGACCTGATTAATATTGTCCGCGGCTACGAGTCCGACGAAGAGACTAACGTCTGCGGCTGGTAGTCGTGTGCCGAAGGCAAACCGTCAGCTGACGCTGGTCGCCCCGCGTTGACCAGCGCCATTCGCGTCAGCGGTAGCCAGCGGTTTTTAGCGGCGAGTGATGTGTTTGACATTGTATTTGTTGGTATTTTGGTAAATATCGGATAAATCGACAATGGTATTGTTATGCGCATAGCTGATTGACTGCACCCGTAGCAAAAGGCTGTTTTGTGGAACCTGCAAGAGCTCTGCCTGTTCGCGGGTGGCGAGAACCGGGGTATAGCTGCGGTGGCTCTCCAGAATGGTGATATTGCACTCTTTCTTGAAATAGTTAAATTTCGATCTTTCCAGATTTCCGACGCTTAACCAGGGAAAAATCGCCACCGGTATATAGCTGTTTTCAATCAGAATAGGCGAGTCGTCAATCATCCGGATGCGTCTGACGTAATAGACCTTTTCACCCGGCTCAATTTTCAACTGTTGTGCGATCGCCAGAGGCGCATCGATCATCGTGAACTCAATAACCTTGTTATGATAGTTGGTGACGCCGCCGATGTGCATCTGGTAGTTGAACCCGTCAAGCTCCCCACCGTGATAATTGCTCTTGCGCGCCACGTATGAACCGCTGCCGTGACGCTTGACGATCAGTTTCTCACTCTCCAGCAGCGTGAGCGCCTTACGGATGGTCATCACTGAGACCTCCAGCTCCCCGGCCAGCGCTTTTTCACTCGGGAGCGCATCTCCGACCTCAAACTCATCGCTATTGATGCGATTTTTTAGCCTGTCGGCGATTAATTTGTATATCACTTATAGATGTCTCCTGGCGGCGCTGTTTATTGAATTTTGTTTCTATCTGATTGATTTTAAAATTATATTTATTTTTATAGGTTTTCGTGTCTTAGCTGTCATCTATTTATTTGATTTTATTTATATATCTATTACTTCAAGAGATATATGACTTTCATCACAGATGACGATTTAACTCCTCTGATTTATTTCGGTCGACGCATAGGCTGAATCGCATGTTTCGAGCGCTGACGGTCGATAAGCAGTACGGGGGTGAGAATGATCGGGGTAAAAAAATTACAGGATTTTTCGAAGGCCATGATTGGGCCTGTGTTGTATTTGCCGGTGATTGGTCTGTTGATTGCGTTGCTCAGTATGACAACCAATAAAATTTGGCTAGCGGAAGACAGCTCGCTTTATCTGCTGGGGAAATACGTTTCCAGCATGCTGTGGGCAGTGATGAACAACCTTAGCTTCTTCTTTTGCCTCGGGCTGGCGGGGGGACTGGCTAAAACCCGCAAAGCGGAAGCGGCTTTTGTTGCCGCAATGACCTGGTTTATGTACCTGGCGGCGAATAATAGTTGGCTAACCTTGACCCAGCGCCTCGCCGCCGGCGCCAGTAACGCGCAGCTTTACGGCAGCGGACAAACCTATATTTTTGGTTTCCAGGTCATTGATATGGGCGTATTTCTTGGCATCATTCTTGGCTGCGCGGTCGCTTTTATTCATAACCGGTTTGTCGAAATTGAGTTTCGCGGCGCATTCTCTATTTATGGCAATAGCAAGCTGGTCCTGATTATCATGATCCCGCTGGTCGGCGTATTTGCCATCGCCACGGTGTATGTCTGGCCGATCGTGGAACACGGCATTTCGGCGCTGACCGGGGTGATGAAAACCTTCGGGGCCGCGGGCGTTTTTCTGTATGGTTTTCTCAATCGTTTTCTTATTCCGACCGGATTACACCACCTGATTTGGTCGCCGTTTGTGTTTACCTCCATTGGCGGACAGCTGTTGATTGATGGACAGACGGTGGTGGGGGCAAAACCCATTTTCCTCGCCGAAATCGCCAATAACACCGGGGCCGCGTTAAGCGATTCGGCGCGATTTCTCACCTACGGGATGGTGAAAATATTCGGTACCGCCGGAATGGCGCTGGCCTTTTATAAAACCGCCCGGCCCGAAAATAAGCAAAAGTTAAAAATCACGCTGATTCCTTTGATTGTGACCTCGTTCCTGGTGGGCATAACCGAACCTTTTGAGTTTTTATTTATCTTTACCGCACCGCTGCTGTGGCTGGTTTATTCGCTGTTAGACGGGTTTTTCCAGATGCTGGTGTGGCTGTTTGATGTACGGGTCTGCGCCACCAACGGCATTATCGACTTTATTGTTTACAACATTCCGGCGGGAGCGCATCTCACGCGCTGGCCCGTGTTTGTCGCGCTGGGGCTAATGGAAACAGCGGCAATGTATTATGTCGGTAAGTTTATGATTATCCATTTCAAAATGCGAACGCCCGGCCAGGAACAAGAGGTCGCCGTGGTTAATCAACCGCCAAGCGCAGGTTCGCCTGACGCGGCGTCAGGGGAGCAGGTCATCCTCGGCCTTGGCGGCAAAGAAAATGTCTGTTCTGTCGATAATTGTTTTACGCGACTTCGGGTTGACGTGCGGGACCCTGCATTGATTCAGGAACATATTCTGAAGACCAGCGGCGGTACCAGCGTCATTATTAAAGGTCATCACGTTCAGGTTATTTATGGTTTAGGGGTTAATAAAATCCGTAACGCTGTGAATCGCTATTTAGATGTGCATGAATAATGAGGTGGAAGATGAAAAATAAATTTGTTGTGACTATTGCAGGCGGCGGCAGTACCTACACGCCGGGAATTGTGATGATGCTGCTGGAAAATATGGACAGGTTTCCGCTGAGCGAAATTCGTCTCTATGATAATCATCGCGATCGGCAAAGCGTTATCGGTGAAGCCTGTGCGATTCTGGTGGCTGAACGCTATCCGCAAGTCGCATTTAGCTTCACCACCGATCCGCAGGAAGCCTTTACCGGCGTCGATTTTGTGATGGCCCATATTCGCGTAGGCCTTTATGAGATGCGCGAAAAAGACGAGAAAATCCCGCTTAAGCATGGCGTGATTGGCCAGGAAACCTGCGGACCGGGCGGTATCGCTTATGGTATGCGCTCTATCGCCGGCGTCCTTGAACTGGTTGATTATATGGAAACGTATTCACCCGGCGCGTGGATGCTTAATTATTCCAATCCGGCGGCTATCGTGGCCGAGGCCACGCGTCGGCTACGCCCAACGGCCAAAATTATTAATATTTGCGATATGCCGGTGGCCATCGAAGGGTTATTTGCCGATATTCTCGGACTTAAATCGCGTAAAGAGATGAACGTGCGTTATTTCGGCCTGAACCATTTTGGCTGGTGGACCAGCATTACCGACAAGGCCGGTAACGATCTCATGCCGGCCTTAAAAAACCACGTTGCCGAACTGGGCTATTGCAGTCCGAAAGAGGATTTTCAGCATAAAGCGCCGAGCTGGATTGAGACTTTCAAAAAGGTGAAGGACGTCTTTGCGCTGGATACCGACACCTTGCCCAATACCTATCTGAAATACTATTTTTATGCCGATTATGAGGTGGCCCATTCGGACCCTGACTTTACTCGCGCCAACGAGGTGATGGCGGGGAGAGAGAAGGAGGTGTTTGATATGGCCAGAGAAATCGTCGCCCGGCAGAGCGGCAAAGCGGCGCATTTCCATGCCGGGGCGCATGCGACCTTTATCGTCGACCTCGCCTGCGCCATCGCCTTTAACACTCAGGAGAGAATGTTGCTGATTGTGGAAAACAACGGCGCTATCGCGAATTTTGACGATACCGCGATGGTCGAAGTGCCTTGCCTGGTGGGCGTTAATGGCCCCGAGCCGCTGGCGATGGGTAAGATCCCGCTGTTTCAAAAGGGGATGATGGAGCAGCAGGTGGCGGTTGAAAAACTGGTGGTGGATGCCTGGGTTGAAGGAAGCTATCAGAAGCTGTGGCAGGCGATGACCCTGTCAAAAACCGTACCGAGCGCTTCGGTGGCAAAAGCGATCCTTGATGAACTGATTGTGGCCAACCGCGGCTACTGGCCGGAACTGCGCTAATGCGCTGTCAACGCCCGATGTCTCCCGTCGGGCGCTGACTACACTGCGACGCCGGACTGCGGCTCCGCTTCGCCTGAGAGCTCCGCCATCATCTCCGCCACGTTTTCCCTGCCTACCGGCGCAGCGATGGCGTCCCCCTGAAAAGAGTCGACGCCCAGCGCTTTGAGTTTGTTAAATTTATCCCGGCTGTCCACGCCTTCCGCCAGACAGCGGCTGTCGGTCAACTGGCAGTAGTGGATGAGGCTTTTAATCAGGGCGAGCGCGTGCGGATCGCGCTGCATATCATTGACGATGCTCATATCCAGCTTGTAGGCGTTGAATCTCACCGTACGTACCGGAAACATCACGCTGCTTTGCGAGAAGCAGCCATCGAGCATGATACGAAAGCCGCGCTTTTGCAGGCGGGCGATATTGTCGGCTGTTTTGCCGTGGCGGTTGAGGTCGCTGTTTTCAGCGAACTCGAGCACCAGCCTCTGCGACCGCTGCGGCTGACGCAGCTGCTGGCGCGCGGTTTCCATCATGCGAAGCAGGTTATCATTACTGGCGACGGCGGCGGGAATATTCACGGCGAAATAGCATTCGCCAGAATGCCGGTTGATATTCTGTACCGCCTCCTGAAGCACAAAAGCGGTGAGCACCAGCCAGGCATATTCCGAGCCTATTTGCGGTAAAAACTCATCGGCAAGCAGCACGCTGCCGTTTCGGTTCCAGCGGGAGAGGATCTCCATCCCCTTTAATTGCCGGCGTTCATCGGCAATGGCCTGGAAAACCGGGAAGATATGTCGAGTGTGGATCGCATGGACGAGTTCGCGCTCGAAAGCGGAAAGGGCGGCGATGGGCTCGCTTTTCTGTTCTCGTATCTGGCTGCCGGGAAAACCGGGGGCCATTTCAGGATGGTGTTCCACCATTTTTTTTAATCCTGCGGTTCTTTGATTGTAGAGCGTTTTGTGGCTGATGCCGCGGCGTTTCGCCTGAGCGCTGGCGCTGTAGCCGCAGAGTAAACCGAGGATGGCGTCCAGCTCCGGCCTGGTGAGCCCGGCGGGGCGCTTGCCGAAAGCTCGCATCTCTTCCTCTGCCAGCTGTTCAAGGGAAGGATAGCCGTCGAGTATGGCGTCGCGCAGCAGCGCCGCCATGCTGGGGACCGGCAGATCGGATGCGGCGGCTCGCACGGCTGAAAGCAGGCGACGGTCGGCGACCTGATGCAGCAGGGTGGACCACAGCCAGCTCGCCGGGCTGCGGCTGAGAAACAGCATGGGAAGCGGCGTGGCGGACCGAGCCAGCAGCGCGGCGGCCCGCTTCAGGGTGGCGAGAAGCCGGGCGGGAGCTTCTGGGAGAAAGACCACCACGCGGCGAACGCCAGCCGGTAGGGCCGGCGACTCTGACGGCAGCACGATGGGCCGGGTTCCCCCTTCCTCTATTATCCGCACCAGCCCCTCGGCGGCCAGCGAACAGGGCGACAGGATGCAGTCGACCTGCCGCCTGCCGGCAGGGGGCGGGGGGTTATTCGTAAACAAAGGTTACTCCGATAATTGACTGCACGTTACCCGCGGTCACCTGGCCGCTGGTGCGCGCGTAGTTGGCGGTTAATCCGAGGCTGACCGCCGAGGTTCCGACGTTGCCTAACGACACCGTGGTGTTGGCGGGAACGACGCTGCCGTTACGGGTTAGCTGAACGCCCACCCCCCGGGCGGGGGAGGCCGAGGCGGTATTGGTAAATATCGAATTGGCCGCGTTCTCCGTGGTACCGGAGAGGTAGTAGCCCAGATTCTGGTTTTGCGCGCAGTAAACCGTCAGCGGAATGGCGGCGGACGCGGGATATTCCGGCAGCGTCACCGTCACATCGCGAGCGGAAACGTCGCAGCCGCCGGTTGGCACCACGACGCTGTTGTTGGCGTAAATGTTCCATACGAACTGGAAGTCGTCATTATCCTTGTTGTTGGTCTGGCGCAGGATCAGGACCGCGATTAATGAACCGGCGGAAATCGCGACGCCGCCCGCGCTGCTGATGGGCGTCAGATAGAGGACGGTGGGCCAGGGGCTATCAACAATGGAATTGTAGGTCATACGCGCCGTTTCGCTGGTGGTCGGGAACGGATAGCTGACGCCGTTATACCTGACGGTGCCGGAAAAGCTCGACAGTAAGCCGCCGTAGGCTGAACCGCGCTGCAGCGTCACGTAGTCGATCATGGTTTCCGGGAAATCGTTATGGCAAAAAATTTGCGTCGAGAGATCCACCACCAGGTTCTGCCCGACGCTGACCGCCGGCGCGAGGTTCACGTAAACGTTCGCCGAGCCGCCGCCGATGGGGATTGTCACCCCGGCGGCGGTTTTACAGGCGAACGACCAGGCGTTGAGCGACCAGCCCGCCAGCAGCAGCGTTAACAACAGGGTGACTATTTTTTTCATTCCTCTTTTCTCCTGGCTCAGGCGTAGGTATAGGTGACGTTAATCACCGCCTGGATCGTTCCCTGGGTAGCGCCGCCGTTGACCGTTAGCGCTCTGACCTGGAGCGGGAAGCTGGCGGTCTGGGTGGCGTCATCCACCTGCACCTCTTTTCTCGCGCCGGTATTCAGCGTGGTGCCGCCCGCATCCTGGAGCTCAAGCTGGATATTGCCGGCGGTACCCTGGTTTTTGTAATAGCCGGTGGCATCCGCCGTGCCGCTGAAGCTGGCGGTGACCCGCGATGTGCCGACCGGGCAGTTGCTCAGGTTGAGCGCCACGCTATGCCAGGGCGACGAAGAGCCGGCGGACACCAGGCTAAAGGTATAGAGATCGCCGAGATCGACGGTGGCGTTAACGGTGGAAACCGTACAGGGTTTGGCCACCACTTTGCCGTTAACGGTAATGGTGACGTCGGCGGCCTGTAGCGTCGGGGAGGACGCCGCCAGCATCGCGGCCAGCAGCCATCCGGAATAGGTCGGGTTCATCAGCGCCTCCGGTTACTGAAATTCAAGCGTGAAGGTTGCGGTTGCATTAACGTGTCCGGCGGTCACCGGCACCTGGGTGGCCATCAGCCGGGCGTAAAAGTTCAGCGTGTTGGCCTGGCTGGGGGTCAGCGTGGTCCAGGCGATCGCTGACGAAGCGGCGTTGAGCGGCAGCGCCGTTTGCCGCGCGTCAAGGATCTGCACGCCCATGCCTGCCGCCGCTGAAGCCCCGCCGTCGAGCTTTAACAGTTCGGTATTGCTGCTATCGGCAACGCCAACAAAGCCGACCTTGACGGCGGTGACCGAGCTGCCGCAGGGCGACAGCACGATGCGAAACGGCACCAGCGGCGTGGTTGCCCCAACCGCATGAAGCTGCCTGGCGGCGTTATTCATCAGATCGACGGTAAAATCTTTCGATTCACCCGCCACGGCGCAGGCGTTATCGCGGACGTAGCCGCTGATGGTGATGGTGCTGTCCGCCGCGCTGGCGTTGTTGACCGCCAGTGATACGAGGGCGCTCAGCAGGTAGAAGTTTTTTCTCATCATGGTTTCCTTAGCGGCACTCGGCGGACAGCGAGATCAGCATCTGGCTCTGTTTTTCCGGCGGCAGGCTGTAGTTCGCCTCGCAGCTGGCATTCGGGCCTTCACCCCATTTCGCCTGTACTTTGCCGACCAGCGGCATCCCGCTCAGATAAACCTGGCCGTTATCGGCGACGATGCTGCTGCCCTGGCTGCCGACAGAGGTGACCAGCGCGCCGAAGGGAACCGGCTTACCGTTATAGATGAGCGACATCAGCAGCTTGAGTCCGACGTGGGCCTTAAACTCCGCGCGAACTATCGCGCCGTGGGTTGGCACTACGCTGGCCACCGCGTCGTCCAGGTCGACGTTATCGGCCAGGCTGTTGGTGTTCAGCGCCACCCGGTTTTCCCGGTATTCGGTGGCGTAGGGCAGAACGG
>ERZ1108167.143-NODE-143-length-105142-cov-33.559260_pt1 | contig 105142 bp, 91 predicted proteins | sample MGYA00403703_ERZ1108167 | MGnify/ENA primary metagenome ERZ1108167 (study PRJEB35170, sample SAMEA104062411) | human gut metagenome | biome: human gut; feature: human-associated habitat; material: faeces | place: Denmark | collected 2012-05-11 ...
ATTGATACAGTTCTGTCCGAACTGCGTGCCCGTGGCGAAAAGTACTAAGTACTTAAAGAGGAAATAAATCATGGCTAAAGGTATTCGCGAGAAAATCAAGCTGGTTTCTTCTGCTGGTACAGGTCACTTCTACACCACCACGAAGAACAAACGTACTAAGCCGGAAAAACTGGAACTGAAAAAATTCGATCCAGTTGTACGCCAGCACGTACTGTACAAAGAAGCTAAAATCAAATAATTTTAGCCTCCTTGTATTGAAAAACCCCGCAACTGCGGGGTTTTTTGCATTCTGCATCTTACTCCGGAGGAACCATGCCTGAATTACCTGAGGTAGAGACCAGCCGCCGCGGTATTGAGCCGCATCTGGTCGGCGCGACTATTCTTCATGCTATCGTTCGCAACGGTCGCCTGCGTTGGCCGGTGTCCGATGAAATCCATGCTTTAAGCGATAAACCGATTCTCAGCGTCCAGCGTCGCGCCAAATATCTGCTGCTGGAGCTGCCCGACGGCTGGATTATCATCCATCTCGGTATGTCCGGTAGTCTGCGCATCCTTACCGAAGAACTGCCCGCGGAAAAGCATGACCATGTCGATCTGGTGATGAGCAACGGTAAAGTGCTGCGTTACACCGACCCACGACGCTTTGGCGCATGGCTGTGGACCAATGAGCTTGAAGGACACAGCGTTCTGGCGCATCTGGGGCCAGAGCCGCTCTCAGAGGCATTTAACGCGGAATACCTGAAAGCGAAGTGTGCAAAGAAGAAAACCCCGATCAAACCGTGGCTGATGGACAATAAGCTGGTGGTGGGAGTAGGGAATATTTATGCCAGTGAATCGCTGTTTGCCGCCGGGATCCATCCCGATCGGCTGGCCTCATCGCTGTCATCCCAGGAGTGTGAACTGCTGGTCCGGGTGATTAAAGCGGTGCTGTTGCGTTCTATTGAGCAAGGGGGGACCACCCTGAAGGACTTCCTGCAGAGCGACGGTAAACCCGGCTATTTTGCTCAGGAGCTGCAGGTATATGGCCGTAAGGGTGAGCCGTGCAGAGTCTGTGGGACACCGATTATTGCAACGAAGCACGCTCAGCGCGCCACGTTCTATTGCCGTCAGTGCCAGAAATAGGGCTACTTTAATTTTTCCATCAACGCCTGATGGACATTAGCCGGCAGGAAATGGGTCACGTCACCGTGATGACGCGCCACCTCTTTGACCAGCGAAGAAGAGATAAACGACCACTCTTTGGAGGGCATCAGGAACACGCTCTCCAGCTCTGGCATCAGGTGGCGGTTCATGTGCGCCAGCTGCATTTCGTATTCGAAGTCTGCCACCGCGCGTAACCCACGGATCAAAATGTTAGCCTGCCGGGCACGGGCGAAGTTGGCCATCAGATCGCTGAAGCCCACCACCTCGACGTTTGGCAGATGTGAGATAGCGTCAGTGGCAAGTGCAACGCGCTCATTGAGGTCGAACATGGGTTTCTTACTGGGGCTGGCGGCGATCGCCAGAATCACCTTATCAAACATGCATGCCGCACGGGTGATGATGTCAAGATGACCGTTGGTGATGGGATCAAAGGTACCCGGATAAATCGCTTTTGTGCTCATGGCTCACGTTTTCTCTGAGTAGCCGCGGCAAAGCGCCCACAGCTCGGTGTATTTGTTGAAAGTATACTGGGCATTCACCACCGCCAGTAACCACCCCTGTTTACCGTCCAGCACGCCGCCTCGCAGCAGCAGTGTTTTCAGAAATGCCCCCAGCGTGTGGGTAAAAATTCCGGTCAGCGTGGCCTTCTTGCCGCGCAGGTGGCGCTCCTGTGCCCATGCGGTGGCATAGTTAAGCTGTTTGCGCTGGAAGCTGGCGAAATCCCGGCAGGTCAGATGCAGCAGATCGCCTGTCAGAGGAATGACGGGGGCACTGTCGCATGCCAGGGATTCATGGACCAGATTATCGTTGTACTGATATCGCTCACGCTCGTAGAGGCGCATTACGCGGTCTGGATACCAGCCGCTGTGGCGCATAAAACGGCCAAGGAAATAGTTGCGACGTGCAATGCTGTATACCGCGCCAGGCTGAGGTGCTGCCAGCACCGCCTGAATGGCCTGGCGGAGCTCTGGTGTGATGCGCTCGTCAGTGTCCAGCATCAGCACGTAATCGCCAGTAGCATAGCGCTGCGCGCGCTGTCGCTGGATGCCGTAGCCTTGCCAGTCGGTATCGATAAAGACCTTTGCACCCGCGGCACGGGCGACATCCACCGTGTTGTCCTCGCTGCCGGAGTCGAGAAGGACAATTTCGTCAGCCCAGGCGACGGAGGCCAGGCAGTCCGGAAGCAGGTCGGCGGCGTTTTTGGCGATCATCACGACCGACAGACGCGTTGACATTAGTGGCTCCGCTGAGGCAGATAAGGTTGCAGAAGTTGCAGCAGACGAGTGAGTGCGCCCTGGTTCTGATGCAGCACTTCGACAGCATGGCGACCATACCAGAGGCGGTAATCTTCGTCGGTCAGAAGGGTTGAGACCTCTTTGACCACCGAGTCCGCGTCGGTCACGGTAATTAACCCGTCGGCTTGCTGCAATTTAGCGCAGATATCTTTGAAGTTAAACGTGTGTGGGCCCATCAGCACCGGAATGGCGTGTGCGGCCGGCTCAAGCGGATTATGGCCGCCGCGCTCCACAAGGCTGCCGCCGACAAAAGCCAGATCGGCAATGCCGTAAAGCAGCATCAGCTCGCCCATTGTATCGCCAATCACCACCTGAGTGCTGCCGGAGGGGATCTCACCGCTGCTGCGCAGGGTAAAGCTGAAGCCGCCTTTCTGCACCATCTCACGCGCATCTTTAAAACGTTCGGGGTGACGGGGGACCAGAATCAGCAGCAAATCGGGGAATTTTTCCAGCAGCTTACGATGGGCCTGCAGGATAATGGCTTCTTCACCGTCATGGGTGCTGGTTGCAATCCACACCTGGCGACGCGGTGCCCACTGGCGACGCAGCGTAATCGCACGGGCGGCGAGTTCAGGCGTGACGGAGATATCGAACTTCAGGCTACCCGTCACCGCAAGCTGGTTGCGTTTCAGGCCCAGAGCGAGAAAGCGCGCCGCGTCTTCTTCGTTCTGCGCGGCAATCAGCGTAATTCGGCTGAGCAGGCGGCGCATAAATTTACCTAACTTGCCGTAACCTTTCGCCGAGCGCTCTGAAAGGCGCGCGTTGGCAATCACCAGCGGAATTTTACGGGCATGCAGGGCGGAAATCATATTTGGCCACAGCTCGGTTTCCATGACGATCACCAGTTTCGGGCGAACGGTATTCAGGAAGCGGTTCATGGCGCAAGGCAGGTCGTAAGGCAAATAGACGTGTTGAACGTCTTTACCGAACGCCGATAATGCGCGTTCAGACCCCGTCGGCGTCATGGTCGTGACCGTGATCGGCAGTGACGGATAGCGGTGACGAAGGGCGCGAACCAGCGGGATCGCCGCCAGCGTTTCGCCCACAGAAACGGAATGCAGCAAAATACCGTCCGGCACGACTTTATTGCGGCAGTAACCATAGCGTTCAGCCCAGCGTTTACGATACGCAGGCGCTTTACGGCTACGAAGCAACAGTCGCAGCCACACCAGTGGCTGGATGATGTAGAGCAGGGCGGTATACAACAATTCCAAGCGATTATCCGTTTTTTAGTTTCGGCGGGGAAATTCTAAGCATTTAAGCCGGGTAAAGCTATCTCTTATGCCAGATACCGTTTTAAACGGAAGTAGCGTCGGCCCAGGCGCCAGCGCAAACGGGGGCTTTTGGCACTTTTCCAGATAAGCCTCCAGATACCCGCGTCGAAGAACTCTTTTATTATCATCGACTTCTTCTGCACATCCTTCATATTGTCGAAGGTATGAATGATCCCAAGCCCCTCTTTGGCGATTTGCCAGTGGCAGGCGGGGATATCTTTCACTTTTTCCGGATAACGCTGGTTGATGGCATCCAGCATTTGCAGAATTTTCATGTAATGGCGCGCCGAGCGAATCAGCGTGTCATCATTGTCCGGCATATGGGAAACCGATGCGGAGTGAATGTAATAGTCGTAAAAACGTTCACTGGTGTACTGCACGCGGTCAGCCGCGAGCAAGACTTCGGTAGTCCACGGGATATCCTGATGGCGCAGGCCGGGCTCAAAACGAAAACCGTTCTGACGAATAAAGTCGTGGCGATAGATATTCAGCCAGGTCACATGCAGAAACTTGCGTGAGTCGAGCGCTTTTTTTAACCATGCCGCACCGGTCATGACGCCTGTCGAGGCCAGCTTGTCTTCCGGGAAAATCGGCCGTGAAGGCTTCTTATTGTTTTCCCAGACGTAGTTTCCGTTGCAGGTGGCGACATCCAGATTCTGCGTGACGGCCATATCAAGCAAGCGCTGATACATGCCCGGCTTAAAGACATCATCAATATCCGGGAAAGAGAGATATTGACCGGTAGCGACGGCCAGACCGGTATTGCGCGCAATGGATACACCCTGATTTTCCTGTTCGATAACCTGCATTTGCGGCAGTTTTTCACGCCAGGTTTCGACTATCTGCATCGAACTGTCCGTGGAGCCATCATTGACGATGATGACCTCCATACTGTCGATCTGTTGATTCGCAAGGCAGGTAAAGAACTGATCCAGGAAAGCTTCGCCGTTATAAACGGCAACCACTACGCTTAATAATGGCGCTGAATTTTGCATAAGAAACCTGATTATTATTGATTGTCTACCAACGCAACATATTGCTGGCAAATGGCATTTATCCCGAACGACGCGATCGTTGCGCTATCAACGACAGGCGGGGAGGTATAGAGATCGGCCAGTGTTTTCGCCAGTGATTCGTCATTCATCTCCGACAGCCCGCGCGCCAGCGTACCCGTGAGGATTTCAGCGGGCCCGCCAGGACAGTTCGTACTGACAGGCGGCGTCTGGCAGATGATGGATTCTACCAGTACGTTACCAAAACCTTCACAGTCAGAACTTAACACTAAAAGCCGTGCGCCTTTAATCCACGGATAAGGGTTGGACTCGAAGGGGCGGAAAATAACCTTGTCTTCGATCCCGAGTTCTTTCGCTAACTGTTTAAGCTGTTGAATTTTGGTGTCAGAACCGTTGCCCATCATCACCAGCGATGCGTCTATTTTGCTCTGCGCATAGGCACGCAGAAGGCGGTCGTGGCGTTTATGTTCATGAAAACGACCCACGTGAATAATGTAATCCTGCCCCTGCATCTCAAAAGGCGCATCCGCAAGACGCTGGATTTCAGGAATATCAAAGGGATTATGGATAACCGCTTTGCGACGAAGGTCGATGGACAGCGTCTCTGAGAGATCTTTCAGCACAGCGGCGGAGACGGCGACAACGTTTCGGTTTTCGTAGGTATGACGAATTTTGTAATGCTTAAACCAGCGTGAAAGGCCGTGGCGATGACGCAGGTAGGAGAATGAGAACATGCCATGCACGCAGAACCAGACCTTATCGCGATCCAGCGCACGACTGTGCGCCACAATACGATCGGTTTTATGCAGGTGCGAGAATATGACGTCGAACTTCCCGCTGCGCTCAGCCTGCTCAATGGCATTGTCCAGCAGCTGCGCCCGGCGCGGGATCTCGGTGAGCTTTCTCCAGGGCTTTTTACACGTATCCTGAATGACCTGATAATCAATGCCTGCCGGGATGGCGTAGTCGCACACCTTTCGCAGGGAGAAAAGGGAGACCTGATGCCCCATTTCTATCAATCCGCTGGAGAGGGTGAGAACCGTTTTTTCGGCTCCTCCACCGGGCAAACCATCAATAATCATTAGGATGCGCATTTTTAATCCAGTAATTTTTGATAAAGCGAAATAAGCTGACTTGATAATTTTTCTGGGGTCGCTTCTTTTACGCGCTCACGCGCTACCCGCCCCATATCGTTATTCTTATCCAAAGATGGAAGGGTCATGACTGCCTCCTTCAATCTGCTGATATCAAGTGCATCACAGTAAAAGCCATTCTGACCTTGCTCAATAAATTCTGCACCACCGCAACTCACTGAAGTAATGACGGGCAAACCGCAGGCCATCGCTTCAAGAATGACGTTTGGAAAAGGATCATACAGCGTTGGCAGCAGTAATCCATCGGATACCTGGTAAAATGGCAGTGTCTCTTTTTGCATCCCCAGGAAGCGAATTTGCCCCTCACAGCCCAATGAACGGGCGAGGTCACGGTAACGACTTTCTGCTTTATCCTGTCCAACCACAATCAGCCACGCGGGTGTGCCCGCAATAGCGCGGATAGCGCTGGCCAGTCCCTTACGTTCAAAACCTGACCCGACGAAACACAACACCACGGCATCGACAGGCAATCCGAGCTGCCGACGCAGTGCAGCGCGCTGTCCTTCGGTTGCCGGAACGAAGCGGCTGGAATCAATTGAATTATAAATCACATGTATCTTTTTTGCGTCAATATCAAAGTCTTCGATGATTTCGCGTTTGATCATCTCCGCGTTGCAGATAACGGCTTTCAATTCAGGAGCCTGATACATTTCACGTTCGGCGTGCATGACGTAGCGATGGTAGCGATCGTGCATCAGAAGTTGTGCACGCCAGGCAGGCAGAATGCGCGCACGCTGCAGCAGCCAACGCCGATGCACGCCATCCCCTGCGCGGTAAATATCGCAGCCAGGAATACGCTCGTGGCTCTGCACAATGTCAAACTGCTGCTGTTCCCACAGCGCACGCGCGGCATGTGCAAACCCGCGTTCGCGACTGATTCGGCCCCATTTACGCGGGTCGCAAATATGGATATGCCAGTCGTCCTGCTTCTCCCCCTGCCACTCACGCGTGATGACGTTGAGCTCCAGGTTTTGGTTGCTCAGTGCGGTAAGTGCGCGGGAAACGAAGCGTTCCGCCCCGCCATCAGGACGGTATTTTTGGCGAACAATCGCTAAACGATGGTGTTTCATTACAGGTATCTCCTGGCGGCGGAGACCACGACATCAACGGGAATGGCGTCGAGATAGCGTTCAGTTGTTTTGGTATCAATGGCGTCCGGGTCGGGAAGTGGGCCAAAATCGCCAGCCCAGATGACTTCACCGTTGACCTGCCATGGCGACCAGAACACCCGTTTTGACGGTCCGAAGAGAGCAATGCACGGCGTCTGAAGCGCGGCGGCCATGTGCATCGGAACAGAATCGACGCCAATAAAGAGGCGCGCATGATCGATAAGTGATGCCAGTTGGCGCAACGTGAGTTGACCGGCCAGTGAGACTACGCCCTTTTTTGGCGCCGCGGCGAGAATGCGGTCTATCATCGCCAGCTCTTTTTTATCCGGGCCTGCGGTGAGAACCACAGTGTGGCCATCCTGCTGGAGTGCCGTGATGGTTTGCGCCATCTTGCCTTCGTCCCAGCACTTAAAGAACCAGCGTGACGTTGGCTGGATCACCACGTAGTTATCAGCCACACCCTGTTGCGTCAGTAGCTGGCGCGCGCGATCCCAGTCCTCTGCGCGATAGGCCATAGTGACGGCTGGCTGAGCCGGGACGGGCAACGGTGAAAGAATAGAAAGATTTTGCTCAACGGTATGGAGCGACGGGTGATTGGCGACAGAAACCAAATCGGTATGACAAAAACGCCAGAACGCGTTTTTTCGCTTGTTAAACGCGAACCCGAGGCGTACTGGCGCGCCGGTGAAACGGGTGACAATGGCGCTGCGCCACTGATCGGCAAGGTTAATCACCAGATGATAACGCTGCGCTCTTAAGGCACAGAGTAACTGCCACTCTTTTTGCAGATGTTTCAGGGTGCCGAGCTGCTTCCATTTACGATCTATACCGTAGATGGTGCCGATCGCCGGATGCGCGGCGAGCATATCGCGTGTCTCTTCATAAAGAAGAACATCGATTTGCGCCGTGGGCCATTTTTGACGTAACGAATTAATGACCGGAGTTGTGAGTAACATGTCGCCATGATGTCGAAGTTTGATAAGTAAAATACGTAAATCAGGCGTGTCGAGTAGGTTAATCATCATCATCTTATCAGCGGTATACTGTCAGCAATTCTAATAGACCTGATGGCGACTTGCACTCTTTCTCCATAATGTCAGGAATTTCCCTGGAAGGGTTTACTCCTGCTTCGCAGAGTGCGTAACATAGCCCTCACTCTTACGTCTTACGGACTCATTATGAAAAAACCAGCGTTTATCATCACCATTGATACAGAAGGCGATAATCTCTGGCAAAACCACCGTGTTATCAAAACGGAAAACGCACGCTACCTTGCACGATTTCAGGCGCTATGCGAGCGTTTTGGTTTTAAGCCGGTCTGGCTGACCAACTATGAGATGGCGATCGAACCGGTTTTCATTGAGTTCGCAAAAGATGTGATTGCCCGCGGCCAGGGCGAGGTTGGCATGCATCTTCATGCGTGGAACAGCCCACCTGAACATGACCTCACCGGTGATGACTGGCGCTGGCAACCTTATCTGATTGAGTTTTCAGATGAAATTATGCGCGAGAAAGTGCTTTTTATGACGCACTTACTGGAAGAGACCTTCCAGACCAAAATGCTGAGCCACCGTGCCGGGCGTTGGGCGTTTGATCGTCGCTACGCAAACTTGCTGATAGAGCTGGGTTATCAGGTTGACTGTTCCGTCACCCCACGGGTGAACTGGCGAAATGCCAAAGGGGCGCCGCAGGGTCACGGAGGAACGAATTATCAGCATTTCCCTGACCATGCCTACTTTATCGATACAGAGGATATTTCCCGCCCGGGAAATAGCCCTCTGCTCGAAGTGCCGATGAGTATTCAGTATAAACACCCGGCCTGGCTGAACACCGTTAAACAGGGCTACGATCGGCTGCGTGGGAAATACCGTTCCCCGTCAGTTAACTGGCTGCGTCCGTCCGGTGGAAATGCGTCTGAGATGATTAAGGTCGCACAACAGTGCTTGTCGCAGGGCTATGATTATGTGGAGTTTATGCTCCATTCTTCAGAATTTATGCCCGGCGGAAGTCCTACGTTCAAAGATGATGCGGCCATTGAAGGGTTGTACCAGGATTTGGAACAGTTGTTTACATGGCTGTCGGACAAGACGGTGGGGATGACGCTGGCGGAGTTTTATCAACACCAGAAATAATAATGCCCGCCAGACGGGCATTATTTATCATCGTTGTTTTGTCTGAGAGAAAGGTGTACTCAGAGCAAACAGGATCATAAAGAATATCAATGCCTCTGAACTCAACAATATGACGTCTGTCAGGCCATAGAGCAATAATAGAAGCATGGCAGTCAATAGCAGACCATTTTTGTTTCTGATGGCGTAGCCAATCATCGACACGAAGAAAAAGAGCAGTATTGCCAGGCCAGGTATTCCTTGTAATGAATACTTTTCAATGAATTCATTGTGTAGATGCACTTTGATGTAAACGAGAACCGTTGCGAGATGCGGATGTCCATTTTGAATATATTTTTTTGTCCATGTTTCTCTCTCTTCGACTGACTGACCTAACGGATGCGCCAGACCATTTTGAATACCGATAGTCCACATGGAAAAACGTGCGCCGAGAGAAGTGCGATCGTAGCCTTTCTGATATTTATCGACTTCGATTTGCGTTTGCATAATCTTAGGTGAAATCAGAGGCTTGTAGCTTACGACTACAATACCCGCCACAATACATAAAAAGATCAGAGTCGATTTCAGATGAATTCTTCTGAAATGATAAAGCGTCATGACGATAGCAAGAAGTAAATAGAGCCCCATTGCAGCACGCGTTCCGGTTAAAAGAATAACAAAGAACGATACCAAAATGGTAAAACCGGCCAGAACATAGAGCTTTACATTTTTCTGAAGGTAAAGGCTGTACACAAAGGCAAGTGACAGCACGGAGTAAACATAGGCAGAGACCGTGGCTCGATTGATTGCCATTTCAACACGAGCCATACCTTGCGATGCCTGCCACAATCCATAACCGGTTGCGAGAGCAAATCCTGTCGCAGTCGCTAAAAGAAAATATTTCTTAAAGTTTTCTCTGTCGATATAATCTTTAAAACGGTCAATATAGAAAACGAGAATACTCGCCAAAAGTAATTTTTTACTTGCACCGAGATAATCGCTGTACATGTTTAAGCCTTCGCTATGGTACTCGTAGACCATATACCAGACAAAATTCAGTAATCCAATAAGAAGTATGGGTAGTGCTATTGAGAATGGTTTTAGCGTAATTTTTTTATATTCAAACGCTAAACCGAGAATAGCGATATAAATTGCAATATAGAAAAACTCACGTTGCTTCCCTGAATTGACTAATGCAAGCATCAAAGAGATGAAGCTCAGAAAAAGTGTCAGTTGATAAAGTCGAAGTTTTATTTTTTCCATAATGCCTCAATAACCCTTTTCTTATAACTAAACCGAATATGAGTGTCCATAAAGAACGAAAGCGAATAAAGCTGGCTCACCCGATCTTTTACTAAATGTAAGTGTGATGTCGAGAGATACTTTTTATGGTTACTGTATATATCAAACCAGTGACAATTGATGAGATGTTTAAAACTGCGCGGGAAGGTTTCTTCCATGCGAAGCGTGCAATCAACAAGTGAAGAGACTTTGCTGGCGTCAAGTTCGCTGGATAAGCTTCCATGACGTTTGATGTAATAATAATGCCCCTGACGCTGATAAAATATTTTATGCGCTTGCATAATCATTCCGGGGAACACAGCGAAATCTTCGTAACAGACCATCGAAGGTATAGGGTTAGCTTTATACAGGTCTTTGTGAATAAATTGGCCGATCAGATGTGCCTGAAAGTCTTTATGTCGCAAAAAACGGGAGATCGCGTCTTGTTGCGAGATTGCCACAGGGTCGAAACCCTGCCAGGTTGAGGTGATCTTTTTGATATCACGAATTTCACGTAAGCGCGTCAGTAGCATATCTGGACGCTGTGCTTGCAGAAAACCCACGGCATCCCGAATGCTGCCCGGTTTTAGCCGGTCATCGCTGTCCAGCATCGTAATATAGTCCCCTGATGCCAGCGTAACCGCACTGTTTCGGACCTGACCCACGTTACGGTAATCCACACATCGCGTTGTTGCATGAGGTAATTTTGGTAACCACGCTTCAATAATATCCTGTGTGCCATCATTTGAGCTGTCATTAAAGATGATGATCTCAACAGCATCGCCTGCACTCCCAATCGCATTCTGCAGGCTTTCTAAAGTGGCATGAAGGGTATCTTCGGCATTATGCGCGGCAATAATGATGCTTAGAAAAGCCATAAAAATTAGTTTCCCTGGGCATCAGTGAGAGATGTGATTGTGTTAGCTTTTGGTAATTCGCGAATAAAATCTTTAAGCTCACGTAGTGATTCGTCTGTCACAGCGAAAAGTTCTTCCCGCTCTTGTGAGAAATAATATCGTGTTTCAAACACATACGAGCAAATATGCGCATCATTCCCAATCAGCAATACCTTGCCAAGCGGACGTTGTTCATAATGGCAGCAAGGGCCAAACAGCAACACCACCGGGACGCCCACCGCATCGGCAATGTAGATATTCCCTGAATCTGACGCAATATAACAATCCATTTTGGATATCGCCCACGGCAGTTCTTCGAGCGATATTTTCCCAATGAGGTTGATAAAATTGGGAATTTCACCGTAAGCGCGGGTGATGTCATCCATCCACGGCTGTTCGTTCGGTGCGCCAAAAACATAAAACTCGCAGGGCAGGTCGGCAAGATGATCGACAATACGTTTCCAGATTGCCGGGGGAACCGTCTTTGCTTTGTTACCGGCAGAAATGCTGATACCAATTCGGATAACCCCGGGTTTATCGAGAATTTGTGGGTAAACCGCAGGCTTGAACAGGGGCTTTGTGGCGTGCTTGGGTGCGTCCTGCCAGGTGAGCGCGCGATCGGCGAGCTTGAGATAGTTAGTGACGGACAGCGTCTTTTTGCCATGCTCAACGGTACCATCAGCCGTGGCATAAAAAATTCCGTGATACCACCTGCGCGTATAAGTGCTTAAAAATTGTTTGTTTTTTGCATTACAGGCTGAGGCGAAAAAGAGATTCACACTGTTGGGCTGCAGCAGATAGACATTGTCGTAGCGATTCATGATCCGGCAGGCGAAGCAGAGCTTACGCCACAGGTTGCGCTTTTGCTGCTCCACAAAAAAGATCTCTTCGATACTGTCGTCATGCTGAGCCAATGCGTTAACGCTGCGGCTGATCAGCACATCGCTTTTTTGCAGATACGCCAGTAGAGGCGTTGCATTGATAAAGTCACCGATTTTGGCTGTCTGAATGACAAGGTTTCTGCCCGTGTCTTTGCGAAACAGCTTCCGGATTAGTTTCACCGGAAAAAGTAAAATCAGCAGAAATACATAACTCATGGGTTAAATATCCCTGTTAGAAAGCCGATGGCTGCCCTGTAAAAACGAAAAAATCGCATCTGCGGTAATGTCTCTCATCTGCTGCGTCGGACTGACCATTTGATGCTGGTTTTTACCGTACCCCCCAATCAGCCCCGGGTCGGTCGGACCGAAAAGGGTGATATTGGGGCGATCCAGCGCTGCGGTTAAATGGCTTAATCCGGTATCCACGGATACGACGGCATTGGCGCCTGCCAGTTGCGCGGCAACCTGAGCCAGCGTGAGTTTAGGTAACACTTCCACATTTGAAAAACCCGCGGCCAAACGCTCTGCGCGTTGCCTTTCGTGTTCTGCGCCCCACGGGAGTTTAATATGGATGCCGGTCGGTTGCATTAGCTCAATGAGTCTTCGCCAGTGTGATTCCGGCCAGTGCTTATCATCGCGCGTTGTGGCATGCAGAAAGACCAGATAGGGCGGTGTGTGCGTCTTCGCATCGCGCAAAAAATGCTGCGCAATAGCGTAATCACCCTGCGTGTCCGGTTTTGCATAGCCGAGGCTTTTCGCAAACAGCTCGCGGGTGCGCTCCACGGCGTGCTGCTGTTTCGCGATATGGTGGCGGCGATTATAGAACAGGCTCGCCAGCGGCTCGCGGGCGGTTTGCCAGTCCATACCGTGCTTTACGCCGTGCGCCAGACGCGTGACCAGCGCGGCGCTTTTGACCAGACCCTGTGCGTCAATGATGGCATCGTAACGCTGCGCTTGCACCGCATCACGGAAGGCTTGACGTTCAGCCTTAATCGGTGCTGAGAACCACGCTTTACGCCAGCGGCGGATAGCAACCGGGATCACGCGGTCTACTGCTTCATGCCAGGTGGGGATCTGTGCGAAGCCCTCCTCCACCACCCAGTCAAAACGAATGCCGGGAATGGCCTGCATGGCGTCGGTGAGCGACGGCAGAGTATGCAGGACATCGCCCATGGAAGAGGTTTTAACGATCAATACCCGCATCCGTTATCCTTCTTCACTCAACAGCAGCTCGTTGAGCTCTTCAAGGACACGCTCGGGCGTGATGTCGATCAGGCTCTGGTGATAGCCTTCAGCCGCATCGCCTTTTCGCACCTTGTGATAACCGCTGATCAGACGTATGACGCGCGCTTTATGAGAAAGCGGTGGCGTAAAGTCAGGGCTGCTGGGGCCATACAGAGCAACCAGCGGCCGGTTGAGCGCAGCGGCGACGTGCATCAGGCCTGAGTCGTTGGTGACGACGGCTTTACAGGCGGCAAGTAAAACTACCGCCTGTTCCAGCTGGGTTTCCCCTGCCAGATTACGGCACCATGCCTGCTGTTCTGTATTCAACGAAGCCAGAATTTCGTTACCCGCCTCGTGGTCTTTCGCCGAGCCAAACAACACGACCTGATTACCTTCATCGATCAGCTGTTTTGCCAGCTCAGCGTAATGATAATGCGGCCAGCGTTTTGCCGGGCCGAACTCTGCTCCCGGGCAGAAACCGATCATGGGGCGTTCTGATGAAATTCCAAACGCGTTGCAGGTGTGGGATTTCTCACCGTCGTTGACCTGGAGCTGGGGCCAGAGCAGCGGTTGCGGCAGATCTTTTGCGCTGCGCATCACGCCTTTGTCATAGGCCAGCGCGACGTAGCGCTCGACCATAAGTGGCCAGGCGTCTTTATCGAGCACGCGCGCGTCGTTCAGCAGACCGTAGCGCATTTCTCCACGCCAGCCGGTGCGATGGGGGACGCCCGCAAAGAAGGGTACCAGGGCGGATTTAAAGGAGTTAGGCAGGACATAGGCGCGGTCATAGCGCTTTTCGCGCAGGCTATGGCCGAGCTTGCGACGTTCACCAATTTCCAGCGCGCCGTGGCCGAGCGGCATTGGGATCGCCTCGTTAACTTCCGGCATACGCGATAACAACGGACGGCACCAGGCAGGTGCCATCACGTCAATTATCGCCTGGGGATAACGCGCCTTGAGCGTGCGATAGAGACTTTGCGACATCATCATGTCGCCCACCCATGACGGGCCGATCACCAGAATTTTCATACTTACGCGTCGCGGTTCAGCCAGGCCATATATTCCGTTACGCCTTCGGCAACGGTCTTGAACGGTTTGTCGTAACCCGCCGCACGCAGGTTGGTCAAATCCGCCTGCGTGAAGGCCTGGTAACGACCTTTCAGTTTGTCCGGGAACGGAATGTATTCAATGCTGCCTTTTTTGTGGTACGCCAGGGTGGCGTCCGCCACGGCCTGGAAGGATTCCGCACGGCCTGTCCCCAGGTTAAAGATACCGGAGACGCCGTTTTCCCAGAACCACAGGTTCACTGCCGCCACGTCGCCTACGTAGACGAAATCACGCTTGAAGCCGTCACTGCCTTCAAACAGTTTCGGGCTTTCGCCATTGTTCAGCTGCGTGTTCAGGTGGAACGCGACGCTTGCCATGCTCCCTTTGTGGCCTTCGCGCGGTCCATACACGTTGAAGTAACGGAAACCCACAATCTGGGAATTGGCTTCAGGCAGAACCTGACGCACGTATTCATCGAACAGGAATTTGGAGTAGCCATAGACGTTCAGCGGCTGCTCATATTCGCGGGATTCGATGAAGTCTGACGTACGGCCACCGTAGGTTGCTGCAGAAGAGGCGTACAGGAACGGAATTTCACGCTCCAGGCAGTAATGCAGGATCTCTTTGGAGTACTGATAGTTATTGTCCATCATGTACTTGCCGTCCCATTCGGTGGTGGAAGAGCATGCACCTTCGTGGAAGATGGCTTCGATCTCGCCGAACTCTTCACCTGCCATAATCTGGATAAGGAAGTCTTCTTTATCCATATAGTCAGCGATGTTCAGATCCACCAGGTTTACAAACTTGGTGCCGTCTTTCAGGTTGTCCACCACCAGAATGTCGGTGATGCCTTTGTCATTGAGGGCCTTAACAATGTTGCTGCCGATAAAGCCCGCGCCGCCGGTAACGATGATCATAACTGTAACCTTTGAAGTGTGGAGTCCGGGGACAATCCCGGACGCTAATGTTCTTATCATATCATTAGTATGGCTGCCCTTCAGCCATTCACCGACATAGCGCAAGGGTACACGTGATTTATGCTGCAAAAACGAGAAGAGATAATGTGTCATCTCGTCATGGCGGCCAGGGTTGGGTAATATGTGCCAAAATTTGCCGAGTCTGGAGAATTGCAATGCGTGGTGATTTTTACAAACAGTTAAACAGCGACCTCGACACCGCACGTGTGGAAGGGTTGTTCAAAGAAGAGCGTATTATCACGTCTGCTCAGCAGGCGGACATCACCGTTGCCGATGGCAGCCATGTGATCAACTTTTGTGCGAACAACTACTTAGGTCTTGCGAATCACCCTGAGCTGATTGCCGCGGCAAAACAAGGCATGGACACCCACGGTTTCGGTATGGCCTCCGTACGCTTTATCTGCGGTACGCAGGACAGCCATAAGCAGCTTGAGACAAAGCTGGCGGACTTCCTGGGGATGGAAGATGCGATCCTGTACTCCTCGTGCTTCGACGCCAACGGTGGTCTGTTTGAGACGCTGCTCGGCGCAGAAGATGCCATTATCTCCGACGCCCTGAACCACGCTTCTATCATTGACGGTGTGCGCCTGTGTAAAGCGAAGCGCTTCCGCTACGCCAACAACGACATGGTTGAACTGGAAGCGCGCCTGAAAGAAGCACGTGAAGCAGGTGCCCGCCATGTGCTGATCGCCACAGACGGCGTGTTCTCGATGGATGGCGTGATTGCCAACCTGAAGGGCGTGTGCGACCTGGCAGACAAATACGATGCGCTGGTGATGGTTGATGATTCACACGCCGTCGGTTTTGTTGGTGAGAACGGCCGTGGATCTCACGAATACTGTGACGTAATGGGTCGCGTGGACATTATCACCGGTACGCTGGGTAAAGCGCTCGGCGGCGCGTCAGGGGGTTATACTGCTGCGCGTAAAGAGGTGGTTGAGTGGCTGCGCCAGCGTTCCCGTCCATACCTGTTCTCCAACTCGCTGGCGCCGGCGATCGTTGCCGCATCCATTAAAGTCCTGGAAATGGTGGAGTCTGGCGCTGAGTTGCGCGACCGTCTGTGGTCAAACGCCCGCCTGTTCCGTGAAAAAATGGGTGCCGCAGGGTTTACGCTCGCCGGTGCCGATCACGCCATTATTCCGGTGATGCTGGGCGATGCGGTTGTGGCGCAGAATTTTGCCCGCGAGCTGCAGAAAGAAGGAATTTACGTTACCGGGTTCTTCTTCCCGGTGGTACCAAAAGGCCAGGCGCGTATCCGCACCCAGATGTCTGCGGCGCATTCGCCTGAACAAATTGAACGTGCGGTGGAAGCCTTTACCCGCATCGGCAAACAGCTGGGCGTAATTGCCTGAGGACGTGTGATGAAAGCGTTATCCAAACTGAAAGCGGAAGAAGGGATTTGGATGACCGACGTGCCGGAGCCGGAAGTCGGTCATAACGATCTGCTGATCAAAATTCGTAAAACCGCCATTTGCGGCACTGACGTTCATATCTACAACTGGGACCAGTGGTCGCAGAAAACCATTCCGGTACCGATGGTCGTGGGCCACGAATATGTCGGCGAAGTGGTGGGCATGGGTCAGGAAGTAAAAGGCTTCAACATTGGGGACCGCGTCTCGGGTGAAGGTCATATTACCTGTGGTCACTGCCGTAACTGCCGCGGTGGACGCACGCACCTGTGCCGTAACACAATCGGCGTGGGCGTGAACCGTCCGGGCTGTTTCGCAGAATATCTGGTGATCCCGGCGTTTAACGCGTTCAAAATCCCGGACAACATTTCTGACGATCTGGCCTCTATCTTTGATCCCTTCGGCAACGCGGTACACACGGCGCTCTCTTTCGACCTGGTCGGCGAAGATGTGCTGGTTTCCGGCGCGGGTCCCATCGGGATTATGGCTGCCGCGGTGGCGAAGCACGTTGGTGCCCGCAATGTGGTGATTACCGATGTGAACGAGTATCGCCTGTCCCTGGCGCGCAAAATGGGCGTGACCCGCGCGGTGGATGTCTCTAAAGAGAGCCTGAGCGACGTGATGGAAGAGCTGGGCATGACCGAAGGTTTTGACGTGGGTCTTGAGATGTCCGGCGCACCACCGGCGTTTCGCACCATGCTTGACACCATGAACCACGGCGGACGTATTGCGATGCTGGGCATTCCACCGTCTGATATGTCTATCGACTGGAACAAGGTTATCTTCAAGGGGCTGTTCATCAAAGGTATCTACGGCCGCGAGATGTTCGAAACCTGGTACAAGATGGCGGCACTGATCCAGTCTGGTCTGGACCTGTCTCCGATTATCACCCATCGCTTCTCCATCGATGAGTTCCAGGAAGGCTTTGACGCGATGCGCTCTGGCCAGTCCGGAAAGGTTATCCTGAGCTGGGATTAGTCATAAAAAAGGGGCCTCAGGCCCCTTTTTTACTGGTTCTTCTTCTCTTCGTCTGTCAGGTAACGCACCTTTCGCGTGTAATCCTGACCTTTGAACCGCAGCTTATTGTCTGGTGACTCAAGATACTTCTGCCATTCGGACAGCGGGAAACCGCCGTGTGCACCAATGACCTCTTTCGGTACCACAGCCTCTTGTCCGCCAATTTTCTTAGAGACCGGCCAGTTCATCCAGTCACCCAGATTGACCGTTTTCACATCCAGCATATCCAGAAGTGCGGCGAGCGGAAGCTGATCGGTTGGGGGCTGATTATCTTCCATTAGCTCCCAGGTATCCTGGAACAGGGTCAACCACAGCGGGCAAATGCGTCGCCACGTCTTTTGGGTTGCTGCGAGGAAAGCGCCGTTCACGTGATCGACAAGATAAGGGCGCACCGTCTCTTTGTAATAGGCGGGCACTTTCTCCGCGGGAGCGCCATCGAGTTTGGCGATCATCTTACCCTGACGGAAGCTGGAGTAGATATGCATATCGGCCATGTTGATCTCAGGCATTTTGAGCAGATTGAGATCGGAGTCGATCATCAAAACGCCTTCACCCCGGGCCTGTAGCGGCGCATTGAGCTTCACCAGACGGCTAAGATAGATCTGCTTGTAGCGGTAACTCTCTTCTCGTTTAGGAAGCGTGAGTGTCACTACGCGAGTTTTAGGGGGAAGCACCCCGAAAGCAGATTCTGGCTGATCGCTGACAATCACGATCTCGCTGACGCCGGTGGCATAACGCTCAGCAAAAGTTGCCGACAGTAACGCCTCTTCAACAAAATCAGCGCCGGTGCAAGGAATGACGATGGAGTCAACGGCAACAAGATTGCCCGTTACCGGCAGGGAACGGTACGGAATGTTATGTCGTCCGGTAATATGACGATAGCGAGCGTTAAGGAATTTAAACATGTTCATCTCGTGTGATTATTTTGCGCCAAGTACCGCTTCGACGCCGCTAACATACTGTTCAATGGCATAGGTTCCACAGACATTCTGACGGGCAGCCAAAGCCAGGCGTGCGCGCAGATCGGCATCTTTCCAGATGCTCTCAAGATGCGCGGCAAGCTGTGAAACGTCGCCCCAGGGGAACAAGAGTCCCGTCGACCCTGGGTCAATTAATTCCGCTGTCCCGGTCACCTGCGAGCCAATGACAGGGATATTAAGCAACATGGCTTCCAGCACGACGCGAGGTAATCCTTCGCTCTGTGAGGCTAAAATAAAAGCGTCAAATGTCGCAAGGTAATCAAAGGGGGTATTCTGGAACCCCGTGAAGACGACCTGCTTCTCAATACCCAATGCGGTGGCCTGGGCAATTAATGCGTCGCGTTCGCCACCTTCACCGACTAACACCATCTTCCATTTTGCGTCAGGGTTCTTCTGACTGAACTGCGCCAGCGCCTCCAGAGTATGATGGTTTGCTTTGCGGGGGATCAGTGACCCCACGCTACCGAAAACGAAAGTATCGTCATCAATGTTCAGCCGCTGGCGCATTGCACGTCGGTCTGGCAGGGGCTGGTGGATGTCGATTGCATTGTTTACGGTTGTGCAGAGCTCAGGGCGAACCCCATTCTGAAGTAAAACACGCTCAACGCCGTGGGAGACCGCGATGATTTTTGTGGCATGGTCATTAACCAGCCTGACCAGCGGCGGTGTCATGACAGGTTCGATGCGGCAGTGCTGAATTAACCGCACATGCTGTTTTGCACCGGCTAAATACCCTTCTTCATTTGAGGCAGGCTGATTGTTCATATACAGCGTATCGAATCCGCCTTCACTGAGCAGCGTTGCAATTCTGCGAACATTGGGCCGAATACGCCAGAGCGTATCGATATGGCGCGTAAAGGCCTTACGCCCCCTGCGCGAGAAGAAAAGGAGACTGCGGCCCAGCTCTTTCGCAAGTTTCGCCCATACGGGCTGCCGTGGCTGAGGGATCACAATTAAGGGAATGCCGATACTGTCCAGCACCTGGCCGATCGTTTGCCCTTCGGCACGGCTGTAATCACTGTAAAAACAGCAGGTGATATCAAACTTCTCGCGGTCAATCCGCTTCAGAAGTTCGAGCATGCTGTTGGTGCCACCGCCCCACTCTTTGCCGGTATCGAGGAGCAGTATTTTGTGTCGTTGCAGCATCGTTCTACCTTAATCGCCTCTCACAGTCTGTTGCCGGGTAATATTCCAGCCCTGCCACTGGTGCTGGAAATATTGCACCAGTGTACTCTGGCTCACGCTCTCACTAAGCACGGCAAAGAACCGCGTCGCGTAGACGGGTTCCGGCGGGCGTTTCGTTTTACACAGCGTCACACCCCTGAATGGATTGCGCGGCTGCGTTACCGGTGGCTGTGCATTGCCAGGACGCGACGTATCAACCTGTGGCTCATTCAGCAGATCGCCTGGACGAACCAGCGTAATATCAGAGGGCAATGTCGGCAGCATCTGCTGCAGAACGCGAACGGTAGACGGGTGTGGGTGGCCGATAGCAATAGCCGAGCCATTGCGTCGGGCTAGCTGTACGGCGCGATTGAACTGTCCGCGGATATCCGCGTCGTTCTGGGTGTCATCGAGGAACACCTTGCGCTTTATTACCTTCACGCCTGTACCCTGCGCGGCACGCATCGCCTGGCTGTTGCCGATGGTCATGCTGTCGAGGAAATAGAGGTTATAGCGCTCCAGCGACTGCATCACTTTGAGCATCCCGTACAGGCTGGAGGTCATCGCGCTGCCCATGTGGTTGTTCAGCCCGACGGCGTACGGCACTTTATTGTAAGCATCGCGAATGATGCGATCGATCTCATCGCTGCTCATATCAGGGCGCAAAGTATCTTTTTCCAGCGGCTGCTTGCTGAGCGGTGCCATCGGCAGATGGATGAGAACCTGATGGCCGCTGTTATGCGCTTTGATCGCCATTTCACGCGCGTGCGGCGCATTCGGGAGGACGGCGACAGAGATGGCGGCCGGCATCGCCAGCACCTGATTCTCGGTGTGCGGACGATAACCGAAGTCATCAATCACTATCGCGAGTTTGCCAGCGTAGACCGGTGCTGCCAGCGCCAGTGCACTGGCGAAGGAGAGAACAATTCGACGAAATTGAAGCAAAACTTATCTTCCCAACCACGGCTGTGGATTGACCGCCTGACCCTGGCGACGAATTTCGAAATAGAGTGACGGGCGGCCCTGACCGCCACTGCTGCCCACGAGGGCGATGGGTTGGCCGGCGCGCACCTGAGTACCAACGCTGACCAGTGCGCTCTGGTTGTAGCCGTAAAGGCTCATATCGCCTTTACCGTGTTCCACCACTACCACAAGCCCGTAACCCTGCAGCCAGTCGGCCAGAATCACACGGCCATCGGCGATGGCTTTTACTTCGCTACCTTCAGACGCACCGATAACTATCCCTTTCCAACGTAGTTCACCCTGCAGCTGTTCGCCATAGCGATGCAGAATTGTACCGCGTACGGGCCAGTAAGCCTGACCACGAGGGGAGCCTAAACCGCCGGTACGTGACATCAGGGAGCGTTCACTTTCGCTTGGCTTGTAGGTCGTACCTTTGCGTGAGGCTTCCTGCTGCTTGTCGCGTACGGCCTGCGCTTCGCGGGCCTCTTTTTCGGCGCGCGCTTTCGCCGCCGCTTCCGCGCGGGCGATACTGTTACGCAGTTTCGATTCGTTGGCGCGCATTTCGCTCAGCTGGCTTTGGCCTTGCTGAATAGAGGATTCGAGACCGGAAAGGGTTTTCTTGCGCTCGTTGCGGGCCTGCTCGAGCTTCGCTTGTTGCGCCTGCTGTTCGTAGAGCAGCGTCTGTTGCTGGCTCTGCTTCTCTTCGAGCTCGGCTTTTTGCGTGGTGACCTCTTCGCGCGTCTGTTTCAGCTGCGCGATAGTCTCCTGACGCGCCTGGTTCAGATAACCAAAGTAGGCCTGCAGACGCTGACCGCGCTGGCTCTCTTCACCGCTGAGGATCAACTGAAGGCCCGTGTGCTCACCCTGGCGGAAAGCAGCATCAAGCTGTGCGGCAAGGTTGCGTTCCTGGGCATCACGCTGGCGTTCCAGTTTGGCAATCGACGCGTTCATTTCGTCGATCTGTTTATTCAACTGGGCGAGGGTGTTTTGCGTTTCACGTAATTTACGTGCGGCAGCGGAGATGGCTTCTTCCTGCTGCTTAAGCTGAGCGAGCAGGGCAGAGCGTTGCTGCTGTTGCTGGCGTACCGCACGCTCTTTCGCGGCGATATCGGCCTGAATGGATTTCAGCTGGTCACGGTCATCCGCGTGGGCGGATGCGGCGCACAGCAATACGCCAGCGCTGAGTGCGCTGGCGCAAAGCAGAGGTCTGACTGATAACCTAAGCGGCTTCACGACCCATGTGATTGAAAAAATCGCCTTTCCCCTCATGGGGAGCGATTATTCCACGATGAACAGCGGCTTACCAGTCATCTCTTCAGGGATCTCCATGCCCATCAGCGACAACATGGTTGGCGCGATGTCGGAAAGCTTGCCGCCTTCCACTGCTTTCAGTGATTTATCACCCACATAAATCAGCGGAACAGGCAGGTTGGTGTGAGCGGTGTGCGCCTGGCCGGTTGCCGGGTCGCGCATCTGTTCTGCGTTACCGTGGTCAGCGGTGATGAGCAGCTGGCCGCCAACGGATTCAACCGCTTTCGCGACCTGCTCAACACAGTGATCCAGCGCTTCAACCGCTTTTACGGCGGCTTCCATCACGCCGGTATGACCCACCATGTCGCCGTTCGGGTAGTTACAGATGATGGTGTCGTATTTGCCGCTTTCGATTGCCGCAACCAGTTTTTCAGTCAGCTCGGCAGAGCTCATTTCTGGCTGCAGATCGTAGGTAGCCACTTTGGGTGAGTTAATCAGAATACGATCTTCGCCTTTGAACGGCTCTTCAACACCGCCGTTAAAGAAGAAGGTGACGTGGGCATATTTCTCGGTTTCGGAGATACGCAGCTGTGTCTTGTCGTTCTTCGCCATCCACTCACCGAAGGTATTGGCCAGTGATGCGGGTGGATAAGCGCATGGCGCATTGATGTCAGCGGCGTATTCGGTCAGCTGAATAAAGTCGATCTTCACCACTTTCTTACGGGTGAAACCGTCGAAATCACTGTTCACGAACGCACGGGTGATTTCACGCGCGCGGTCAGCACGGAAGTTCATGAAGATCAGCGCGTCGCCGTCTTCCATGGCGGCATCAGCCTGGCCTTCAGCACGAATGACGGTTGCTTTCACGAATTCATCGTTTTCATCACGTGCGTAAGCGGCTTCCAGACCTTCCACCGCGGTCGCGAACTGGAATTCACCTTTTGCCAGCGTCATCAGGTCATAGGCCTGTTCAACGCGATCCCAACGGTTGTCGCGGTCCATTGCGTAGTAGCGCCCGATGATAGAGGCCACACGTCCTTTGCCAAGCGCGGCGAATTTGTTTTCGAAGGAGGCCAGTGAACCTTTTGCGCTGCGTGGTGGCGTATCACGACCGTCCAGGAAAGCGTGCAGATAGATTTTTTCTGCGCCGCGCTCAGCCGCCAGTTCAACCATCGCCATGATGTGGTCTTCGTGGCTGTGTACGCCACCGGCGGAGAGCAGACCCATGATATGAACTGCTTTACCGGCCGCCACGGCTCTGTCCACCGCGCCGCAAAGTACTGGGTTGTTGAAGAAGGTACGTTCTTTGATTTCAACGTCCAGACGCGTCAGGTCCTGATACACGATACGACCTGCACCCAGGTTTACGTGGCCAACTTCGGAGTTGCCCATCTGACGATCTGGCAGACCCACTTCCAGCCCGGACGCATCAATCAGGGTGTGGGGACGTTTTGCCCACAGCGCGTCCATCACCGGCGTTTTGGCGTTGAAAATGGCGTTATCCTGTTGATCTTCACGGTAGCCATAGCCATCCAGAATCACCAGTACCATAGGTTTTTTAGAAACCGACATTGCGACAACCTCATGCTCAAGAGTCAAAATTTGCGTAATTTTACTACAGCTGAATCGATCAAATAGCCGCAGAAGATCAAAGAAAGCGCAGGGGCAAGGTGCTTAGCGGACGCTTTTGAGGCAATTTTTTAGGTGGCAGGCCTCAGAAAATGGATTAGGTTATGGTCGCTGGCTGTATTTGCCACAACGCACAGGTATACTCCTGTCCTGGTTTTTTTAATCACTAAGTCGGAGTAGTTACCCTCCATGCAAGAAATTATGCAATTCGTTAGCCGCCATCCGGTTCTGAGCATCGCGTGGATTGGCCTGCTGGCTGCTGTGCTGTTCACCACATTTAAAGGCCTGACGTCTAAGATTAAGGTTATCACCCGTGGTGAAGCGACGCGTCTGATTAACAAAGAAGATGCCGTCGTGGTCGATCTGCGTCAGCGTGACGATTTCCGTAAAGGTCACATTGCTGGTGCTATCAACCTGTTACCTGCTGAAATCAAAGCAAACAACGTTGGTGAGCTTGAGAAACATAAAGCCCAGCCGATTATCGTTGTTGACGCGACCGGTATGCAGGCGCAGGAATCTGCCAGCGCGCTGCATAAAGCAGGCTTCGAAAACGTAACGGTTCTGAAAGAAGGTATTTCCGGCTGGAGCGGGGAAAATCTTCCTTTGGTTCGCGGTAAATAAGGAGTTCAGTAATGGCCAATATCGAGATCTACACCAAAGCAACGTGCCCGTTCTGCCACCGTGCAAAAGCGCTTCTGAACAGCAAAGGCGTAGCGTTCAAAGAACTGCCGATTGACGGTGACGCGATTAAACGCGAAGAGATGATCCAACGTAGTGGTCGTACGACGGTTCCGCAGATTTTTATTGATGCGCAGCACATTGGCGGCTGTGATGACTTGTATGCGCTCGATGCCCGTGGTGGACTCGATCCGCTGCTGAGCTAAGAGACTTTAGGACAATTAAAAAGGGTTTTTCCATGTCAGAACAAAACAACACCGAAATGACTTTCCAGATCCAGCGTATCTACACCAAGGATGTCTCTTTCGAAGCGCCAAATGCGCCACACGTTTTCCAGAAAGATTGGCAGCCAGAGGTTAAACTTGATCTTGATACCGCATCTACCCAACTGGCGGATGACGTGTATGAAGTCGTACTGCGTGTGACTGTTACTGCCTCTCTGGGCGAAGAGACTGCATTCCTGTGTGAAGTTCAGCAGGGCGGCATCTTCTCCATCGGCGGCATCGAAGGCAACCAGATGGCGCACTGCCTGGGTGCATACTGCCCGAACATTCTGTTCCCGTATGCTCGCGAATGCATCACCAGCCTGGTTTCTCGCGGTACATTCCCGCAACTGAACCTTGCGCCAGTTAACTTTGATGCGCTGTTCATGAACTATCTGCAGCAGCAAGCTGGCGAAGGTACTGAACAACATCAGGATGCCTGATGAGCACTCTTAATGCGTCAATGACTGTGATCGGTGCCGGCTCATACGGCACCGCTCTTGCCATCACGCTGGCAAGAAATGGTCACGAAGTGGTTCTCTGGGGCCACGACCCAAAACATATCGCGACGCTGCAACGCGACCGTTGCAACGTGGCGTTCCTCCCGGACGTTCCGTTCCCAGACTCCCTGCACCTTGAAAGTGACCTTGCGACCGCGCTGGCGGCCAGCCGCAACATTCTGATTGTGGTGCCGAGCCATGTGTTTGGCGAAGTGCTGCGTCAGATCAAGCCGCTGATGCGTCCTGATGCGCGCATTGTATGGGCCACCAAAGGGCTGGAAGCCGAAACCGGACGCCTGTTGCAGGATGTCGCCCGCGAAGCGCTGGGTGATGACATCCCGCTGGCGGTTATCTCGGGGCCGACGTTTGCTAAAGAGCTGGCCGCTGGCCTGCCGACGGCGATCTCGCTGGCATCAACCGATCAGGCCTTCTCCGACGATCTTCAGCATCTGCTGCACTGCGGTAAAAGCTTCCGCGTTTACAGCAACCCCGATTTTATCGGTGTACAGCTGGGCGGTGCGGTGAAGAACGTGATTGCGATCGGCGCCGGAATGTCCGACGGGATTGGCTTTGGTGCCAACGCACGTACCGCACTGATTACGCGCGGCTTAACCGAGATGTCCCGCCTTGGCGCAGCACTGGGTGCCGATCCGACCACCTTCATGGGCATGGCGGGCCTGGGCGATCTGGTGCTGACCTGTACCGACAACCAGTCCCGTAACCGCCGCTTTGGCATGATGCTCGGTGAGGGCATGGATGTGAAAGGCGCGCAGGAGAAGATTGGTCAGGTGGTTGAAGGCTATCGCAATACCAAAGAAGTTCGCGAATTGGCGCACCGTTTTGGTGTCGAAATGCCAATAACCGAGGAAATTTATCAGGTATTGTATTGCGGAAAAAATGCGCGCGAGGCAGCATTGACCTTATTAGGTCGTTCGCGCAAGGATGAGCGCAGCAGTAACTAGTCGCAGGGATTCTTGTTAGCACTATGACCCGGCCAGCACAGAACTGGCCGGTCATTAACATGTCGTCTGGAGTAAGCAATGCCGTGTGAAGAACTGGATATCGTCTGGAACAATATTAAAGCTGAAGCCCGGGCTTTGGCTGACTGCGAGCCAATGCTGGCCAGTTTCTATCATGCGACGCTACTCAAGCACGAAAACCTCGGCAGCGCCCTGAGCTATATGCTCGCCAATAAACTGGCTTCCTCGATTATGCCCGCTATCGCCATTCGTGAAGTGGTGGAAGAGGCCTATGCCGCTGACCCTGAAATGATCGCTTCTGCCGCCTGTGATATCCAGGCCGTGCGCACGCGTGACCCGGCGGTGGACAAATACTCTACGCCGTTGCTGTATCTGAAGGGTTTTCATGCCTTGCAGGCGTATCGCATCGGCCACTGGCTGTGGAATGAAGGCCGCCGCGCGCTGGCTATCTTCCTGCAAAATCAGGTTTCCGTGACCTTCCAGGTGGATATTCACCCGGCCGCGAAAATTGGCCGCGGGATCATGCTTGACCACGCCACCGGCATTGTCGTCGGTGAAACCGCGGTGATTGAAGATGACGTTTCGATTCTGCAGTCGGTCACGTTAGGCGGTACCGGTAAAACCAGCGGCGATCGCCATCCGAAAATCCGTGAAGGGGTGATGATTGGCGCGGGCGCCAAGATCCTCGGCAACATCGAAGTGGGTCGTGGTGCGAAGATTGGCGCCGGTTCGGTTGTTCTGCAGCCTGTTCCGCCGCACACGACCGCCGCTGGCGTACCGGCACGTATTGTCGGTAAACCAGACAGCGACAAACCGTCGATGGATATGGATCAGCATTTCAACGGTATTCACCATACGTTTGAGTATGGTGACGGTATTTAACTTCTGAGAATGGCGCCCGGGTATCCCAGCTGGCGCCATGCTTCATACACCACCACCGACACCGCATTTGACAGATTCATGCTGCGGCTGTCCGGCATCATCGGAATACGAATCTTCTGCTCAGCGGGCAGGGCATCAAGAATGGTGGCCGGCAGGCCGCGCGTTTCCGGGCCAAACATCAGATAATCACCGTCCTGATAGCGCACGGCGCTATGTGCCGGCGTACCTTTGGTGGTCAGGGCGAACATGCGCTGTGGGTTTTCGCTTTCCAGAAACGCGGCGTAATCATGATGGCGAACCACGGCCGTAAATTCATGATAATCCAGCCCCGCGCGGCGCAGACGTTTGTCGTCCCACGTAAAACCCATCGGCTCGATGATATGCAGACGAAAACCGGTGTTGGCGCACAGGCGGATAATATTGCCGGTATTCGGCGGAATTTCTGGTTCGAATAAAACGATGTTAAGCATGCTGCCCCCTTAATTGCGGGGGCAGAATAGCAGAAACCGGGCCGCTTATGCGACGCCGAGATCCTGCGAGCGGCAACGCAGCATTTTGTAGAAGGTTGCCGCGGCCGCCAACAGGGCGGGCAGGCTAAGGATCATCAAAATGCTGTCTGCCTGCCACTGCATGGAGAGAAGCTGCGCGCTGGTCATGGTGCCTGCCACGCCACCAAAGCGGCCAATGCCCTGCATCCAGGCAATGCCCGTTGCGCGACACTCGGTAGGATAAAAGGTGGCTGCCAGCGTCTGCATTCCCGATTGCGCGCCGTTCATCGCGATCCCCATCAGGAAAATCAAGCCGCCAAACAGGGCGATATGGTTATGTTCAATGCCGAGCGCCAGAATGAGCAGCATGGTCAGGACAAAGCCACCTGCGACCACTTTGTGTGCCTCCCAGCGATCCATCATCCAGCCCGCGAGAAGGATGCCTGCGGTACCGCCGAAGGTGAACAGCGAGGTGAGCCATGCGGATTCCGCGAGGGGATAGCCCATCCCCAGCATGAGCGTCGGCATCCAGCTAAGCAGGACGTAATAAATCACCAGCCCCATAAAATAGGTTACCCATAGCATCAGGGTGCCGGGCAGCCAGGGCTGTGAAAACAGCTGTGCTACGCTCCCTTTTTTGGCGGCGACCCGATCCTCTGCGAGGAAGAAACCGGTGACGCCATCGAGGGTCGTGCGGGCGAAACGGCTGGCGATACGGCGGATCTGCATCATGTCTTTCCCGCGCTGCACCAGGTACTTTACCGATTCCGGTAAAAACAGCATCAGCAGCAGCGTTAATATCAGCGGTGCTATCGCGCCGGTCAGCAGTACGCTTCGCCAGCCATGATGCGGGATAAGCCAGGACGATATCGCCCCACCGCCGGCCGCGCCCAGCGGGAAGCCGCAGTACATGGTATTAATCGCCATGGCGCGACAGCGCTGAGGGGCAAACTCTGAGATGAGGGTGATGGCGTTCGGCATGGCGGCACCCAGCCCCAGGCCCGTCAGAAACCGCCATAGCGTCAGGGTGTTAAGGCTTTGTGCCCAGGCCGTCCCCAGGCTTGAAAGGCCGAAGAACAGACAAGAAAAGACCAGTACGCGCTTGCGGCCTATCCGGTCCGATACCGGGCCTGCGACCAGCGCTCCCAGCGACAGCCCGAGCAGTGCTGCGCTCAGTACCGGTCCCAGATCCTGTTTGTGTATGCCCCATTCCGCCGACAGCGTGGGCGCAATGTAGCCCATTGCTGCGGTATCGAAACCATCGATCGCCAGCACCAGAAAGCCCAGCACGATGAGCACCCAGTGAAACCCGGAAAAGGGACTGTCGTCGATCACCTGCTGAATATCCACCTGACCTGAATATCTCATACGCTCCCCTCTGATGTGATGGTGTTTTTGTGTTCTTGTATTTGCTTGTCTATACAATTGCGTGCGGCACAGGTATGTCAAATTTTCTTATCCAATATGTTACCTGGATGTTATTTTTGACAAAAAAAAGCGCCCGAGGGGAGTTCGGACGCGAGGAGAGGGGAAGGGGAATCAGACGGGTGTCAGGCTGCGTCACCCTGGGCAAGCGGTGCCAGTGCTGCGGGTAATTTACCCAACTCCTGCACCAGGGAATCCTTGCTGATTTCGCGAATCGTTTTTGCGCCGGTCAACGTCATCGCCACTTTCATCTCTTTTTCGATCAGGTTGAGCAGATTCGCCACCCCTGCCTGACCAGCCGTAGCCAGTGCATAAAGATATGCGCGTCCGAGCAATACGCTGTCTGCGCCAAGGGCAATCATACGCACCACGTCAAGCCCGTTGCGGATACCGCTGTCGGCGAGGATAGCGATATCACCTTTCACCGCATCGGCAATCGCCGGCAGTGCGCGTGCGGAAGAGAGTACCCCGTCAAGCTGACGTCCGCCGTGGTTAGAGACCACAATACCGTCAGCGCCAAAGCGCACGGCATCGCGGGCATCTTCCGGGTCGAGGATCCCTTTGATCACCATCGGGCCGTCCCAGAATTCGCGGATCCACTCCAGGTCTTTCCACGAGATGGACGGATCGAAATTATTCGCCAGCCAGCCGATGTAATCTTCCAGCCCGGTGGGTTTACCGAGATAGGCCGAGATATTCCCCAGATCGTGCGGGCGACCATTCACACCGACATCCCAGGCCCATTGCGGGTGCGTTACTGCCTGCCAGTAGCGACGCAGGGCAGCATTTGGGCCGCTCATCCCGGAGTGGGCATCGCGGTAACGGGCGCCAGGCGTCGGCATATCAACGGTAAAGACCAGCGTTGAACAGCCCGCGGCTTTGGCACGCTCCAGCGCGTTGCGCATAAAGCCGCGATCGCGCAGGACGTACAGCTGGAACCACATCGGACGCTGGAGGGTCGGGGCCACTTCTTCAATCGGGCAGACGGAGACGGTGGAGAGGGTAAACGGAATACCTTTAGCATCCGCTGCCCCTGCCGCCTGGACTTCACCCCGGCGGGCGTACATGCCGCACAAACCGACTGGTGCAAGGGCCACCGGCATGGAAAGCGTTTCGTTAAACAGCGTTGTCTCAAGGCTCAGCTCAGACATATCTTTCAGCACGCGCTGGCGCAGCGCCACTTCCGACAGATCTTCCACGTTGCGGCGCAGGGTGTATTCGGCATATGCCCCACCGTCGATATAGTGGAACAGGAACGGCGGCAAAATGCGCTGCGCTGCGGCGCGATAGTCACTGGCTGCTGAAATAATCATGCTTTGTTCTCCCTGGAAATATCACTGTCGCCAGGCAGACGAGTAATACGCGCCTGTCGGGCCTGATCTTCATCGAATCGTTTAATGGTGGTGTGCACGAACCCCAGATGCGCCATCATCGCTTTGCGCGCGGCCTCTGCATCCCCGGCCAGAATGGCGTTGAGTACCGCCTCGTGCTGTTCGGTCAGTTGGGCAAATACCGGCGGGACCAGATACATACGCTGGCGGCTCTGCTTCACGGAGGATTGCAGCAGATCGAAGAAACCACGCATGGTCTGGAGCAGAACGACGTTGTGCGACGCTTCGGCAATCGCCAGATGAAACCGCACGTCCGCCTGCGAGGCGATGTCCGGGTCGCTGCTTTGGGTGGCGTCAAAGCAGGCTTTGAGCTTCTCTTTGTCGGCTTCAGTGGCCCGCATGGCCGCATGCCAGGCGGTACTGGTTTCGATGGCGTGCCGCGCTTCAATGATGTCGAAGCTGTAGTCCGGGTCGTTTTCCATCAACGTTTTAAGCGGCTGCACGATGTTTTGCTCGGACCAGTCATCGTGCTGCCAGCGGACAAAGGTGCCGCCGCCCCGACGGCTTACCAGTACCCCTTCGCTGACCAGCGTCGCCAGCGCCTCACGCAGTGAGTTACGCGATACACCCAGTTGGGCGGCGAGCTGGCGCTCGGCGGGCAATTTCATGCCCGCTTCCAGCTGTTGTTCTTCAATCAGCGCCCGTACGCGAGAGGCAATCTCGTCGGACAGGCGTCTGGGCATGACTATCATGGGATCATCCAGGTTAAGACATAGGCCTGCAGGGTCGTGATCACCCCGACCATACAGGTGAATATCAGGCTGTGTTTCACGGTAAAGCGGAACAGGTCCGACTCTTTACCGACCAGTCCCACCGCCGCACAGGCAATGGCGATGGATTGCGGTGAGATCATCTTGCCGGTCACGCCGCCTGTAGTATTGGCGGCCACCAGAAGGATGTCCGACACGCCAATCTGCTGGGCTGCCGTCGCCTGCAGGGCCGCAAACAGGGCGTTAGATGAGGTATCTGAACCGGTCAGGAACACCCCCAGCCAGCCGAGGAACGGCGAGAAGAACGTGAAGGCGTGGCCGGTATGCGCGAGCGCAAGCGCCAGTGTCGATGACAGGCCGGAATAGTTCGAGATAAACGCGAACGCCAGCACCATGCCGATGGAGTAGATCGGCAGCATCAGCTCCTTAATGGTAGCCGCAAAAGTCTGTACTGCAGCCGCTGGCTTCATGCGTAACCACACCACAGACAGGATAGCGGCAAACAGGATTGCGGTGCCGGTTGCCGAGAACCAGTCAAATTTATACACCGCGGCATACGGCGTGGCGGTGTGCACCACGGGCGGCATACGGGCGACCATCTTGTCGAGGAACGGCACGGAGATGTTAATGACCATCTCATACAGTGCGCCACCCGGTGCGAACAGGGCCTTAAACGGTGGAATACTCCAGAGCGTAACCGTGGCGGTCAGGAACAGGAACGGAGACCATGCGCGAATGATTTGTCCCGCGGTATAACCCGTACGTGCCAGGGTTTGATCGACGTGTGAAGCACCCATATCGGCGAAACGGAAGATGCGTACCGGCTGCCAGCGTTTCAGGAACAGCGTCAGGCAGACCAGCGACACCAGTGAAGAGATAATGTCCGGCAATTCGGGACCGAGGAAATTCGAGCTGAGATACTGGGCAATAGCAAACGAGCCGCCAGCGACGACCACCGCAGGCCATGTCTCTTTCACGCCGCGCCAGCCATCCATAATCGCCATGATCCAGAACAGCACGATGATGGTCAGGAACGGCAGCTGACGGCCAACCATCTGGCCAATTTCAAAGCTGTCCAGACCGGTGACCTGCCCGGCGACCAGAATCGGGATCCCCATCGCACCAAACGCCACCGGCGCGGTGTTAACGATCAGACAAAGACCTGCAGCGTAAAGCGGGTTGAACCCCAGCCCGACTAACAGCGCCGCGGTGATGGCAACCGGTGCGCCAAACCCGGCCGCCCCTTCCAGAAAAGCCCCGAAGGAGAAACCGACAATCAGCATCTGCAGACGCTGGTCCGGGGTAATGGAGAGGATCGATGAGCGGATAATGTCGAACTGCCCGGTTTTCACCGAGATTTTGTAGACAAAGACCGCCGCGATGATGATCCACGCAATCGGCCACAGGCCGTAGAAGAAACCATAGACGACGGAGGCCAGCGCGCGATCGACCGGCATTTTATAGAAGAACAGTGCCACCATCAGCGCAATGGCAACGGTGTACGTCGCGGCCAGGTATCCCTTCAGCTTGAGCTTAATCAGCGCAAAGAAGAAGAACAGGATCGGAAGCGATGCGATCAGGCTCGACAGCCAGATATTGCCAGCCGGATCGTAGTTTTGTTGCCAGAGGCTCATGCAGGTCTCCTGAGGACCAGACAGTCTGCGTAGCGGGTGAGTCTCCGCTCATCTCTGCGTCACAAACTGTGTAAAAGTGGTCCTGCCAATATTGTGTTGTAGGGTGAATGACAATAAATGGTTAACCAGTTGTTATGAGTCAGCAATGATTTTGTGAGGGGAATTAGTGGAATTGTGAACCAGGAAAGTGATTACCGGGAGATTGGTTGGGCCAATTTTAAGCGGTGAGGGGGGCGACGCGGTGTGGTTTTCGCCCTCTCGCCTGGGAGAGAGGGCGGGGGACGATCAAAACGCGGTCTTACAAAAACCCGTCATCTCTTTCAGACCCATTTCGCGACCAAGCTCGGTCATGGGATGAACCACCACCAGGCCACGGACGCTTTTCTTCAGCTTGCCCATGTCGGCCTGCTCTTTTTTAGTGATGGCACGGCGGTGCGGCATGCTCAACAGCTTTTGGGCTTCGTTGCTCAGCTTCTGGCCTTTGACTTCGCGCAGACGCTCGATTTCCGCTTCAAGCTTCTCACTCTCTTTCTCCAGCTCGGCATACTTCTCGGCGGACTCAACCAGTGAGAGACCAGCCATCTGGTGGCGGATCAGATCCAGGCGATCGCTCAGGCGTTTAATTTCGTTCTTTTCGACTTCTTTCATGACAAATAACTCTGAAAACGGGGAATTTACAGGGAAGGATACACCAATGTGAGCAGGCTTACTTCTGAAACGCTTTTTTTAAGCTGATTCGGGAAATCAGCTCAGTCAGGGAAAGGACCATTGTGGAACGGACAACCTGTTGATAACGCAGCTTTTGCATCGCGTACAGCTCAGGGTCACTGTTATCAAAATGGGGAGCAGGGGGAAGCGCGGTGACGCAGTGTAGCTCGCCGAAGGGGCCAAGGATCTCATCATCGGTAAAGGTGTACTCATTACCGTCATGATTTAACTCTTCGCGCAGCGCCATCAGCAGCTCGGCATCTTCATACTCTTGTCGGTTCAACACGCCAAGACCATAAATCAGCTTCAGACGTACCGATAAATCGCCCAGCGGTCCGTCTCCGTCCAGTAACGGTTCTACAGCATATTTTACCGCGTAGTCGTCTTTGCGAAACACCTGAAGTACCAGAATATTCACCGCCTCGGTTAGCAACTCGACGGCGGCAATCAGGAAACTTCGTACGGTTTTGCCAGCATTCAGACGCTCAAGCACACGATTTTCAAAGGCCTGGGTTTGTTCCATTATTGCCTGCATATCTGACAATCTGTTATTTGGGCGCAGGCTATCCTGCGCCGCACTCTGCATCATTTGATTGCGTTGTAAGCGTTCACCGCCTCCACAACCACGTCGCTGTTGGCATCCAGACCCGAGATCTGCGCCAGCGCACCCTGCGGGCCTTTATCGTTAATCAGCTGAGCCAGCTCCTGCGCCTGTGGATCCTGTTCGCTGCGGTAATGCATCGCGGCGGCAATCCCTTTCACCAGGTTGGCGTGCGCAAGACCATACTCCAGCGTGCCCAGCAGCGGTTTAATCAGGCGATCGCCCGCGCTCAGTTTACGCAGTGGCTGACGGCCTACGCGCTCAACGTCATCTTTCAGATACGGGTTTTCAAAACGACCGAGGATTTTCTGGATGTATGCTGCATGTTTCTCAGCATCAAAACCGTAGCGTTTGATCAGCACCGCGCCGCTCTCTTCCATTGCCCCTTTAACCACCGCACGGATGCTCTCATCGAGGATCGCGTCACGAATGGTCTGATGACCGGCCAATTTTCCGAGGTACGCGGTTATAGCATGCCCGGTGTTCAGCGTGAAGAGTTTACGTTCGACAAAGGCCATCAGGTTATCGGTTAATTCCATCCCCGGAATGGTTGGCAGCGCGCCTTTAAACTGGGTTTTATCGACGATCCACTCGCTGAAGGTTTCCACGGTCACTTCCAGCGGATCGTGGGTGGCGGATTCTGATGGCGGAACGATACGGTCAACGGCGGAATCCACAAAGCCGACGTGCGCTTCCACCCAGGCTTTATCTTCGTTCGCGACGGCGGCGAGCACATGGCCTTTCAGCTGCGTGGTGCCGCGCACCATGTTTTCACAGGCGATGATGTTCAGCGGTGTGTCGATGCCCTGCGCTTTACGTTTTGCCAGGCCTTTCGCCACCGCAGGGGCAATGCGCTCAAGCACCACCGGGCCAACGGCCGTGGTCACCAGATCGACACTGGCGATGAGGTCGATAACGTCTTCGCCAATGCTGCTTACCGCATTAACGCCAGACACCGTCTCAACCTGCTCGTTTTCGCCTACCACGTGTACCTGATAGCTATGACGGGCATTCAGGGCATCCAGGACTACCTGATTCACATCGGCGAATGTCAGCGTAATGCCTGCGTCTGCCAGCAGTTTACCGATAAAGCCACGACCGATATTACCTGCGCCAAAATGTAATGCTTTCATAGTATTAACCTTAATCAATGTTTTTACCCGAGAGGGCTGGGGTGAGGCTTTGCCCTCACCCTAACCCTCTCCCCACAGGGGGAGAGGGAAGAGGTTCCGTTACTTGTTCAACAGCGCCAGCACTTCTTCCACGCTGGTGGTGTTGGCCAGACGTTCAATGACAGAGTCGTCATCCAGCGCGTTGGTCAGGCTGGTAATCACCTGGATGTGCTCGTTGTTGCGAGCGGCGATACCAATCACCAGGCGGGCGATGTCGTCTTCTTCTTCACCGAAGCGTACACCATCCGGATACTGACAGAACACCACGCCGGTTTTCAGTACGCGGTCTTTCGCTTCAACCGTACCGTGTGGAACCGCAATGGATTCACCCAGATAGGTTGGGGTCAGCTTTTCACGCTCCAGCATCGCGTCAACGTATTCAGGCTGCACGTAGCCGCCTTTCACCAGCTGTTCACCGGCAAAGCGAATCGCTTCTTCCTTGTGGGACGCCGTGCGGCCCAGGAAGATGTTTTCTGCGCCCAGGCGGAACAGGTGGCTGTCGTTCGCGTCAAAGCTGTCTTTCAGGCTGTCGCGGACTTTGACTTCGTTATCTTCATGACGTTGCGCGGCCACCAGACGTTCGGTCAGGTTGGTGTACAGGCCGCTGTCCAGGAAGTTGGTCAGCGAAATGTGCTGTGCCTGAGGAACCTGACGCATCGCACGTTCGGTCAGATCGCGGTGCGTAATCACCAGGTCAACATCTGCAGGCAGGCTGTTGATGGCGCTGTTGGTGACGGAGATGTTGGTCAGACCCGCATCCTGCACTTTCTTACGCAGTACGCCGGCACCCATGGCGCTGGAACCCATACCCGCGTCACAGGCCACGATGATTTTACGTACGTGGCTCAGGTCGTTAGAGACATCGCCCGCCGCCAGCGGCGTGGCGCCTTTTGATTCGGCTTTCATGTCATGCATACGACGGGTTGCCGCTTCGATATCGTCATCTTCTTTCACTTTGCTGGTTTTCAGCAGGATAGAAGAGACCACGAAGGAGACGGCCATTGCCGCACAGATGGCCGCGATGTTAGCGAAATAGGCACCTTTCGGGGTCATCGCCAGGACCGCCAGGATGGAGCCTGGAGAGGCCGGAGAAACCAGACCACCGCCCAGCACGCTCAGGGTGAACACGCCCGTCATACCGCCGAGGATAACGGCCAGGATCAGACGTGGGTTCATCAGCACGTAAGGGAAGTAAATTTCGTGGATACCGCCCAGGAAGTGGATGATAGCCGCGCCGCCCGCAGACTGTTTCGCACTGCCGCGACCAAAGAACATGTACGCAAGCAGAACACCCATGCCCGGGCCCGGGTTGGCTTCAATCAGGAAGAAGATGGACTTGCCGAGGTCATGAGACTGCTGAATGCCCAGCGGTGAGAAGATACCGTGGTTAATGGCGTTGTTGAGGAACAGGATTTTCGCCGGTTCAACAAAGATAGACGCCAGCGGCAGCATGTCGTGCGCAACCATGAAGTTAACGCCTGCCGCCAGAACTTTGGACAGCACTTCAACCGCAGGGCCAATGCCGAGGAACGCCAGAATCGCGAGGATCATACCGATGATGCCCGCAGAGAAGTTGTTCACCAGCATTTCGAAGCCGGATTTGATCTTGCCATCAACCCAGACGTCGAATTTCTTAATTGCCCAGCCGCCCAGAGGGCCCGCAATCATTGCACCGAGGAACATCGGCATATCCGCACCGACGATAACCCCCATCGTCGTGATGGCACCCACAACGCCACCCCGGTCTCCACCCACCAGACGACCACCGGTAAACCCGATAAGCAGCGGCAGCAGGTAGGTAATCATTGGGCCAACAAGTTTCGCCAGCGTTTCGTTAGGCAACCACCCTGTCGGAATGAACAACGCAGTGATGATACCCCACGCGATAAACGCGCCGATATTTGGCATCACCATATTGCTGAGGAAACGACCAAAGCTTTGAACTTTGATCTTGAAATCGGATGACATAAAACACCCCTTCTTCTGTTTACGCTTAGGCTTGCGGCCCGAGGTTTATTGTTAATGAGGCGGCAGAGGTAGCCGGGCCCTGTTCTGATGCTGTGAAATCTGGCACTGAATCGTTCAACTGTCCAGACGACGGAAATTTGTGTGATATGAATCACGTAAATGTAGGGGGTGTAGACATGAATGAAGTGATCTGTATCACAAAAGTGGTGGATAAAAAAAATACGATGGCGATAAATAACGCAAAAACCACCCACTTCTGTGATGTGAGTCACATTTGATTGTCGTGAGTTTGTTTCTGGATTGTGATTAATTTCACAAAAAATTTTTATGCAGAATTCTCCGGATGTGATCGGCGACAAATTCTGCCTGGCGATTCAACGCCAGGATGTCATGAAGTCACACATAAAGCTAAAAAATGACTTTTCATGTGTGGTATGGCGAAAAGCAATAAGGTACGTTACGCTCATATTGTAAGGTTAAGTCTATTATTATTCAGGATATATTTTGACACGCTTATAAACTTGCATGGAGATATTATAAAAAACGATACTCCCCGGCTCTGAAATATAAGTACACCTCGTATTTATAAAAAATTAATTAGGTTGCGTACCGTTTTATTAATTTAATGAGTTGACGTTGTTTAAGTGAGGAGAATATGTTTCTCAACTATTTTGCGCTGGGCGTATTGATTTTTGTATTTCTGGTTCTTTTTTACGGAATCATCGCCATCCATGATATTCCTTATAATATGGCCAAAAAACGGAATCATCCCCATGCGGATGCCATTCATACGGCGGGATGGATTAGCCTGTTTACGCTCCATGCGATTTGGCCGTTCCTGTGGATTTGGGCCACGTTGTACCGCGAAGATCGCGGCTGGGGGATGCAGAACCACATCTCAAAACCTGATGAGGTCCCGGGTATGGATGCTCTGACTAAACGTGTGGCCGAATTAGAACAAAAACTGGCAGCGGTATCTCCCACGGCTGACAAGAATACGCTGGAGCACTAATCATGGATCTGCTGATTATTTTGACCTATGTGGCCTTTGCCTGGGCCATTTTTAAAATATTCCGTATTCCGGTAAACCAGTGGACCCTCGCGACCGCAACATTAGGTGGGGTGTTTATTGTCGCCGGGCTTATCCTGTTGATGAACTATAACCATCCCTATACCTTTACGGCGCAAAAAGCGGTTATTTCCATTCCGATTACGCCGCAGGTTACTGGGGTAGTGAGTGAAGTTACCGATAAAAATAACCAGCTAATTAAAAAAGGCGAAGTGTTATTTAAACTTGATCCGGGCCGCTATCAGGCGCGCGTCGACAGACTGCAGGCCGACCTGGTCACCGCCACGCACAATATCGACAATCTCAAAGCGCAGCTTGCGGAAGCGGTCGCCAATACCACGCGCGTGTCCGCTGAACGTGACCGCCTGTATAAAGATTACCAGCGCTACCTGAAAGGCAGCCGGGCAAAGGTTAACCCGTTCTCTGAAAGCGATATCGACAACGCACGGCAAAACTATCTGGCGCAGGATGCGCTGGTAAAAGGCTCGGTGGCTGAACAGACGCAAATACAAAGTCAGTTAGACAGTATGGTCAACGGTGAGCAATCCCAGGTTGCTTCCCTGCGTGCTCAGCTTGCTGAAGCGAAATACAACCTGGATCAGACCGTGGTGCGTGCGCCGAGCAATGGCTATATCACGCAGGTGCTGATTCGTCCGGGGACCTATGCTGCCGCGCTGCCGCTGCGCCCGGTCATGGTCTTTATTCCTGAACAGAAACGCCAGATTGTGGCCCAGTTCCGTCAGAACTCGCTGCTGCGTCTGAAGCCGGGCGACGAAGCGGAAGTGGTCTTCAACGCGCTGCCGGGCCAGGTCTTCTCCGGCAAGCTCACCAGTATTCTGCCGGTGGTGCCGGGGGGGTCATACCAGGCGCAGGGTGCGCTGCAGTCACTGACCGTGATCCCTGGCACCGATGGCGTATTAGGCACTATCGAGCTGGAGCCGAATGCTGATGTCGATGCGCTGCCCGACGGCATTTATGCTCAGGTGGCGGTCTATTCGGATCACTTTGCTCACGTCTCGGTAATGCGTAAGGTGCTGCTGCGTATGACCAGCTGGATGCACTACCTCTATCTCGATCACTAACCCCTTCAGGGCAGGAATGCGACACGCATACCTGCCCTTTTTTCATCGCTTGATCCATACTGACTTTTTTCGGCATCAAGGATCAGGCAATGAAACTTATCGGCAGCTACACCAGTCCCTTCGTGCGAAAAATCTCGATTCTCCTGCTGGAGAAAGGGATTGAATTCGAGTTCGTCAATGAACAGCCTTATCACGCTGAAAACGGTGTGGCGCAGTACAACCCGCTGGGAAAAGTGCCGGCGCTGGTAACAGACGAAGGCCAGTACTGGTTTGATTCCCCCATTATTGCGGAGTACATCGAGCTGCTCGGCGTGGCCCCGGCGATGTTACCGGCCGATCCAAACGCGGCGCTGGCAATGAAGCAAATTGAAGCGCTGGCCGACGGTATTATGGATGCGGCGTTAACGTCCGTACGCGAGCAGGCAAGACCCGCCGCCCAGCAGTCTGAAACGGAACTGTTACGCCAGCGTGAAAAAATCAGCCGCAGCCTGGACTGGTGCGAACAGCTTATCCGGGAGGGAAAAATTCAACCCGATAGTCTGAACCTGGCGACGATAGCCATTGCCTGCGCCATCGGTTATCTCAATTTCCGCCGCGTTTCCCCCGGCTGGTGCGTCGACCGTCCGTTGCTGGTGAAGCTTGCAGAAACACTCTTTCAGCGCGAGAGCTTTGCCCGTACCGAACCGCCAAAGGCTTGATGCGGGTTATAACACTTCGCAGCAGGAGGCGGTACAATCCCTTCTTATGTTGACTCCCTCTCCCGTCGGGAGGGGGGATGATATTTACTCGCCAGGCGCTTTCATGACAACTCATCACTCCCTGTACAGCCAGATCCCTGCAACCGACCGTCTTCTTCGCGAGCCGCGCGTGCATGCTGCCGTTGCGCGGTTCGGCCATACCGCGACGGTTGAAATATTACGTCTGCTTCAGGACGAAGCCCGCAGCCATATTCAGACAGAAAATGCATTGCCGGACTGGTGTGCGGCGTGGGGGCAGGAAGTGGAGCTGAGGCTCGAGGAGAAAGCACAAAGCGCGTTACGCCCGGTCATCAACCTGACGGGAACCGTGCTGCACACCAACCTTGGTCGCGCTCAACAGGCAGAAGAGGCCGTCGCTGCGGTCGTGCAGGCCATGCGTTCCCCCGTGACGCTTGAGTACGATCTGGACGGCGCAGGGCGCGGACATCGCGATCGGGCGCTGGCAGACCTGCTCTGCGAGCTGACCGGCGCGGAAGATGCCTGCATCGTGAATAACAACGCGGCGGCGGTACTGTTAATGCTGGCAGCGACCGCCAGCGGTAAAGAGGTGGTGGTTTCCCGTGGCGAGCTGGTCGAGATTGGCGGTGCGTTTCGCATTCCGGATGTTATGCGCCAGGCGGGCTGTACCCTGCATGAAGTGGGCACCACCAACCGCACGCATGCAAAAGATTATCGCGCGGCAGTGAATGAAAATACCGGGCTGCTGATGAAGGTCCACACCAGTAATTACCAGATAGCCGGATTCACCAAAACCGTTGAAGAGGCGGAGCTGGCGGAGCTGGGCCGTGAGCTGGGTGTGCCGGTGGTGGCCGACCTCGGTAGCGGTTCGCTGGTCGATCTGAGCCAGTACGGTCTGCCAAAAGAGCCCATGCCGCAGGAGATGATTGCGGCGGGCGTCAGTCTCGTGAGTTTCTCCGGCGACAAACTGCTTGGCGGACCGCAGGCGGGGATTATCGTGGGTAAACGTGCGCTTATTGCGAAGCTGCAGCAGCACCCGCTCAAGCGTGCACTGCGAGCCGATAAAATGACGCTTGCCGCGCTGGAAGCGACGCTGCGCCTTTATCTCCACCCGGAAAAACTGGCTGAACGTCTGCCTACGCTGCGCCTGCTGGCCCGTGATGCCGCCTCAATTCGCTCCCAGGGTGAGCTGCTCTTGCCACACGTTGCGCCGCACTACCCCGATTTTGACGTGCGCCTTGAAGCTTGTCAGTCGCAGATCGGCAGCGGTTCACTGCCGGTGGACAGGCTGCCCAGCGCGGCGCTCACGTTTACACCCCGTGACGGGCGCGGCAGCCAGCTTGACGCTTTGTCGGCGCGCTGGCGTGCCTTGCCAGCACCGGTTATCGGGCGCATTTACGATGGCCGAATGTGGCTGGATCTACGCTGTCTTGAAGATGAAGCGCGATTTCTGGAGATGCTGTTGAAATGATTATTGCCACCGCCGGTCACGTCGACCACGGAAAAACCACCTTATTACAGGCCCTGACCGGGGTGAATGCCGATCGTCTGCCGGAAGAGAAAAAACGCGGCATGACCATCGATCTGGGCTATGCCTACTGGCCTCAGCCTGATGGCCGGGTGCTGGGTTTTATTGATGTACCGGGACACGAGAAGTTTCTTTCTAACATGCTGGCGGGCGTCGGTGGCATCGATCATGCTCTGCTGGTGGTGGCCTGTGATGACGGCGTGATGGCGCAAACGCGTGAACATCTGGCAATTTTACAGCTGACGGGCAACCCGCAGCTGACCGTTGCGCTGACCAAAGCTGACCGCGTCGATGAGGCGCGACTCAACGCGGTGCGTGAAACCGTGCAGGCGACCTTGCGGAAGTATGGATTTGCCGATGCGCCATTGTTCGTTACCGTGGCGACAGAAGGGCGCGGTATTGACGAACTTCGCCACCATTTGCAGCAGCTTACTTCACGCGAGCATGCCAGCCATCAACGTTTCCGTCTGGCGATCGACCGGGCCTTTACCGTTAAAGGCGCGGGGCTGGTGGTTACCGGTACCGCGCTGAGCGGTGAAGTGAACGTGGGCGATACCTTATGGCTCACGGGTGCCAACGCCCCGATGCGTGTGCGCGGTTTGCATGCGCAGAACCAGCCCGTAGAGCATGCCCATGCCGGGCAGCGGATCGCGCTCAATATTGCGGGCGATGCGGAAAAAGAGAAGCTTAGCCGTGGCGACTGGCTGCTGGCCGGTGTACCGCCAGAGCCTTCTGAGCGGGCGATCGTCGCCCTGCAGACGCATGTGCCGCTGACCCAATGGCAGCCGCTGCATATCCACCACGCGGCCAGCCATATCACCGGGCGCGTGTCACTGCTGGAAAACGACCTTGCCGAACTGGTTTTCGATTCGCCGCTGTGGCTCGCGGATAATGACCGTCTGGTACTGCGTGACATTTCGGCCCGGGAGACGCTGGCCGGGGCGCGGGTGGTCACGCTCAACCCGCCGCGTCGCGGCAAGCGCAAGCCGGAGTATCTGCAATGGCTGGGAGCGCTGGCGCAGGCCGCGGATGATAAAGCCGCGTTGCTTGTTCATCTTGAGCGCGGTGCCGTCAATCTGAACGATTTCGCATGGGCTCGTCAGCTCAGCGCGGAAGGATTACGCCTGCTGACCCAGGAGCCCGGCTTTATTCAGGCGGGTAACAATTTACTGAATGCCCCGGTTGCAGCATGCTGGCAGCGCAAGGTACTGACCACGCTCGCCACTTACCATGAACAGCATCAGGATGAACCCGGCCCGGGACGTGAACGCCTGCGACGCATGGCGTTGCCGATGGAAAACGATGCGCTGGTGCTGCTGCTGATTGAAAACATGCGCGAAAGTGGGCTGATAAAAAGCCACCACGGCTGGCTGCATCTGCCGGATCACAAAGCCGGGTTCAACGCCGGGCAAGAGGCGATATGGCAGAAAGTGGCCCCGCTGTTTGGCGACGAGCCGTGGTGGGTTCGCGATCTCGCACGTGAAACGAATACCGACGAACAGGTGATGCGCCAGGTGTTGCGCCATGCGGCGCAGCAGGGATTAATCGTCGCGATCGTGAAAGATCGTTATTACCGTAACGATCGTATTGTGGCGTTTGCTAACCTGATCCGCGAGCTGGATCAGGCGCGAGGCACGACCTGCGCAGCAGATTTCCGCGATCGGCTGAACGTCGGGCGCAAGTTGGCGATCCAGATCCTGGAATATTTCAACCGCATCGGCTTTACCCGTCGTCGTGGCAACGATCATTTATTGCGGGATTCGTTATTATTTCCTGAAACTCCGTGACCCCCGTCGTAAACACCGTTACCGGCTGGCGAGAAAATCGCCAGCCGGAACTACCCTTGTTGTACACCAACAGCAAGGAGACGGTCATGACAAACAATCCTCCCTCATCGCGTATCCAGCCTGGCGAGTATGGTTTTCCCCTCAAGCTGAAGCCCCGTTATGAAAACTTTATCGGCGGCGACTGGGTTGCACCCGTCGGCGGCGAATACTATTCCAATCTGACGCCCGTTACCGGCCAGCCGCTGTGTGAGATAGCCAGCTCCGGCAAGGGGGATATCGATCTGGCGCTGGACGCCGCGCACAAAGCCAAAGACAAATGGGGGCATACCTCTGTTCAGGACAGAGCGGCGATATTGTTCAAAATCGCTGACCGGATGGAACAGAATCTGGAGCTGCTGGCTACGGCGGAAACCTGGGATAACGGCAAGCCAATCCGTGAAACGATGGCGGCAGACGTGCCGCTGGCCATTGACCACTTCCGCTATTTTGCCTCCTGTATTCGCGCTCAGGAGGGCGGAATTAGCGAGGTAGACAGCGACACCGTGGCGTACCACTTCCACGAACCGCTGGGCGTGGTGGGGCAGATCATTCCGTGGAACTTCCCGTTGCTGATGGCGAGCTGGAAAATGGCGCCCGCGCTGGCGGCGGGTAACTGCATTGTGCTCAAACCGGCCCGCCTGACCCCGCTGTCAGTCCTGCTGCTGATGGAAGTCATTGGCGACCTTCTCCCGCCAGGCGTGATTAACGTGGTGAACGGGGCGGGGGGTGAGATAGGGGAATATCTGGCGACCTCAAAACGGATCGCCAAAGTCGCGTTTACCGGGTCGACGGAAGTGGGTCAGCAGATCATGCAGTACGCGACCCAGAACATCATTCCAGTGACCCTGGAGCTGGGCGGTAAATCGCCGAACATTTTCTTCGCCGACGTCATGGAGGAAGAGGATGCCTTCTTCGATAAAGCCCTGGAAGGCTTTGCGTTGTTTGCTTTTAACCAGGGTGAAGTCTGTACCTGCCCAAGCCGCGCGCTGGTGCAGGAGTCTATCTATGAGCGCTTTATGGAGCGAGCCATTCGCCGCGTCGAGTCTATCCGCAGCGGTAACCCGCTTGATAACGTGACCCAGATGGGCGCGCAGGTCTCGCACGGGCAGATGGACACTATCCTCAACTACATTGATATCGGCAAGAAAGAAGGGGCGGATGTCCTGACCGGCGGTCGGCGTAAAATGCTGGGCGGCGATCTGCAGGACGGGTATTACCTGGAGCCGACGATCCTGTTCGGCAAAAACAACATGCGCGTCTTCCAGGAGGAAATTTTCGGACCGGTGCTGGCCGTCACCACCTTCAAAACGATGGAAGAGGCGCTGGAGATTGCTAACGATACGCCGTATGGCCTCGGGGCTGGCGTCTGGAGCCGCAACGGTAATCTGGCTTATAAAATGGGGCGGGGCATTCAGGCCGGGCGCGTGTGGACCAACTGCTACCATGCTTATCCGGCGCACGCGGCCTTTGGGGGCTATAAGCAGTCGGGCATCGGGCGTGAAACCCACAAGATGATGCTGGAGCATTATCAGCAGACGAAATGCCTGCTGGTGAGTTATTCCGATAAACCACTGGGGCTGTTCTAACCCTCCAGCTCAGGCTGCCCCTGGGCAGCCTGAGCAATTTGCTGACGCAGGCAGTTCAGTACGCCGTCCAGAATGTACTGCACGCGCCAGGGCTGGTATTCACGTTTGCGGAATATCGCCGTCAGGTCGAGCCACCACTCTTCCTGATGGGGGAAGCAGGGAACCAGAGAACCACTCTTAAGCTCTTTTTTCAGGCTTTCTTTCGGCGCAAAAACAATACCGAGATTATTTCGTGCCAGTTCCAGCGCCGTCTGCGTATTGTCGCAAATATAATTTCCGGTCACTCTGTAATCATATACGGTCTCACTGCCGTGGACGCGAAAACGCCAGATGTTCGCCTCATCCACCAGCATCGAGTCTATTAAAATACAGGAGTGATTAATTAAATCTTCAGGTCCGGTTAAGGGGTGGTTTTTCAAATATTCTTCAGTGGCAAATGCCGTGACGGAATATTTCGTTAACACACTGGCGACCAGACTTTCATCTTTCGGCTGAGCATAGGTAATGAGAATATCGCAATCATCGGGGAACGAGACCCCTTCGGAATATTCATTACGATCCAGGTTGTACGTTTTTAACGAGATGCGGATATCACCGATGTCCTCAATCTGATGGATCACGTGTCGCGCCAGATACATCACGATACCCGTTGGGGCGTAAATGGTCACTTTTCCGCGCTTCTCATGCTTATAATCAGCAATGAAATTAATGAGCTGGCTATTTTTATCCAGCGTGGCGTCAATGTAGGGGAGTAACGCTTCGCCAAACTGGGTTAGCGCCAGCTGACGGGTCGTGCGCTCAAATACCTTAAGACCGACACGCGTTTCAAAATCAGAAAGGTATTTACTGACGTTAGCCTGTGCCATGCCCAGCAGGGCTGCGGCATCGCCAATACTGTGGGTGGCTGCGATGACGGAAATAATTTTTAACTCGCGTGGTTTTAGCTGGAACTTATTCATCATGCGCACCCATCTATATGTTTTTATATATAATATTATATAAACTGCAGCGTTGCATTGGCAAATTTGTAACCATTATTATTCGCCTCGCTTGTTTGGCGTCTAAATGGATTACATGTAATGACTATTAAATACAATTTACTCATCGCAGCCACGTTATTTGCAACATCATCTGCAATGGCTGGTGACTTTTCACTTGGGGCGGGGGCTGTATTTAATGAGTCGCCTTATAAAGGTTATAACGAAAATACCACGGCGGTACCGTTAATTAGCTATGAAGGCGACCGGTTTTATATTCGCCAGACCACCGGCGGATGGATCCTGTGGAAAGACGAAAAAAATGAATTCAGCATGACCGCATCGTGGATGCCACTGCGATTTGATCCTGAAGATAACGACGACGCTCAGATGAAACACCTCGATGAGCGTAAAGCATCAGCGTTTCTCGGCGGGGCGTACTACCGCCATGAACACTGGGGCTCGCTGAAAGTGGCGGTCTCGGGTGATGCGATGGATGAGAGTGGCGGCGTGATCGGTGAAATCTCATACTTCCGTCCGGTTCGGATGGAACGTCTGACGCTGACGCCATCGGTAGGTATTTTCTACAGCGACGAAAGCTATAACGATTACTACTACGGCGTATCCGGCAATGAGTCTCGCCGCTCAGGCCTCAATGAATACACCGCAGGTGATAGCTGGACGCCGTATGTGGGGCTCGCGGCTAAATATCAGTTAACCCAGAATCTGTTTATCAACGCCAGCGCGGTCTATACCGTGTTACCTGACGACGTGAAGAACAGTCCGATGATCGACCGCGAAGACAGTTTCGCGCTGATGACCGGCATGTCCTGGCGTTTTTGATCTAAAGCCGGGTGGCGATTGCCTTACCCGGCCTCGGTTTTTATCTCCCGCGCCTGTGGGAGAGGGGTGGAGTGAGGCTGACAGGACAGATGCCTTCAGGCCTCATCCACCCAAATCCGCATTTCGCCTTCTCCCCGGTTTGCCCAGCTGAACCACGGAATAAAGGTCAACGTCCGGGGCTGGCGCTGCACCGGGGCGCGATCGTACTGCCACAGTGCCTGCGTGCCTTCCTCATCAGCGTGACGCGCGATGCCCTCCGCCTGAATCAGTATCTTGTGCGCAAAGATCCCTTTTCCTTCAAAGACCCGAAATTCGCTCTGCTCAGGCAGGGAGAGGTTATGCAGGTTCGCGCCATTGTCGGCCTCTTCCAGGCAGTAGACCAGCGGGCCACGCTGCAGCGCGACTTTACCGGCCTGCTGGCGTACCAGCGGGTTACCGTACACGCGGCGGACCGGCATGGGTAAGGTCAGCGTAAGGGTATCTCCCTCCTGCCAGCGGCGGGTGAGGTACAAATACCCCCGGGAGACATCACCCGTGACCCTTTCGCCGTTCAGTGACACGGCCGGGCTTGTGCACCAGTCTGGTAAACGTAGTGCCAGCGTGTGGGTCACCGGGGCAGGTGAGGTGATCTCGATGTTGACCTCTTCCTGCCATGGATAATCACCGCTAATCCGTAGCTGTAAGGTGCCCTCATCTACCGGTATGGCGACGTCGTTCCCCACATAGAGGTTGATAAAGAGCGCGTTCTGACGAACGGTATAGAGATAGTGGCCCAGCGAAGTGAGCACGCGGGCGATATTGGGCGGGCAACAGGCGCAGCCGAACCAGCGCTGGCGAACCGGCTTAACGTGGTCGTAAACATGATTAAATGCCAGCGTTTTAGGGTGTACCTCCAGCGGGTTCACATAGAAGAAATGTTTACCGTCCAGCGCCATGCCGCCCAGTACCGTGTTGTATAAGGCACGCTCCATCACGTCGGCGTACTGGCTGTCCGCTTCCATCTCCAGCATCCGGCGGGCAAACATCATCAGGCCAATGGAGGCGCAGCTTTCGGCATATACCGTATCGTTAGGCAAATCGTAATCGCTGCTGAAGGCTTCGCCACTGCTTTGCGAGCCGATCCCGCCGGTAATATAGAGCTGTCGCTGGGCCATGTTATTCCACAGCCGCAGGCAGTCCTGGCGTTTACCCTCGTCATGACTCAGGCGAGCAAGATGCGCCATGCCCGCCATCAGATAGACAAATCGAACCGCGTGGCCGATGGCGGTGTGTTGTTCGGCAAGCGGTTGATGCGCCTGGCTATAGGCTTTGTCCTTGACCATCCACGCCGGGCCGTATGTGTTCCAGTACGATGTCCGGCCCCGTTTCTCATATTCGATATCGTAGAAATGAGGCTGTGTGCCGCGCGTGTCGATAAAATATTTCACAAGGGCCAGGTAACGTGGTTCCTGAGTGACGTCGTAAAGCCGCATAAGCGCCAGCTCAATTTCCGGATGGCCCGGATAACCGTGAAGCTGCTCCTCGCCGGGGCCAAAGACCCGGTCGATATGGTCCGCCAGTTTGCATACCACCTCCAGCAGACGGCGTTTTCCGGTCCCCTGAAAATAGGCCACGCCAGCTTCAATCATATGTCCGGCGCAATACAATTCGTGGCATTCGGCGAGATTCGTCCAGCGCTCACCGGGTGCTTTCACCGTGAAGTAGGTGTTGAGATAGCCATCGTCGCACTGCGCCGCCGCAATCAGCTCAATCACCTCATCGGCGGTTTTTTCACGTTCCGGGTCGGGCTTCTGGCACAACGACCACGCGACGGCTTCCAGCCATTTCGCCACGTCGCTGTCCTGAAACACCATCCCATAGAACTCCCCCTGTTCCAGCCCTGCCGCAATGCGGAAGTTGGTGATGGCGTGACTCGGTTCGGCTTCGGTAACGCGATCGTTTAGCGCATCCCACTGGTAGGGGATCACCACATCACGCACCAGCCGCTGATACTGGCCGAGAAACGGGTCGTTGATGTTCAGTGTGTGCAGGTCGGCTTCCATTATGGACATGTCATTCTCCTCAGGACGATACGTGACGCTGGCGCAGATCGGTGGCAATGCGCGACATCATGGGATTGTTGAGTCTGCACCAGCGGATTGAGACCGCCAGCAGCAGGTGGAAAAGGGCGGGGAGCAGCGTCTCCATCGCAGTAATTCCCTGTAACGAGGCTGGCGTCTGGTTGCCCGCGCCCGGCTGGTAGGCGACGGCGATAAACACCAGGCTGATGATCCCGGCGCTGGACGCCCAGGCGAGCTTGATGAAAAACAGATTGAAAGCGAAGTTCATGCCAGATGAACGTACCCCGTTTTTCCACTCACCATAGTCATCTGCAAATGCCATCAGCGAGAAGTGCAGGGGCAGGGTAAAACCGAGAATGACACCGTTACTCAGAATAACGATCAGCCAGAGCATCTGATGAGCCGGACCGCCTGGCAGAAACCACATACCCGCCGCGAGCGCGGCCAGCACGAGGTTGGTGTAGTAATAGAGTTTGACGGTATCAATCCGGCGAGAAAGGGGATTCACGATCACCGCGCCGAGAATGGCCGCAAAGGTCACCATCGTGAAGAACAGCGAGGTATAAGCGGTACTGCCCTGGAGCACGTAGGTGATGAAGTACATGTAGCCGCCGCCACGAATGTTGAAGACGTTGATCAGCAGGAATGACATCACCAGCATCAGCAGGAGCTGATCGTTGTTGCGCAGGCCGGCCAGGTGCTCGCGTAAGGTGAATTTGCCCATCAGCGCCAGCGGGACGCGCTCACGCACCCAGAAGAAGCAGCAGAGGAACATCACCACGGCGATGGCGCACAACACCCCAACGCCGAGCTGATAACCTCGCGCGGCGTTGCCCTCGCCCAGCGCTGCGACCAGCCACGGCAGGCCAACAGAGACCAAAAAGCCCGCCACACCGCACAGCACAAAGCGCCATGACTGGCAGGAGATGACCTCGCTGTGGCGGGTGGTCATGGTGTTGATCAGCGCGCAGTAGGGCACGTTGATGGCGGTATAGCCCACTGACAACAGCAGATAGGTACCAAACGCCCAGGCGATTTTCACCCCCATGCTGGCGTCAGGCACGGTGAAGGTCAGTACACCGATAACCCCGACAGGAAGCGCCACCCACAGCTGCCACGGGCGAAAACGCCCCCAACGGCTTTGTGTTCGGTCGGCAATCACCCCCATCACCGGATCGGAAATGGCATCAAACACGCGCAGGGCAATAAACAGCGTGCCAACGAGCGCAGGCGTCAGACCAAAAACGTCGGTGTAGAAGAAGGTAAGAAAATTCATGATCAGGCAGGTAATGACCGTGCCACCCGCGTCACCCAGGCCGTAGCCAATTTTTTCGCGGACTGACAGGCGGTCATCCATTGCCCCTTGTACGACCTGTGATTCTGTAATCGGTGTGGAAGTCATGAGGTAACTCCTCGGTAATCGATTTTTATCGTATTTATGCAAGGTACCCCATTCATTCTGCACCGAACGCTCAGGCCAACAAGGGAAGGGAAAAGTATAAAAAGGTGACGATTCCGACCTGATGATAAATTTGTGATTTCGATCGGGAAGGCAGGAAGATATTCATTAATAATCAAAGCATAAGATGAATATTAATGGCAATCAGAGCGGAATGGTGAATATCCATGCTTGAATTATCCATAGCGCTTCCGATTAAAGTGCAAAATGGTGGGCTCTTTATTTCCCGGGGCGTGGGCCGGCATCCGGCGCGCAAATTAACTTCGTGGGAGATTATCTTCGTTGAAAAAGGGACATTAACGATCCAGGAAGAAAACACGCTCTTTGAAGTGAAAGCGGGAGAGAGCTTACTGCTCTGGCCGGCGCGTCGACACGTGGGGACAGAAGATTTCCCGGCGGACCTGCGGTTCTACTGGCTGCATTTTGAGGTCGAAGCGCAATCGTCGCCTTTGCCACATGCTTTTCCGGTGGCCATTGAACAACATTGCTGCGTGCGCGATGCTCAATATGTGATTGCGCTATTCCGGCAATTCCTGAGTGAGCAGGAAAAATTACAGCGAAGCGTGGCGCTGGAAATGATTTTGCTGCTGATTTTACAGCAAGTGTCGATCTCCTCAGGTTATGAAGACAGAGCCGATGAAGCCGGCGCGGCCATGGCATGGAAGGCAAAACAGCTTATTCGCACGCAGTTTCATCTGCCGCTTTCCACATCGCAACTGGCAAAAGCCTTGCACTGCAATGCCGATTATCTGGGACGCGTATTTCGCCGGACCTTTCACTTAACCCTGACGGAGGCGATCCATCGCCAGCGCGTCAGGGCGGCAGAAAAGCTGTTGCTGAACGACTCCGCGTCCCTGACCGAAGTGGCAACCCGCTGCGGTTTTAATGATGTCGGGTATTTCCGGCAGATATTTTCAAAGCATACCGGCTTAACGCCCGCCGTCTGGAAACGGCGGTACTGTAAGGAGCATATTAATTCCGGGTGATCACTGCCCGTAGTAGGCATTTGCTCCATGCTTGCGCAGGTAATGTTTATCGAGCAGTTCCTGCTGCATCGTCGGTAGTTGTGGCGCAAGCTGGCGTGAAAACAGCCCCATAAAGGCGCACTCTTCCAGCACCACAGCGTTATGTACCGCATCGGCCGCATTTTTTCCCCAGGTGAACGGGCCGTGAGAATGCACCAGCACCGCCGGGATCTGCATCGGGTTTACGTCGCGCTCCTCAAAGGTTTTGATGATCACTTCACCGGTCTGGTATTCGTATTCACCCGCAATTTCAGCCGGGGTCATCAACCGCGTGCAGGGGATCGCACCATAAAAATAGTCAGCGTGCGTGGTACCCCATGCCGGTAAATCCTGCCCTGCCTGCGCCCAGACAGTGGCGTGGCGGGAATGGGTATGCACAATGCCGCCAATTTCAGGGTAACGGCGATACAGCGCCAGGTGGGTTGGCGTGTCGGAAGAGGGTTTTTTAACCCCCTCGACCACCTGACCCGTGGCAATGTCCACCACCACCATATCCTCTGCGGACATCACGTCATACTCCACGCCGGAGGGTTTAATCACCATCAGGCCGCGTTCACGATCCACCGCACTGACGTTGCCCCAGGTGAAAGTCACCAGCTGGTGGGCGGGCAGCGCCAGGTTTGCCGCCAGGACCTCGGCTTTGAGTTGTTCTAACATGTCATTCCTCCTTCCTGCATCCGGGCTTCAATCCAGCGGCGTGCCTGGATGATTTCCAGTACCGGCTCTTTGGCTTTTTCAGTCCACATTTCAATCAGAAATGCGCCGCGATAATTGAGCTGATTCAGCGTGTTAAATATGCCCACGAAATCGACGCACCCCTCGCCGAACGGTACGTCACGAAACTGTCCGGGGCTTTGTTCAGTCACGGGCTGGGTATCTTTCAGGTGGATGGCGGCGATGCGATCGATGCCCAGCGTCAGCTCGGCGGCCACATCGTTACCCCACGCGCTCAGGTTGCCGACGTCCGGATAAACGCTGAACCATGGCGAAGCGAGCATTTCGTCCCACTTTTTCCATTTGCTGATGGAGTTCATAAACGCGGTATCCATGATCTCCACTGCCAGCATGACCTGCGCGGCGGCGGCCTGCTCCACGGCCCATGCCAGCCCTTCGGCAAAGCGTTGCCGGGTACCTTCGTCATGTTCTTCGTAATAGACGTCATACCCGGCAAGCTGGATGGTGCGAATACCGAGATCGCGCGCCAGACGGATGGCTTTGGTCATGATGGCGCGTGCGCGCTCGCGGGCGGTCTCGTCCCGGCTACCAAACGGGAAACGGCGGTGGGCAGACAGACACATCGACGGGATCGCGACCCCGGTTTCCAGCATCGCCTCAACCAGAGAGGCGCGCTGCGCGGTGTTCCATTCAAGGCGGGACAAACGCTCATCAGTTTCATCGATCGACATCTCGACAAAATCAAATCCGCAGCTTTTTGCCAGCACCAGGCGCTCTGGCCAGGTGAGCGCTTTCGGCAGCGCTTTTTCGTAGATACCTAACGGATGCTGACGCATGGTTACTCCCCCCAGATGTCGCGGATGTGTGAATGGAATGCATGGGCCACCTGCGGTGGGTTGGCAGCGCCTGTCAGTGCCCGTCCGGCAATAAACGCTTTCACATTGATCTGCTTAAACAGCGGCAGGTCGGCGGGGGTAATGCCGCCGGTGATCGAGAGCTGCAGGCCGATATCCGAGAGGGCTTTCATGCTGTCGAGATCCGCCTCGCCCCACTGCTGGCCGCTGGCCTGTGCGTCGCGCCCACGGTGATAAATGGCCTGTGTGACCCCGATACGGTGCCATTCACGCGCATCATCCAGCGTCCAGTGACCAAACAGCTCCATCTGAATTTCCCCGCCGCAGCGCAGAGCCACCTCGTGACCCTTCTCGACGGTTGCCAGCGGCGCGGCGCAGATGATGGTCATCCAGTTCGCGCCTGCGCCAAACGCCTGTTCAGCCAGCGTTTCTCCGGCATCGGCCACTTTCCAGTCAGCCACGATCGTTTTTTCCGGGCACTGCTGGCGCAGTGCGCGCACGGCATTAAGCCCTTCGGTGAGACACAAAATGGTGCCTGCTTCGATAATATCGACATGATCCGCAAGCCGCTCGACGTCGCGCTGTGCGGCCTGAAGTGAGGTATGGTCGAGCGCCAGCTGCAGTAATGGTCGGCTCATAGGTCGTGCTCCTTAACATGGGCGTGATAGCCCTGTAGTGCTGAAATCAGTAACTGGTAGCGCTGATACTTGCGCTGGTAGGCCGCATGGGCATGCTTGTCGGGTGTGATGACGCGAATGTGATGTCTGACAGCCTGCTGCGCGGTGCGGAAATCGGGATAAACGCCGGTACCCACCAGCGCGGCCAGCGCCGCGCCGGAACAGCCGGTCTCTTTGACCTGCGGCAGTTCTATTGCCAGACCGCTGACGTCCGCGAGCATTTGCATCCACACATCTGAATGGGCAGGGCCGCCGGTTACGCGCAATGCCTGCACGTGCGTGAAGCGCTGTAGCATGCGGTTAAGATGGGTCATATGGCTGAAGACCACACCTTCATAGACCGCCTGCAACAGATGCGCGCGGGTGTGTAGGGCCTGCATGCCGTAAAACCCGCAGGTCATCTCCAGCCCGGCGTTGCTGCCATAGAGGAACGGCAGGAAGAGCAGATCGCTTCCGGCTTTCGGCAGGCTGGCAACGGCCTGGTTGATCGCATCGAATGACATGTCGCCCCACTGTGTGGTCAGCCATTCGAGGTTACCGGACGAGGTGGGGCTGGCTTCGTGAACGATGTAGTGCTGCGGATGAACGTAGCGCCCATACACATAGGGATACGGCTCGTTATGGCCTATACCGTTGGCGATCCCGCTGGTGACAGCCCAGGTGCCCATCACGGCGTTGAGCGTGCTGTCGTCATGTAACCCGGCGCAGATCGCGGTGGAAACCACATCAAACAGCCCCCCCACAACGGGTGTACCCGCTGCGAGACCGGTCAGGGCGGCGGCCTGAGTGGTGATTTCCCCGCAAATTTCTGCTGAACCGACGATCGGCGGCAGTGCGCCGTCAATTTCATCGATGCCGAGCCAGCGTGTGAGCTGCGGATCGTACTGCCCGGTGTTCATGTTGTAGAGATTGGATTCAGAGATGTTGCTCTCTTCACACCCTTTAACGCCGGTGAGGCACCAGCGCAGGTAGTCGTGCGCCATCATCACACAGCCAATCTGCTGATAACGGTGCGGTTCATTCTCTTTCACCCAACGCAGGAGGGAGGCGGGATGCCCCGTCCATAGCGTCTGGCGCGTATGCGGATAAAGCTTTTCAGGAATACCGTCCTGCTGCCAGCGCTGTACAATCTCCAGCGCCCGGCGGTCAGAGGAGAGCATGGCGTTGCCGAGCGGCTGGTCATGATTGTCCAGTAAAAACAGTCCCTTACCCTGTGCCGATATCCCGACGCCTTTGATTTGTGCGCCGCCAATGTCGGCCTTCTTAAGCAGCAGGGCGACGGTGGTGTGGCACTGCTGCCAGAGTTGGTGCATATCCCGCTCAGCGTGGCCTGCGTGTGGGCTGAGTGTGGCAACCGCGCGGCGCTCAATACAGACTTCCTGGCCCTGGCGGGTGTACAGACCGGCTTTCAGATACGTTCCGCCACAATCGATACCCAGCCAGAAGGGCTCTTTTTCACTCATCGTTGACTCTCTTGTCTTACGCCCTCTCTTCAGGAGAGGGCGGGGGGATCAGGCTGCGTGCTTATGCGGGTTCACGCCGGGGTTGGGTTCCGCTCCGGCATCGCATTTCGCCGGTAGCATCAGGGCGAGCAGCGAGGCCAGCGCCAGCGAAACCGCGAGGCAATACACCCCGGCATCTTTGCTGTAGAGGGTGATCAGCACGCCCACCGCGTAAGGGCCACAGAACCCACCGAGGTTACCCAGGGCGTTAATCACGCCGCGAGCGCCACCGGCCATCTCTGCGCTGAACAGGCGCGCCGGAATCGTCCAGAACACACCCGCAGCGGACTGCAGGAAGAAGCCACAGCCCACCAGCGCGGCATAGGCCAGCCAGATGTTCTCTTTCAACGCCACGGAGAGGAACATGCAGAGCGCGAAGCCAATCAGCGGCAGGGAGACGAACAGCTTGCGCTTGCCGGTACGGTCAGACAGTGAGGAGAACAGGAACATGCCCGCAATGGCGCCGACATAAGGCAGGATGGCGAGCATTCCCACCTGGCCGATGCTGGTATGCGTCAGCTCTTTGAGAATGGTCGGCAGCCAGAGGGTGTAACCGTAAATCCCGGTCTGGTAGAAGAAGTTCAGGGCAATCAGCTGCCACATGGTTTTGTCGGACAGAACCGCCCTCAGCGAGGCATTTTTCACCGCTTTTCCGGCAATAGCCTGCTGTTCTGCGGCCAGCGTTTGTATCAGATAATTTTTCTCGGTCTCGGAGATCCAGCGAGCCTCCTGCGGGCGGTCGTAGACGGTGAACACCCAGAGCACCAGCACCACAATGGACATCAGCCCTTCAATGATGAACAGCCAGCGCCAGTCAAGTGCGGTGATAATCCAGCCCGACAGGGGCGCGGTGATGATCCCCGCAATGGGAACAAACATGATGACAATCGCATTGGCGCGGCCGCGTTCGGCATCCGGGAACCAGTTACTGATCATCGTGAGCACCACGGGCAGCATCCCGCCTTCTGCCACACCGAGTAAGAAGCGCAGTGCCAGCAGTTGATACTGGTTGGTCACAACGCCGGTCAGGACCGAAATCACCGCCCAGGCAACCAGCGACCAGCCAATAAACTTCTTACCGCTGCCATGCACGGCAATCTTGCCGCCGGGCACCTGCAGGAACAGATAACCGATAAAGAAGATCCCACCCGCCAGGCCTGCCATGGTGGCAGAGATACCTAACTCTTCATCCATACCGCCTGGCATCGCAAATGCGATATTCACGCGGTCCATATATGAAATAATACAGGCGATAAGAATAGGCGGAATGATTCTTAACCAGCGCTGGCGCGGAATATCCGCTTGTAGAGCATGAGTAGAAATATTCATATTTAATATCTCAGTGAATGTAACCGGAATAAGATCTTTATTGTTATTGCGTTGCTTTTTTCATTTCACTAATGCCGTCGCGCAAAATAGAGATGCGATGGCTGACGTTAGCATTAGCATTTATTTCCAGTAATTTAATACCGGAGAATTTCAATGTTGCGGCGCTCGCCGCAGTAAAAAGTGCTTTTACCTGTTCGGTGGTCATTAAACTGTCGGCGCAGAACGGGGAAAATGGCGCGTGCAGATCCTGCCATTCGCCGTACGCTCCGCGAACGGAGGTCCCGGAGAACATCAGTGCGCCCAGCTTCCCGGCCTCAAGTGCAGCTTTAACATGTTCAGGCGGCAGCGTGGTATTGCGTCCTTCGATAGCCGACCGCGCCCAATTAATGCATACGCTGATATCCGTTTCTTTCACCACCTCAAGCACCTGCGCTAAGGGCAAAAACCCCTTGCGTGGCGCGGGGCCGGTCATGGCATCGCAGTGTTCAAGCACCAGGTCGCATGACCAGTCCCATGAGGTGATTTCACGTACAGAACGGGAAAACGCAGCGGTAGCTTGTTCAACAGACGGGTTTCCCGCCTGCGGCGCGGCTTGCATCTCCAGCGCAATAATTTTGCCTGGAAAGCGAGTATTGATGGCATCAATCTTTCGCAGCAGATGGCGGTAATATTCAACGCAGGCTTTGCGCTGTTCTTCATCGGCAGAGGCCAGGCCAAACGCGCCATTTGTGCCGCGGCGGCGCATGGTTTCCATCACCGCGGTAACCACCATTTGCCAGTCTCCCGGCGTATGGCGGAACAGCCATTCGTCACCCAACGGATGGAGATCCTCAAGACACGGTTGCTCCAGCCCGCGAATATCTGGCGTGTCGGAAAGCTCTCGCCAGAAGTCCCGCTCTTCTTGTTCCCCTTGCTGATGAAACGAGGGTGCGCAGGGGTACGCACCAATTATAAAACCGGTGTTAGTCATTTCGCATTCCCAATAGAGTTCAGAAAATTAATCTATTTCGCTGATTGCTACTTTCACCACAATTTTACGAATTGCCGATATCTTATTTCTAATGCAGGCAGGACGGTGAACATCCTGCGGGAAAAATATGGCGTACGTGCCGGGCGTCATTTCTATAAATGATTCATTTTCGCTGCCGTGATAAAACATAATATCCCGCTGTTCCAGCAGTGATTCGCTTATTTCGTTATTGCCGGTATCAATGGCGACACCGATTTTCTCTTCACCCCATGCCAGAAACTGAATGTCCAGATAGCGACGGTGCACTTCGGGACGGTTCTCATCCCACGTTTGAGTGGTGAGGTCGAGCACCTGAGCAAAGATGTTACGTCCGTCAATGTCCACCACGCCAGGTGCCAGCGCCGTGAAATCCGTGGTGCGCAGAAAATCGAGCGCTTTCTCTATCGCCCGCGGCAGGCGACACGGATTTGGCTGCGAAATGTGTCCTAAAATCATGGCCCACTCCTTACAGAGACTGGATTTTCGCCCACACGCTGTCGTCAATGGTGATGCCGTTGCGGCGGTTCTCTTCGAGCAGACGTGTGAATTCATGACCCGGCAGTCGAACCGCGACGTTGTCATCAGCCCGCTCGGCGTTGATGATAAAGTCCATGATGCGCTGCAGTTTGGCATCGCGGGTGGGTCCGTCGATCAAACGATCGACCTCGATGGCGATAAAGATTTGTGACACGCCATATTCGTCGCTGTTGTCCTGGGTCACTTCCGCAACGGAGGAGCCGTTGGAGAGCAGGGTTGCGATCATGTCGAGGACGATGGATAAGCCCGATCCTTTCCAGTAGCCCATCGGCAGAATGCGGCGGTTTTTCTCGATCACACCAGGTTCTCTGGTGAGGTGCCCTTCATCATCAAAGCCCCCATCCACCGGCAACGTGCGCCCGGCCAGGCGATTCACTTCCAGCATGCCGTAGGAGAACATTGACATCGACATATCGACCATTGTGATCGGCGTAGACGGAATCGCCACGATCAGAGGGTTAGTGCCGATGCAGCACGCTTTCGAGCCCCAGGCTGGCATGACGGCAATGGAGTTAGTCCAGCAGATCCCGATGTACCCCTTCTCTGCGGCCTGCCCGCCGTAGCTGCCACCGCGCATCCAGTGGTTGGCGTTTCGCAGTGCCACCAGGCCGATACCGTGGTCGGCGGCCAGTTCGGTGGCGCGATCCATCATCTTTTTCGCCGTCAGGTTGCCAATCGAACGTCGGGCATCCCACTGTTCGATGGCACCTAGCGAGGTCACCCGTGTTGGCTGGGCATCAGGAATGATGTCGCCGGCATCAAGCTGCTGAATGAAGCGAGGGAAGCGGTTAACCCCGTGTGAATAGACGCCCGATTCCGTGGTGCGGGCAAACATCTCCGCGCAGGCGTCGGCGGTGTCCGCTTTTACGCCGCGATCGACCAGGACCCGCCTGAACGCCGCTTTTAACTCTTCAAAGGTCACTTTCATCCCTGTTCTCCTGTTTTTGTCGGGGCAAGTGCGAGTGCTTTTTTATCGCTAAATTTCACTATGCGAAATCTGATTTCAAATATAGCGATCAAATTTTGCCAGATCAACGACATTCATGATTTTCAAAATCGATTAAAATCAACTGGTTGTGTTTTTTCTGTTGAGATCGTGAACTGAACCACACTTTGCGCTACCATCAGGACGCGATAAAAAGGAGCCATTGGATGAGCACGAAAGAGAGCGAAATGACGCAAGAAAAAGAGAGGCCAGCAGGTAGCCAGAGCTTGTTTCGCGGCCTGATGCTGATTGAGATCCTCAGCAACTACCCGAACGGGTGTCCGTTGGCCCATTTATCGGAACTGGCAGGGCTGAATAAAAGCACCGTGCACCGCTTACTGCAGGGATTACAGTCGTGCGGGTACGTTACCCCGGCGCCTGCAGCGGGCAGCTACCGCCTGACCACCAAATTTATCGCCGTCGGGCAAAAGGCGCTGTCGTCGCTGAATATCATTCACGTGGCGGCCCCGCACCTTGAGACGCTGAATATCGCCACCGGTGAGACGGTGAACTTCTCAAGCCGCGAGGACGATCACGCGATTCTGATTTATAAGCTGGAGCCCACAACCGGTATGCTGCGCACGCGTGCTTACATCGGTCAGCATATGCCGCTTTATTGTTCGGCGATGGGCAAAATCTACATGGCGTTTGGTCATCAGGACTATGTGGCGAGCTACTGGCAGAGCCATCAGGAGCAGATCCAGCCGCTCACCCGCAACACGATTACCGAACTGAGCGCGATGTATGACGAGCTGGCGGAAATCCGCGAGCACAGCATGGCGATGGATAAAGAAGAGAACGAGCTGGGCGTCTCCTGTCTTGCCGTACCGGTGTTTGATATTCATGGCCGCGTGCCGTACGCGATCTCCATTTCGCTCTCGACGTCCCGCATGAAGCAAATTGGTGAAAAAAACCTGCTGAAACCGCTGCGGGAAACGGCAGAGGCTATCTCAAAAGAGCTGGGTTTTAACGTGCGCGGAGCGTGACAGATGAACCGATTTATCCTGGCTGATACGGAAAAATGCATTGGCTGTCGTACCTGCGAAGTGGCCTGCGTGGTGTCGCATCAGGGAATGCTTTCTGCAGGCGCGTTTGCGCCCCGCATTCGGGTGGTCAAAGGCGGCGCATTCACTACGGCTGTGGGCTGCCATCAGTGTGAAGATGCCCCTTGTGCCACTGTTTGTCCGACACAGGCGATTCGCCACACCGCGGGTGCCTGGCGGGTGGAGCCGGCGCGCTGTATTGGCTGTAAAAGTTGTGTGGTAGCGTGCCCGTTTGGGGCGATGCAGGTTCAGCGAGTGGGGAACCGCGTTCAGGCGGTGAAATGTGATTTGTGCGCAGATCGCGAGGCTGGACCCGCCTGTGTGGAGGCGTGCCCAACCCACGCGCTGCGCTGCGTTGACCCCGCCAGATTACGCACCGAACGGCTGCATAATCTGGCGTAACGCGTTACTGGCTATCTTCGCGCCAGGCGTACTCAATCTCTTCGGCGAGAATTTTCACGCCCGCTTCGATTTTCTCCGGATCGGGCACGTAGTTCATGCGCATGCACTGATGCGTATGCGGCCACGGCTTATCCAGACCCGGGAAGAAGTAATCACCCGGCACCATCAACACGCCGCGCTTTTTCAGGCGCTGGTAGAGAAGCTCGGTGGTGATCGGCAGATCCTTAAACCACAGCCACAGGAAAATTGCCCCTTCAGGTTTGTGGATCAGGCAGCGTTCTTCCGGTAAGTAGCGGCGAAGAATGGCGATCGTTTCCTGTACCCGCTGGTAATAGAACGGCTTAATAACCTCGTTCGACAGGCGCAGCAGGTCATTACGTTTGATCATTTCACACATCATCGCCGGGCCGATTCCCCCCGGGGAAAGGCTGATAATGCCGTTCATGTTGGTAATGGCGGTGATGATTTTTTCATTGGCGATGATGATCCCGCAACGGCTGCCCGGCAGACCCAGCTTGGAAAGGCTCATACACAGGACGATGTTAGGGTTCCACAGCGGACGTGCTTCGCTGAAGATGATCCCCGGGAACGGTACGCCATAAGCGTTATCAATCACCAGCGGGATGTCGTGCTGATTCGCCAGCGCATCCAGCTTCATCAGTTCGTCGTCGGTGATGACGTTGCCCGTTGGGTTGGTTGGACGTGATACGCAGATCATGCCCGTCTCTTCACCAATATGCAGATGTTCAAAGTCGACGTGATATTTGAACTGGCCTTCTGGCAGCAGCTCAATATTCGGGCGCGCCGAGACGAACAGATCCTCTTCGAGGCCGGAATCGGCATAGCCGATGTACTCTGGCGCCAGCGGGAACAGCACTTTTTTGGTAGTGCCGTCGGCACGACGGCCTGCGAACAGATTAAACAAGTAGAAAAATGCGCTCTGACTGCCGTTTGTCAGTGCAATATTCTGTGGTTCGATATCCCAACCCAGCTCTTTGCGCAGCATTTCAGCGAGCAGCGTCAGCAGTTCGGTTTTACCCTGCGGGCCATCGTAGTTGCAAAGCGCATCGGTTGCTTTCCCGCTTTCCAGCATCTGAGCCAGCAGCGTCTGAAAATAGGTGTTCATCTCCGGGATTTGAGCCGGGTTTCCGCCGCCGAGCATGATGGCGCCTGGTGTGCGCAGCCCGTCGTTGAGGTCCTCCATCAGGCGAGTAATGCCTGAATGGCGGGTGAATTTGTCGCCGAAAAGTGAAAACGTCATAGCAGGTGATCTGTCGAGCTTATTTTGAAAGTGGGTAACCATAACGCTAGCACCGTGCTGGTGCAAATCGAGAGATGCGGTCGGGATTGTTGTTTTATGTGGCGGGAAGGTATTTAGGTAGTGGATTGTTCTGGTGAAATATCCCTCTCCCGGAGGGGGAGAGGGAACCGGTTTGCGTCGTTATTGATTACCCGCCCACACCACCATGACCTTATCGCCATTGTGCTCGCGAACGAAGCCGTAGCCTTCTTTCAGCGACAGCGTGGTTTGTTTGCCTTCACCTATTGCGGGATGACGGGCGCGGAACTGGCCCAGAACCTGCCAGTGGGCGACGGTTAAGGCCTGCTTGCCCGTCACGTCCTGCCAGTTCATATCCGAGCGGGTGCCCTGTAATGGATCGGACCCTGTCGGTCCGAATGGCCGCTCGGATTCATCGCCGTAGTAAATTTGTACGCTGCCCGGGGCGAGCAGGAGCAGCTCTGCGGCACGCTGGCCGCCTTCACGGAAAAGGCGTGTGTCATGCGACGAGAGATAGCTCAGGACATTGAAGCTTTGCAGTTTTTCCGCCATCTGCTGCCAGGTCAGGTCGATGTCCGCCAGACAACCGACCGCTTTTGCTGCCTGCTCCTGATAATCAAAGTTGATCATCGCGTCAAACCCGTGGCGATAATAATCGCTTTGCATCACGCCGTGGCCCCATGACTCGCCGGTCATCCAGAACGGGGTATTGTCGAGTTTTTTGTCGGGGTTCGCGCCTTTCCAGGCTGCCAGCGCCTGGCTTGCCTGATCTTTCAACTGCTGCCAGGCCTCGAGTTCCACGTGTTTTGCCGTATCCACACGGAAACCGTCAATGCCATAGTCACGTACCCACTGGCTGAGCCAGTGGGTCAGGTAATCACGCGGGGTGTAGCCCGAAATGGCCTTCGCGTGGGTATCGGGTTTATGTTGATAGAAATTAGGTAAACCGGAAGGGGTCGTCGACTCCGTTTTCAGGTCCGGCAGGAACGCCAGCGACAGGGTTAAATCGTCGAAGCCGGGATTGTCATAATCGCCAATGTCGGTGCGGATCCACTTTTTACCCCACCATTTTTCCCAGGCGGCTTTGTCGCTGAAGTTGATGTAATCGTTGAAGCTGTGCCAGCTTTGGCCTGCTCCCGGCTTCCAGTCCGTCCAGTGCTCGCCCAGCGTTTTTTTCAGTTCATCACCCTGCAGATAAAGGGCCCCGAACTGGAACGCCTGCATGTCTGCGAGCGTCGCGTAACCCGTGTGGTTCATGACGATATCAAACAGGATGCGGATCCCGCGTTTATGCGCTTCATCGACAAGGTGGCGTAAATCATCTTCGGTGCCCATGTTGGCATCAAGCGTGGTCCAGTCCTGGGTGTAGTAGCCATGATAGGCGTAGTGGGGGAAGTCACCTTTGGTGCCACCGCCAACCCAGCCGTGGATCTGCTCCAGCGGGGAGCTTATCCAGAGCGCATTCACGCCCAGCTGCTGTAAATAATCGAGCCGGGTTGTAAGCCCCTTGAGATCGCCACCGTGGAAGGTGCCGATCTCCTGCATGCCATCTTTGTGGCGTCCATAGCTGTTATCGTTAGAGGGATCGCCGTTGACAAAGCGGTCAGTCAGCACGAAATAGACGGTGGCGTTTTTCCAGCTAAAGGGCGCGGGTTTGTCGGTCTCAGCGCGTTCAAGCAGCAGCAGACCGTTGCTGTTGGCGGCGGGTTGCAGGGTGATTTTCCCATTCTGCACTGTTGCAGTCTGTTTGCTGTAGAAATCACGGACCACCGATCCTTCCGGGAAATCGTTGCCAACTTCAAGCGTCAGGGGTTTACCGTCCCACTTCGGACACTGGCGGGTAACGTTTGCAACCGACGGTTCCGCTGCGCTCTGAATAGTCAGCATCAGTGTGGGCGTACCGGAGCGGGTATCGACACGCATCTGATACTCGCCGTCGCGGAACAGTCGCCACTGCGGCGGCGTGCCGTCACATTTTTTAAGCGACAGCATCTCATTGAGTTTTATTGCATTCGTTGGCTGCCAGCACGTGTTGTCAAAACTCAGCGTAAGAGGGCGAGTACCCTTCGCAAGCTTTGCCTGGCTGGTAAATATCCCGGTACCTTCGGCGCTAAAGGCGTTGAAACCCGGTGATGACCAGTCAGCATGAGCCAGTGCGGGTAACATCAGAAAAGCTAATGCGGTGCGTTTCATTCCATTTTCCTGTCGCGGCATTTTTGACCAGTGTGCCATCAGGTGTTGGGTAAAAACTCATCCCCCGGGGCTTTCTGCAAGGATGACGCGTGAGGATGAGTGATCCCGCGCAAAATTAGGAAGTTATCTGCGAGTTCGCGCACAATTTTTTAGAATTGATGCTTATGTGAGCAGGTTTCAGGTGACATAGTTTCGGAATTGGACTATTTCTATACGTGCTCTTGCAGTCTATTTTTGTTATGATTTGAGATTCCGCTCTCAAATTTGTGAAAAAAATAAGGTGTTGGAATGTTTATATCCGACCAGGAGACCTAATGATATCGACTCCCATTCGACGATATGGGGCCGCGATACTCATGTTACTCACCATGGCATTTTCGGGTGAGGTGCTTGCGAAGACGCACACAGATACAACGAGTAAGAAAGCCCACGTAATAAAGACGACAAGTAGTAAGGTTAGCAGTAAACAAGAGTATTCTCGCAATAGTGCAAAGAGTAGTTCACTTCCTGATTTGCGAAAATACCCTTCCGGAACACCAAGGAAAAAAGCGTTTCTCCGGACGGTAATGCCTTACATCACAAGTCAAAACGCCGCGATTACTGCGGATCGTAACTGGTTGATTGCCAAACAGTACGATAGCCGTTGGTCGCCATCAGAACGCGCGCGCCTGAAAGATATCACCAAACGCTACAAGGTGAGCTGGAACGGTAACACGCGCCGTGTGCCGTGGAACTCTCTCTTAGAGCGTGTCGACATTATCCCGGGGAGCATGGTTGCGACCATGGCTGCAGCCGAAAGTGGCTGGGGTACCTCGAAACTGGCGCGTAATAACAACAACCTGTTTGGTATGAAATGTATCAAGGGGCGTTGTAACAATGCACCAGGTAAGGTGAAAGGCTATTCTCAGTTTGAATCGGTGAAAGATTCCGTGAATGCCTACGTGGTGAATCTGAACACGCATCCGGCCTACTCATCGTTCCGTAAATCGCGCGCTCAGCTGCGTAAAGCGGATCAGGAAGTGACGGCCAGCACGATGATCCACAAGCTGAAAGGTTATTCGACCAAGGGACAGAGCTATAACAACTATCTGTTCGCGATGTACCAGGATAACCAGCGCTTAATCGCCGCACATATGTAATTCAAAAAAACGCCTTCCATCGGAAGGCGTTTTTTTTCTCTTTTTTCTACATCATCACTTCGCTGTGACGCTCCCGGTACTCTTTTGGCGTACTTTCATACTCCTTTCGGAACACCGAATAAAAATATTGCAGCGACGGGTAACCGCACATCTGTGAGATTTCGTTGATCGACAATGAGGTGGAGATCAGCAGGCTGCGTGCTTTCTCCAGTTTCTCGGCGTGGATGACCGCATGAATGGTTTCGCCCACTTCCTCTTTAAACCGCTTCTCCAGATTCGAACGGGAAATACCCACCGAGTCCAGCACCTGATCGACCTTAATCCCTTTGCAGGCGTTGTTGCGAATGTAGTGCATGGCCTGAATAACTGCCGGGTCGCTTAAGGAGCGGTAATCCGTTGAACGGCGTTCGACTACGCGAACTGGGGGAACCAGTAAGCGCTGAAGCGGCAACGCTTCTTTATCCAGCAGACGATGCAGTAACTTCGCCGCCTGATAGCCCATCTGCCGCGTACCCTGTGCCACGGACGAGAGCGCCACGCGAGAGAGGTAACGCGTCAGCTCCTCGTTATCGATGCCAATGACGCACAGTTTTTCCGGCACCGGAATGTGTAAATGTTCGCAGACCTGCAAGACGTGGCGGGCACGAGCATCCGTAACGGCAATGATGCCGGTTTGCGGCGGCAGGGTTTGCAGCCAGTCCGCCAGTCGGTTTTGCGCGTGCTGCCAGTTTTCCGGCGCGGTCTCCAGCCCCTGATAAACCACGCCGCGGTACTTCTCCTGCGCGACAAGCTGGCAGAAAGCATGTTCGCGCTCAACTGCCCAGCGCTTGCCGCTGGTTGACGGTAAACCATAAAACGCGAAGCGATGGACGCCTTTCTCTTTCAAATGCAGGAAGGCGGTCTCAACCAGCGCATGGTTATCGGTGGCGATATAGTGGACCGGCGGATAGTGCTCGGGCGCATGGTAAGAGCCGCCGACGCCGACAATCGGAACGTCGACGTCAGTCAGCAATTGCTCAATGACGGGGTCGTCGTAGTCAGCGATGACCCCATCGCCCAGCCACTCTTTGATGTTTTCGAGACGGGTTCGGAAATCTTCTTCGATAAAAATATCCCACTCGGATTGCGACGCCTGCAAATATTCACCAACGCCCTCCACCACCTGACGGTCGTAGGCTTTGTTGGCATTGAATAACAACGTGATGCGGTGACGCTTTTCAAACATGGCTAACTTCCCAAATAAGTCACAATATTGTTATCAGGCTCGTCGCTTGGTTGCAGAGTCCATCCAGACTGCCAGCAAAAGAATGGCCCCCTTGACGATATACTGCCAAAACGTCGGGACGTCCATCATACTCATCCCGTTATCCAACGAAGCCATAATAAATGCCCCCATCACCGCGCCTGCCACGCTGCCGACACCGCCTGCGAGGCTGGTACCGCCAATGACACAGGCGGCGATAGCATCCAGCTCGGCGATGTTCCCGGCCGAGGGAGAACCCGCCCCCAGACGCGAGCTGAGGATCAACCCGGCGATAGCAACCATCAGGCCGTTAATGGCGAAGACGGCGAGTTTGGTGCGCTCGACGTTGATCCCTGAAAGGCGAGCAGCCTCAAGGTTGCCGCCGATGGCATAAATACGGCGACCAAACGCGGTACGCGTGGCCATAAACATCCCGGCCAGCAGCAACAGTGCCAGCAGCAATACCGGCGTCGGGACACCGCGATAGTCGTTCAGAAGCCAGATTGCGCCCAGTACAATGACCGCAGTGAGTGCCTGACGACCGACTGTGGACGTTGACGCTGGCGATGCCAGACCCAACGCCTGACGGCGCATTCGCCCACGCCACTGCCAGGCCACAAACGCCAGCAACCCAATCACACCGAACGTAAAGCCGATGCTATCGGCGAGGTAGCTCTGACCAATTTGTGACATGGCTGCGCTGGTAGGGGAGACGGTGGTGCCGTTGGTGATGCCAATTAGGATCCCGCGGAAGGCCAGCATCCCCGCCAGCGTGACAATGAACGACGGGACTTTACGGTAGGCAACCCACCAGCCGTTCCAGGCGCCCAGCAGCAGACCCAGCACCAGCGTAACCGCAATGGTCAGCGGCAGTGGCCAGCCAAGCCAGACGTCAAAAATGGCCGCCACGCCACCAAGCAGACCCATCATCGACCCCACCGACAGGTCGATTTCCGCCGAGATAATCACGAATACCATGCCCACCGCGAGGATGCCGGTAATGGCGGTCTGACGCAGCAGGTTAGAGACGTTACGCGCGCTTAAATACGAGCCATCGGTCATCCAGGTAAAGAACAACATGATGGCAATAATCGCCGCGATCATCACGAAAACCTGCAGGTTCAGCGCTTTTAGCCCGGCAAACGCGCCGGGCGTCGGAACAGCGACTTTAATATCAGACGGATTGCTTTTCGACATGACGTTCGCTCCTTAAAGCGGCTTCCATCACCTGCTCCTGCGTCAGGTTCTGGTTAATCAGATTGGCTTTCAGTTTTCCCTCGTGCATGACCAGCACGCGATCGCTCAGGCCGAGCACTTCGGGTAACTCAGACGAGATGACAATGACGGCAATCCCTTGCTGTACAAGCTGATTAATCAGTTTGTAGATTTCGTACTTGGCGCCGATATCGATCCCACGCGTCGGCTCGTCCAGGATCAATATGCGTGGGTTGAGGAGCAGGCAGCGCGCCAGGATTGCCTTCTGCTGGTTGCCCCCGCTCAGGCGTCCAATGGCCAGTTCCGGGGAGGATGTTTTGACCTTGAGTCTGGCGAGCGACTGGAGAATGCACTGCTGCTCAGCAGCATCATCGAGGCTGCTCAGCGCACCGGAGAACCTATCGAGCGCGGCAAGCGTGATGTTTTTACCCACTGCCATGACCGGGACGATGCCATCTTTCTTGCGATCCTCCGGCACCATGGCGATACCGTGGGCAATCGCCTGCTGGCAGTTTTCGATTTTTACCGGCTGTCCGTCGATATAAATACGGCCTTCCCAGCGGCCCGGCCACACGCCAAACAGGCACTGGACGGCTTCAGTGCGCCCGGCCCCGACTAACCCCGCAATACCGAGGATTTCGCCGCTGTGAAGGGAAAACGAGACGTCATTAACGCGCTTGATGTGGCGGTTAACGGGATGCCACGCGGTGAGGTTTTCCACGCGTAACACTTCGTCACCCGTGGTGTGCGGTTCGTTTGGATAGAGCGCCGTGAGCTCGCGCCCCACCATCATGGTGATGATGTCATCTTCACTCATGCCGGCAGCTTCACGTGTGCCGATGTGCTGACCGTCGCGGATCACACAGATGGTGTCCGAAATGGCTTTTACCTCATTGAGCTTGTGCGAAATGTAGATGCACGCAATGCCGTGGTTTTGCAGATCGCGAATGATATTGAGCAGGACGGCCGTTTCCTGCTCGGTGAGGGAGGCCGTTGGCTCATCGAGGATCAGCAGCCTTACCTGTTTGTTCAGCGCCTTGGCGATTTCAACCAGCTGTTGCTGCCCGAGGCCAAGATCACCGACGCGCGTATACGGGGAAATCGCGAGACTTACCTGGGCCAGCAGTTTTTCACAGCGTAGCGTCATGGTGTCGTAATCCAGTACGCCATGACGTGAAATTTCGGCCCCCAGAAAAATGTTCTCCAGCACGGTGAGGTGCTTCACCAGCGCCAGCTCCTGGTGGATGATGGCGATGCCTTTGCGTTCGGTATCGCGAATGTGTGTCGCCTGAATCACTTCACCGGCAAAGACAATTTCGCCTTCGTAACTGCCGTGCGGGTAGATCCCACACAACACTTTCATCAACGTCGATTTGCCCGATCCGTTTTCGCCACACAGCGAGACCACTTCGCCGGGATTGAGCCGCAGACTGACGTTGTCGACCGCTTTCACCGCGCCAAAGCGCTTGGTGATGCTTTTCATTTCAAGTAAATAAGGCATAACTGCTCCACATGACCCGAGGGAAGAACAGTACAACTCGATGCGCCCCCGCAGAGCAGGGGCGCGCTGGATTACAGTTCACTCTTCTTGTGGAAACCGTCTTTAATGACGGTGGCGTCAATGTTCTCTTTATTAACTTCAATGGGGGTGAGCAGACGAGCCGGAACATCTTTAAGCCCGTTATTCAGCGTCGCGTCTGCCTTAGGTTGCTTACCATTTCCCAGCTCCACGGCAATTTCCGCCGCTGTATTCGCAAGCTGGGTAATCGGTTTGTAGACGGTCATGGTTTGTGTGCCTGCCATGATGCGTTTGACGCCCGCGAGGTCGGCATCCTGACCCGAAATAGCCACTTTTCCTGCCAGCCCCTGGGCGCTGAGTGCCTGGATTGCGCCCCCTGCGGTGGCATCGTTGGATGCGACGACAGCATCGATTTTGTTGTTGTTGGCGGTTAAGGCGTTTTCCATGATTTTCAGCGCGTTTTCTGGCAGCCAGCCATCCGCCCACTGATCGCCGACCACTTTAATCTTACCGCTGTCGATATACGGCTTCAGGACTTTCATTTGCCCTTCGCGGAACAGCTTGGCGTTGTTATCAACCGGCGAGCCGCCCATCAGGAAATAATTGCCCTGAGGTACTTTGTCGATCAGGCTTTTAGCCTGTAATTCACCCACTTTTTCATTGTCGAACGAAATATAATAATCGATATCCGCATTATTAATCATACGGTCATAGGCTAAGACTTTTATGCCTTCTTGTTTGGCTTCTTTAACGACGTTACTTAATACCTGGCCGTTATAAGGGATAATGACCAGCACATCGACGCCACGGTTGATCATATTCTCAATTTGCGACATTTGCGTTTCTTCGTTGCCGTTCGCGGATTGCACAAACACATTCGCGCCAAGTGATTCCGCTTTTTTCACAAAAATATCGCGATCTTTCTGCCAGCGTTCAAGACGCAGATCGTCAATCGCCATGCCAATTTTGACTTCCTTGGCATGTCCGGCAAAGCTTGCAAGGAGGAGCGTAGTGCAGAGAGTAAGGGACAGGTTCTTTATCTTCATAATTATAGGGCCTTTTTGTAGGGGTATGTGTTGCTGAGATAAAAGAAACATTCACTGCTGGGACGCAGCAAATTTTTAACGGGGAAAGGCGGGCTGGCAATTACAGATTTTTATCTTCGCATTATGATATTTGGTTTATTTCTGAATTTATGACCGCGATCGAATTTTAAAATACGTAACGTCTTAATTACATTTGATTATGGAAGAGGGGCCGAAAAATAGTTTGCCTGCACATTATTTTGCGAGCCAGCGCACAGTTGTGCATTCTCTCAATAGCAGTGTGAAATAACGTAATTGAGCAAGCCAAAATGTCTATTCACTATTACTCCTGTATCAACGACTCGCCGCATACCCTGATTATGGAGCTCAATATGCAAGCTTATTTCGACCAACTCGATCGTGTTCGTTACGAAGGCCCGAAAACAACCAATCCTTTAGCATTTCGTCACTACAACCCGGATGAGCTGGTGCTGGGTAAGCGCATGGAAGATCATTTGCGCTTTGCCGCCTGTTACTGGCATACCTTCTGCTGGAACGGAGCCGATATGTTCGGCGTGGGTTCCTTTGACCGTCCATGGCAGCAGCCGGGTGAGGCCATCGAGCTGGCGAAGCGTAAAGCCGATGTCGCCTTTGAATTCTTCCACAAACTGAACGTGCCGTACTACTGCTTCCATGACGTGGATGTGTCGCCGGAAGGCGCCTCACTGAAAGAGTATCTGAACAATTTCGCGCAGATGGTGGATGTGCTGGCGGCTAAACAGCAGCAAAGCGGCGTGAAGCTGCTGTGGGGCACGGCCAACTGCTTTACCAACCCACGCTATGGCGCGGGTGCGGCAACCAATCCGGATCCGGAAGTGTTTAGCTGGGCGGCAACGCAGGTGGTTACCGCAATGAACGCCACGCATCAGCTGGGCGGCGAAAACTATGTGCTGTGGGGCGGTCGTGAAGGCTATGAAACCCTGCTCAACACCGACCTGCGTCAGGAGCGCGAGCAGATTGGCCGCTTTATGCAGATGGTGGTCGACCATAAACACAAAATCGGTTTCCGCGGTACGCTGCTGATCGAACCGAAGCCTCAGGAACCTACGAAGCACCAGTACGACTACGACGTTGCTACCGTGTACGGCTTCCTGAAACAGTTCGGCCTGGAAAAAGAGATCAAAGTTAACATTGAAGCCAACCATGCCACGCTGGCCGGCCACTCTTTCCATCACGAGATCGCGTCTGCTATCGCGCTGGGTATCTTCGGTTCTGTTGATGCTAACCGCGGCGATGCGCAACTGGGTTGGGATACCGACCAGTTCCCGAACAGCGTGGAAGAGAATGCGCTGGTGATGTATGAAATTATCAAAGCGGGGGGGTTCACCACCGGCGGGCTGAACTTCGATGCCAAAGTGCGCCGTCAGAGCACCGACAAATACGACCTGTTCTATGGCCATATTGGCGCAATGGATACCATGGCGTTGGCGCTGAAAGTCGCCGCCCGTATGATTGAAGACGGTGAACTGGATAAACGTGTCGCGAAGCGTTATAGCGGCTGGAACAGTGAGCTGGGCCAGCAAATTTTGAAAGGCCAGTTATCGCTTGCGGACGTCGCGAAGTACGCTGAACAACATCAACTGGCACCGCAGCATCAGAGCGGGCATCAGGAGCTGCTGGAAAACCTGGTTAATCACTACCTGTTCGATAAATAACAGCGAGTAGATAATAACGTAAGCCCGGTAAGTGTCGCGCCACCGGGCATTTCTGTTAAAGGAGTCACCGAATGTATATCGGGATTGATCTTGGCACATCGGGTGTGAAAGCCATCCTGTTAAGCGAGCAGGGCGACGTGTTAGCAACGCAGACAGAAAAGCTGCAGGTCTCACGTCCGCATCCGCTATGGTCGGAACAGGATCCGGAGCAGTGGTGGCTGGCAACGGATCGTGCAATCAAAGCGCTAGGTGAACAGCACAGTCTGCGTGACGTCAAAGCCCTCGGCATTGCCGGGCAAATGCACGGCGCGACGTTACTGGACAGTCAGCATCACGTCCTGCGACCGGCCATTCTCTGGAACGATGGTCGCTGTGCGGAAGAGTGCGCACTCCTTGAAGAGCGAGTACCCACCTCCCGCAGTATTACCGGCAACCTGATGATGCCCGGTTTTACCGCACCAAAGTTACTGTGGGTACACCGCCATGAGCCGGAAATTTTCCGTCAGGTGGCGAAAGTTTTACTGCCAAAAGATTATCTGCGTTTTCGCATGACGGGTGATTTCGCCAGCGACATGTCCGACGCTGCCGGCACGATGTGGCTCGACGTGGCCAAACGTGACTGGAGCGAGGCCATGCTCGATGCCTGCCACCTGACTCGCGAACATATGCCAGCGCTCTATGAGGGCAGTGAGATAACGGGTACCTTACAGCCTGCCGTCGCAGAACGCTGGAATATGCCCGCTGTCCCGGTGGTGGCCGGTGGCGGTGACAACGCGGCGGGTGCCGTGGGGGTCGGGATGGTGGAAGCCGGGCAGGCGATGCTTTCGCTGGGAACGTCTGGCGTCTATTTTGCGGTCAGCGAGGGTTATCGCAGTAATCCTGAAAGTGCCGTTCACAGTTTCTGCCATGCGCTGCCGGGAAAATGGCATCTGATGTCGGTTATGTTGAGCGCCGCCTCTTGCCTTGACTGGGCCGCGAAACTGACCGGGATGGCTGATGTTCCGGCACTGATTGCTGCTGCACAGCTGGCGGATGAAAGTGCGGGTACCGTCTGGTTTTTACCCTATCTTTCCGGCGAGCGCACGCCGCATAACAACCCGGAAGCGAAAGGGGTGTTCTTTGGGTTAACCCATCAGCATGGCCCGGCGGAACTGGCTCGTGCCGTTCTGGAAGGCGTGGGATATGCCCTGGCGGACGGAATGGACGTGGTACATGACTGCGGTGTGACGCCGGCGAGTATCACCCTGATTGGCGGCGGTGCGCGTAGCAGCTACTGGCGCCAGATGCTGTCTGATATCAGCGGACTGCAGCTCGATTTTCGTACCGGTGGTGATGTGGGGCCTGCGCTCGGTGCAGCGCGACTGGCACAGATTGCCATGAACCCGGAAACGCCGCTTTCTCAGCTGTTACCGCAGCTTCAACTGGAACAGGCGCATCTGCCTGATGCGGCACGTCATGCGCGTTATGCGCAAAGACGCGAGGTCTTTCGCAAAATCTACCAACAGCTGTTGCCGCTGATGTCGTAAATACGGTTGTCTGTCAGAGGCACGAGGTTGTCCTTTTTTGGTCTGTGCGGGCCTTCATTTCCTTGCCAGTATGGTGTCATACCCACTGGCGAGGAGATTCAACATGTCACGTACTGCATTAATCAACATCGATACTCAGCAGTCTTTTCATCATCGTCATTACTGGCAGGAGGACGAGATTCCTGCCTTTCAGCAGGCGATGCTGGGGCTGATTGAGGGCTGCCAGGCGCGTGGCATTCCTGTCGTTGATATTTTCCATGTAGATGAAGACGGTCCGTTCACACTGCAAAGCGGCTATGTCAAACCGATGGCCTTTTTACGTCATCAGCCGGACGTGGTCTTCCAGAAACACGTCCATAATGCGTTCACGGATACCGGGCTTGACCGCTGGCTGCGTGAGCGAGACATTAATCAGCTCATCGTGTGCGGCATTCGCACGGAGCAATGCTGTGAAACCACTGCGCGGGTGGCATCCGATCTGGGCTATGCTGTGACCTTCGTTAGCGAGGCAACGCTCACGTTTCCAATGACGCACAAGGGGATAACCCTGAGCGCAGAGGAACTGCGCCATCGTACCGAGACGGTTCTGGCCGGGCGGTTTGCCGACATTAAAACGGTTGCGGAGACGCTGGAGTTACTGTAATGAGCATCGACGTCTGGTTTGTGATGTTGCCCGGGGTGCTGTCATTAGACATGACGGGCCCGGCAGAGACCTTTGTGCTGGCAGGAGACGCGTTTCGCCTGCATTACATTGGTCCGCAGGCAGAGGTTCCGACGTCGATTGGTCTGATGATGGGCGGTATTCAGCCGCTGCCGGAAAGCTTGTCTGAGGGCAGTTTGCTGGTGCTGCCGGGGGTAAGCGACTCCCGCTTTCAGTTCTCAACGCCGCAGGCGCAGCTGATCCAGCACTGGTTAATGCGCCTGCAGCCAAAAATTCATCGTCAGGATATCACCGTCATGTGCGTCTGTTCAGGGGCGTTGCTGGCGGCAAAATCGGGCTTGCTGAACCACCGGCAGTGCACAACGCATCATGACGTTATAAGCCGTTTACGTACGGCGGATCCGACGGCAATCATCAAAGAAAACCGGATCTTCGTGCAGGATGAGAATATCTGGACCAGCGCCGGCATCACCTCGGGCATCGACCTGGCGCTGCATATGATTAACCGTCTGTGTGGCGCAGAAAAAGCGCTGGCCGTGGCGCGCGAAATGGTGGTCTGGTTTCGTCGCTCCGGGGACGATCCCCAGCTGTCGCCATGGTTACGCTACCGCAATCATCTTCACCCGGCCATTCATCGTGCGCAGGATGCGCTTACCACCGAGCCGCACAAAGCCTGGGTTTTACCCGAGATTGCCGCTCTGGCGCATGTCAGCCCGCGCCATTTAACGCGGCTTTTTCAGACGCATTTAGGGATAAGCGTTCGCGACTATCTGGAGCAGTTGCGTCTGGCGGTGGCTGAACAGTGGCTGTTGCAAGGGCGTGGCGTGGAACAGGCCTCACTGGCCGCGGGGTTTTCCTCCCCGCGCCAGTATCATCGTGCCCGACAGCGCAGCGTTAACTGACGAAGCGGCGGGTGTCGACCTTCTGCAGCAGCATTGACAGCAGCAGGCTCGCCATCAGCGTGACGGTGAAAATCCAGAGGATATCCAGTACCGGCCAGCTTTTGAACTCCACCCCTCTCGTTCTCAGGGCGTGGATCACCAGCGCGTGAAAACCGTATATACCGAGCGAGTGCCGGGAGATAACGCTCAGCACCGGAAGAGGGCGTGCGTTCAGGGTGTTTTTGACGAGCGTAAGCAGGGATACGGCACAGATGAAGACCATCGGGCCGCAATACAGGTACCAGGTATCGGCAAAATTGCCGCGCCATTGCAGTTCATGCAGCGTCCCACGCGAAATCACGATCACGCCGATGATAAACAGCGCTGCACATAGCCCGTTCATGCCGCGTTTTTGGGTGTCCATCATCCCGATAGCTCGCCCCAGCATGCCGTAGAGTACGTAGTAAAAGGTATCGCCGTTGATATAGAGATTGACCGGTAACCATTCAAAACCATCAATTTTCTGCGAGACCGTATTCGGGTTGGCTATGATGCCAATGACCACCATCAGCGCCAGCAGCATTTTCCCGCTCACGGTTTTCACCTGAATCAGTGGGGAAACCAGATAGATAACGATAATGGCGAAGAAAAACCACAGATGGTAGAAGACGGGTTTTTGCAGAAGGTATTTGAGAGATAGCCCGGCGTTAATCGAGGTGAACAGGGTGATATAGAGCAAGGCCACGGCGCTGTAGAAGCCCAGGCAGGCGGCGATGCGGATAAAATGACGCGGTTGTGCGCTACGCTCGCCAAAAAAGAGAAAGCCGGAAATCATAAAGAACAACGGCACACTGACCCGCGACGCGGAGTTAAGAATATTGGCTATATCCCAGTTAACAGGGCTGATACTGTGCGCATTGGTGACATACCAGGTCGTCGTGTGGATCATGACCACCATCAGACACGCTATTCCTCGCAGATTATCAATCCAGCTAATTTTTGACGACATCAGTTCCTCATCATCCCTTGTAAATTCAGTGTGACTGCGATTGTATTGAAGCCTCTCTCTGGAAAATTCTGAGTTTTATTGAGCAGCCTTGTTTGAGAGCCGCGAGGTTCGCAGAATGCCAGGGCATAATCTATAAAAGCTTTGCTACTAAAAATAACAGCCACTGAACAGGGCGGTAATAAAAATGATGATGAAGCGTGCGGCGTCACTCTTTCTGCTGTTTATCCTGGCAGGATGCAGTACGCCACCCTCTGCACCCGTGCAAAAAGCACAGCAGGGAAAAATCAGCCCGGAACGCTCCCTGAATATGGAGCAGTTCTGTAAGGATCAGGCTGCGCGCCGCTATAACTCGGATGCGCAGAACATTGATGTCACCGGATTTGAGCGATTTCAGGGGAGTTATGAGCTGAAAGGCCATACGTCCCGTAAAGAGGGCTTTGTCTGTTCGTTTGACGCAGACGGTCAGTTTTTACATCTCTCCATGCGCTAAGCCGCTCGCATAATCAACAGCCAGACGCCAGCGGCTGCCTGGCGTGGTGGCTTATTTCCCCAATTTTCCCTAAACAAACCCGTTTCGTACTGTATATCTTGCAGGCAGCGGGTATACTGGTCCCTTCCATTTAAAACCACACGTATCCAGCACGACATACTATGCAAAAGTTTGATACCAAGACCTTCCAGGGCCTGATCCTGACCTTACAGGATTACTGGGCTCGTCAGGGCTGTACCATTGTTCAACCTTTGGACATGGAAGTAGGCGCAGGCACTTCACACCCAATGACCAGCTTACGCGCGTTGGGGCCGGAGCCAATGGCGACTGCTTATGTGCAACCTTCACGTCGTCCGACCGATGGCCGTTACGGCGAAAACCCGAACCGTCTGCAGCATTACTATCAGTTCCAGGTGGTGATTAAGCCATCGCCAGACAACATTCAGGAACTGTACCTCGGGTCACTGAAAGAGCTGGGTATGGATCCAACCATTCACGACATCCGTTTCGTGGAAGATAACTGGGAGAACCCAACGCTGGGTGCCTGGGGTCTGGGTTGGGAAGTGTGGCTGAACGGTATGGAAGTGACGCAGTTCACTTACTTCCAGCAGGTTGGCGGTCTGGAATGTAAACCGATTACCGGCGAAATCACCTACGGTCTTGAACGTCTGGCCATGTATATTCAGGGCGTAGACAGCGTTTACGACCTGGTCTGGAGCGACGGCCCGTTGGGTAAAACCACCTACGGCGACGTGTTCCATCAGAACGAAGTGGAGCAATCCACTTATAACTTCGAATACGCGGATGTGGACTTCCTGTTCACCTGCTTCGAGCAGTACGAGAAAGAAGCGCAGCAGTTGCTGGCGCTGGAGTCTCCGCTGCCGCTGCCTGCTTACGAGCGTATTCTGAAGGCCGCCCACAGCTTCAACCTGCTGGACGCCCGCAAAGCCATCTCCGTGACTGAACGTCAGCGCTACATTCTGCGTATTCGTACCCTGACCAAAGCCGTTGCAGAAGCGTACTATGCGTCCCGTGAAGCCCTAGGCTTCCCGATGTGCAACCGAAACAAATAAGAGGCGGCCATGTCTGAGAAAACTTTCCTGGTGGAAATTGGCACCGAAGAGCTGCCACCAAAAGCCCTGCGCAGCCTGGCTGAATCTTTTGCTGCGAACGTGACTGCTGAGCTGGATAACGCTGGCCTGGCACACGGTAAAATTGAATGGTTTGCTGCTCCGCGTCGTCTGGCGCTGAAAGTGGCGAACCTGGCGGCGTCTCAGCCGGATCGTGAAGTTGAAAAACGTGGTCCGGCGATTGCTCAGGCGTTTGATGCTGAAGGCAAGCCAAGCAAAGCGGCTGAAGGCTGGGCGCGTGGTTGTGGTATCACCGTCGATCAGGCTGAGCGTCTGACCACCGATAAAGGCGAGTGGCTGCTGTACCGTGCACATGTGAAAGGTGAAAGTGCGCAAGCGCTGCTGCCTGACTTGATTGCCACATCGCTGGCCAGGCTACCGATTCCAAAACTGATGCGCTGGGGCGCAAGCGACGTGCACTTCGTGCGTCCTGTGCACACCGTGACGCTGCTGCTGGGCGATACCGTTATTCCGGCTACCATCCTGGGTGTGGCGTCCGATCGCGTGATCCGTGGGCACCGCTTCATGGGCGAGCCTGAGTTCACCATCGACAATGCTGACCAGTATCCGCAGATCCTGCTGGAGCGCGGTAAAGTTATTGCTGACTACGAACAGCGTAAAGCCAAAATCAAGGCGGATGCGGAAGACGCGGCGCGTAAGATTGGCGGTAAAGCGGATCTGAGCGACAGCCTGCTGGAAGAAGTGACCTCTCTGGTTGAATGGCCAGTGGTACTGACCGCGAAGTTCGAAGAGAAATTCCTGGCCGTGCCGGCTGAAGCGCTGGTGTACACCATGAAGGGTGACCAGAAGTACTTCCCGGTTTACGCCAACGACGGCAAGCTGCTGCCAAACTTCATCTTCGTGGCGAACATTGAATCAAAAGATCCGATCCAGATTATCTCCGGTAACGAGAAAGTGGTGCGTCCACGTCTGGCGGATGCCGAGTTCTTCTTCAACACCGACCGTAAAAAGCGTCTGGAAGATCACCTGCCACGTCTGCAGACCGTGCTGTTCCAGCAACAGCTGGGTACGTTGCGCGACAAGACTGACCGTATTGCGGAGCTGTCTGGCTGGATCGCACGTGAAATCGGTGCGGATGTGAACCACGCAACGCGCGCGGGTTTACTGTCCAAGTGTGACCTGATGACCAATATGGTGTTCGAATTTACTGACACCCAGGGTGTGATGGGGATGCACTACGCGCGTCACGACGGTGAAGCGGAAGATGTGGCCGTGGCCCTGAACGAGCAGTATCAGCCGCGTTTCGCGGGTGACGCGCTGCCGTCTAATCCGGTGGCCTGTGCGGTCGCGATTGCTGATAAGATGGACACCCTTGCAGGTATCTTTGGCATCGGCCAGCATCCAAAAGGCGACAAAGACCCGTTTGCGCTGCGTCGTGCTGCCCTGGGCGTGCTGCGTATCATCGTTGAAAAGAACCTGAACCTGGATCTGCAGACCCTGACTGAAGAAGCGGTACGTCTGTACGGTGATAAGCTGACCAACGCCAACGTGGTCGATGATGTGATCGACTTTATGCTTGGTCGCTTCCGTGCGTGGTATCAGGACGAAGGTTACACCGTCGATACCATTCAGGCGGTACTGGCACGTCGTCCAACCCGTCCGGCAGATTTCGATGCGCGTATGAAAGCGGTTTCCCACTTCCGTACGCTGGAAGCGGCATCTGCACTGGCCGCGGCTAACAAGCGTGTCTCTAACATTCTGGCGAAATCCGACGAAACGCTGAACGAGCGTGTGAACGCTGCGACGCTGAAAGAGCCAGAAGAGATCGCCCTGGCGATGCAGGTTGTGGTACTGCGTGACAAGCTGGAGCCGTATTTCGCCGAAGGCCGCTACCAGGAAGCCCTGGTGGAGCTGGCGGAACTGCGTGATGTCATCGATGCCTTCTTCGAGAAAGTGATGGTGAACGTGGAAGATAAAGAGCTGCGTATCAACCGTCTCTCTATGCTCGAAAAACTGCGTGAGCTGTTCCTGCGCGTGGCGGATATTTCGCTGCTGCAGTAACGTGCATGTGCCCGGTGACGGGCCAGCAGTTGAGAAAAACCCGCTTCGGCGGGTTTTTTTATGTCTCGTTTTTTTGTGGACCAGCTAAGCGCAGTGCAATCGCCTAAAAATTCACCTTGAAATGGTCAGCAAATTACCGTTATCCTGTTTCTCGTTATATTTCTCCCTCAGGAGCGCATCCCGAAAATGAACAAACACGACTGATGAATTTCGATCCTTGCTAAACGCGACCGCGTCGGCAGGGGATGTTTTGATTTCATTCAGGAGTGCTTATGGCTCATTTTGCGCAATCCCCTTCTTTTATTTTGCATCAGGTGACCTGTCAGTTTGCGACGGGCGATACCCTTTTTGGTCCGCTGAATCTTTCTCTGGCGCCGTCACTGTGCGCGCTGGTTGGCCGCAACGGCAGCGGTAAAACACGTCTGCTACGTTTGCTGGCAGGGTGTGATGAACCTGCCAGCGGTCATATCGAACGTTTTGCAACGCACGCTTATGTGGCACAACAGCCCGATATCTCCCCGCGAACCACGCTTGCTGAGCTGCTGGGGTATGAGGCGATTTTTGCGGCGCGTAAGCGCATCGACAGCGGTGACTACCAGCCCGATGATTTGGCGTTACTCGACGGACACTGGGATGTAGCAGAACGTCTGAGCGAGGCGTTTTTCCACGCAAAACTTCCACCATTTGACCCGGATAAATCAGCCATGGAACTCAGCGGCGGCGAGCGCATTCGCGCGTTGCTCTGTGGCGCGTTTACGGCTGATGCGGATTATCTGCTGCTGGACGAACCCACCAACCATCTCGACCGGCAGGGACGTGAGTGGTTCTACGACCAGCTCGCCCGTTATCAGGGGGGCGTGCTGGTGGCCTCCCACGACCGTGAACTGTTGGCGAAGGTACCGCGTATTCTTGAACTGAGCGCCTCGGGTCTTCGCCACTACGGTGGCAGTTACGACGACTATACGCATCAGCGGGACGCCGAACAGCAGGCAGCCCGTGCGGCACTGGAACATGCGGCAACAGAACGCAAACGCACCCGCGCGCGGATGCAAAAAGAGCATGACGAAAGCCAGCGGCGTTCGGCGAAGACGTTACGTACGGTCGATAACCTTAATATCGCCTCGTTCGAGCGGGTCAGATACAAAATGGCCGCCAAAGAGCGCATTGGCTCCTGGAAAAAACAGCATGGCGATCAACATGAAGCGCTGAATGCCGCGGTGAACAAGGCCCGGGAGCGAGTTGAAGAGGAGAATCCGGTGATGTTCACGTTGCCTGGAAGCCAGATTGCTGAGGGGAAACAGGTGCTGGTGATGGAGGGGCTGGTGCTGCCACACGTCACTCTCCCGCCGACCAACTGGCGAATGGACGGACCGATGCGCGTGGCGCTAAAAGGACCAAACGGCTGCGGTAAATCGACGCTTTTAAAAGCCATTCTCGGCGAAGTGGCTCCGCTCTCAGGAACGTGTAAGGTATCGGTAAACTGCGCTTATCTCGATCAACATCTGTCGCAACTCGATCTTTCGCAGTCGGTGATGGCGCATCTCAATCTGAGTCATACACCTCTGGAAGAGGGTGTGCTGCGAACCCGTTTAGCGCAGCTTCAGTTGGGCGCTGACAAAGTGGCGCTTCCGCTGGCTGAGCTGAGCGGCGGGGAACGTCTCAAGGCTGCTCTGGCCTGTGTCTTGTGGCGTGAAGACGCTACGCAGCTTTTACTGCTGGATGAACCGACCAACCATCTGGATCTGGCCTCGGTCGAGGCGATTGAAGCCGCACTGGCCGGTTTCCCCGGGGCATTGCTGGTGGTTTCTCACGATGAGGCTTTTTTGCGGGGGTTAGCATTGACGCATGAACTGGTCTGGGAAGAGGCGGGTTGGCGGTGTGCCCCCCTTTAAAACACAAGCCCCCGCAAAGGCGGGGGCGGTAACTCACTTTACTGCATCATGCTATATGCTTGCTGAGTGCAGGGTTGGCCTGAATCAGGCGCATCAGCTTTAGCTCGGTTGGAGTGGGTTTTTCGCGTTTTGACTCCCACTCCTGCACCATAGCCACGCTGACACCCATCGCTCTGGCGAATTCTTCAGTTTTTAATCCAGTCCCTTTGCGCAATTGCTCATATTCTTTAAAGGGATTGGATCTTTGTTGCAGGGTTAACGTCTGCGGTACATCTTTAAAAATAATCTGTTCCAGGCTGCTCAGCAGCTCAAGCTCAGGATCTTTATATTCCATTGAGGACTCCTCTTAAATCACATACCGGGATCAAGAACATCAGAGAGCCTGTTAAGAATAGTCCCTAATACAAACGACGGATCGTCACGGATGTGATTAATCGTGCGGTAACGATCGCTTTATGCGTTTCAGCCGTTGCCAGGGTGAGACTAATTACCTGATTACGCTTATGTCGGCTTCGCCAGGTATTTTTTTGTAAATAGTAAGAAATAAAACGGCAATAGCCGTTTTGCATGAAAAGAGTATCTTGCAGGGCTGACCTGGACTATCCTTGTCAGCGTCGGGCACGCATGTGCCGGTGTGCGCTTTTTTGGGTGAAAGGAGTAATGAAATGGCGACAGGAAAGTCCTGCTCTCGCTGGTTTGCGCCTATTGCGGCGTTGTTGATGGTTGTTAGCCTGAGTGGGTGTTTTGATAAAGAAGGCGATCAGCGCAAAGCGTTTATCGATTTTCTACAGAATACGGTGATGCGCAGCGGTGAACGGTTGCCGACGCTGACTGCGGATCAGAAAAAACAGTTTGGCCCCTTCGTGTCTGATTACGCCATTCTTTATGGTTATTCACAGCAGGTGAGCCAGGCGATGGATTCCGGTATCCGTCCGGTTGTGGATAGCGTGAACGCTATTCGCGTCCCGCAGGATTACATGACGCAACGTGAACCGCTGCGCCAGTCCAACGGTGCGCTCGGCGTGCTGAGCCAACAGCTGCAGAATGCGAAAATGCAGGCGGACGCGTCACGTTCCGCGCTGAAGCAGGGCGACGATCTCAAACCGGTCTTCGACAAAGTGTATGAGAAAGTGGTGTCGAAACCTTCTGAAGCGATGCAACCGCTGATCCCGGCCGCGCAAATTTTCACGCAGCAGCTGGTTCAGGTGGGGGACTTCATCTCCCAGCAGGGCACTCAGGTGAGCTTTGTGGCCAACGGTATTCAGTTCCCGACCTCGCAGCAGGCAAGCCAGTATAATGCGCTGATTGGGCCACTGGCCTCCCAGCACCAGGCCTTTAGTCAGGCGTGGAGTGCAGCGGTCGCTGCCACAGAATAAATCGGAAAACCCCGCCTCAGGCGGGGTTTTTTATTCCGGGCGAAAATAACGCTTGTTATTCTTCTACCACATCGGTATAACTATACAGGTCGGTTTGTTACACAGACCTAAAGCAGTTTAGTAAAGCAGTCCAGATTGTTATCCATAGATACCCTTCGTAGTGACCCTTCCTTCATCGCTTAAAAATCTGTAACACAATCCATCAAGCCGGAAGGCACAATATATTTGTTAATTAAGGTAATTCTATGTCTGCTAAAATGACTGGTCTGGTAAAATGGTTCAACGCTGATAAAGGTTTCGGCTTCATCACTCCTGACGATGGCTCTAAAGACGTGTTCGTACACTTCTCTGCTATCCAGAACGAAGGCTACAAATCTCTGGATGAAGGTCAGAAAGTTTCCTTCACCATCGAAAGCGGCGCTAAAGGCCCAGCAGCTGGTAACGTTGTAAGCCTGTAAGCTTCCAACCCAGTAGCACAAATTTTAAAAACCCGCCTTCTGGCGGGTTTTTTCATTTCTATCGCTGTATCTGCGGGTTAACGCAATTGATTTCCACCTTTCCGCTAAGGGCAGCGATCAGGTTGTCTACCGCGGTCGCGGCCATGTTGTAACGTGTTTCATGGGTTGCTGAGCCGATGTGGGGCAGGGCCACCACGTTGGGCAATGAAAGCAACGGTGAGTCCACCGGTAGCGGTTCCTGTTCAAACACGTCAAGACCGGCAGCGTGGATCTCACCCTGTTGCAGAGCCTCAATTAACGCCTTCTCATCTACCACCGGGCCACGACCCGCGTTGATGAAAATGGCCGTTTTCTTCATTTTTTCAAACGCCTCTTTACCGATAAGATGACGGGTTTCGTCCGTCAGCGGCAGGATCAGACAGACAAAATCGGCTTCCTGCAGCAGCGTATCCAGCTCGCAGTAGCGGGCGTTAAAACGTTCTTCGGCTTCACTGTGATGACGACGCGCGTTATACAGAATCGGCATGTTAAAACCAAAATGTGCGCGCTGCGCCAGAGCCAGGCCAATACGGCCCATGCCAACGATGCCCAGCGTTTTGCCATGAACATCCACCCCAAACCAGTCCGGACCAATGCTTTTTGTCCATTCGCCAGCTTTGACGCGATCGGCCACTTCGACCACACGACGCGCCGTGCTGAGGACCAGCGCCATCAGCGTGTCGGCCACGGTCTCCGTCAGCGCATGTGGCGTATGCATCAACAGGATCTTGCGGGCATTAAGGGCATCCACGTCGAAGTTGTCATAGCCCACGGAAACGGTAGAGGTAGCACGAAGCTTCGGCATTTTCTCCAGCAGGGCGACATCCACTTTTTCGCTTGAACCCAGCAAACCTTCGGCGCTGGCGAACGCATCGGCGTGCTGTGCCACGGTTTCCGGGCTAAGGTTCTTCACCTGGGTAACGGTGAAGTGTTCCTCAAGGCGTTTCTGCAGATCTTCCGGCAGTGCTTTATACAAAATGACGGACGGCTTCATGCTAATCTCCGTTGATTTTTAAGGATTCAGGCGTGGCGTGCGCCGACAGGTAATTGTTGATTATTAGCAGGCTTAACAATCAGAGTAAGCCACACGGAGGCGAAAAGCGCTACCCCCATAAATATGTACGATGCGGACGGGCTGCCGGTTGCTCCGTTCAGGTAACCCACAAACCAGGAGCCGCAGAACGAGCCCAGCGCCCCCATACTGTTAATCAGTGCCATCGCGCCGCCTGCCACGTTACGCGGCAGCATCTCCGGGATGATCGCAAAGAACGGTCCATAAGGGGCGTACATTGCCGCACCCGCAATCACCAGCAGGGTGTAAGAGACCCAGAAATGGTTCGCGCCGACGGCCCAGGAACCAATAAAGGCAAAGGCAGCGATCAGCAGCAGCGGCCAGACAAACAGCTTACGGTTCTGCATTTTGTCCGATGCCCATGACGCAATGATCATGGCGATTGTTGCTGCGAGGTAAGGCACGGATGACAGCCAGCCCACTTCCACCATGCCAAGGTTTTCACCGGCATTGCGGAGAATCGATGGCAGCCACAGTACGAAACCGTACACGCCAATGCTCCAGGTGAAATACTGGGCGCAGAGCAGAATCACGTTACGTGAGCGGAATGCTTCGCCGTAGTTACGCACTGCTTTCAGGCCTTGCTGTTCTTTATCCAGCTGCGCCTGCAGAGCGGCTTTTTCATCTTCGGAGAGCCATTTCGCCTGCGCAGGTTTATCTTTTACCAGCATCCACCAGCAGAATGCCCAGATAACCGCTGGTACCCCTTCGATAATGAACATTTCACGCCAGCCGAAGGACTGGATCAGGTAGCCAGAAACCACCGACATCCACAGCACGGTGACCGGGTTACCGAGGATCAGGAAAGTATTGGCTCGTGAGCGTTCGGATTTGGTAAACCAGTTGCTGATATAAATCAGCATCGCGGGCATTACCGCTGCCTCAACGACCCCAAGAATAAAGCGAATGGCTGCCAGAGCAGGAATATTATTCACCACGCCGGTCAGTGAGGCGCAGGCACCCCACAGGATCAGGCAAACGAAAATCAATTTGCGGACGCTGCGACGCTCCGCATAGATAGCGCCGGGGATCTGGAAGAAGAAGTAGCCCAGGAAGAAAAGGGCACCCAGCAACGAAGAGATACCTTTGGTGATCCCCAGGTCTTCGGTGATCCCTGCCGCGGACGCGAAACTGAAGTTGGCACGATCAAGGTACGCCAGGCTGTACGTGATAAACACGATTGGCATGATGTACCACCAGCGTTTTACTGCATTGGTCGAACTGTTCATAGGCTTGCCTCTGTTGTTGAGGTTTGTACCGCCGTTGTATGTAGGGTACACGGTGGTTTGTTTTGTTTCCCCCTGGCCTACCTGAGGAGAGGGGGAGGGAAACGGAATTTATTCGTTCAGCTGCGCGCGGGTCGGTAATCCTTCACTGTCGCCCTGCACCTGGATTGCCAGCGAGCCAATTTTATTGCCCCGGGCGACGGCCTGCTGCAGCGGTTTGCCTTCCAGCAGGGCACTAATGACCCCCACGGCAAAACCATCGCCAGCGCCGACGGTATCAACCACGTTATCGACCTTCACGGCCGCGACTGCGCCTTGCTCGCCGTTAGCCGTTTTAAACCAGGCGCCATCGGCGCCAGTTTTCAGCACCACCGCTTTTACCCCTTTGTTAAGGTAAAAATCGGCAATCCCTTCAGGGGTGTTTTTACCGGTCAGGATCATTCCTTCTTTCACGCCCGGCAGAACCCAGTCAGCCTGAAACGCCAGACGATTCAGCTTCTCGACCATTTCCGCTTCGCTTTTCCACAGTACCGGGCGCAGGTTAGGATCGAATGAGATCGTTTTCCCCTGAGCCTTCATGGTGGTTGCGGCATGATCCAGTAAGGCATACGAGCTGGCTGAAAGCGCGGCCGCCACGCCGCTCAGATGCAGATGGCGTGCGGAGGCGAAATAGTGGGCGTGGTAATCCTCGACTGAGAGGTGGCTCGCCGCAGACCCTTTACGGAAATACTCCACAATGGGATCGGTTCCATTTTCGACTTTCGATTTAAGCTGGAAACCGGTCGGGAAGCGTCCATCGAGGGTGACGCCGGAAGCATCAATGCCCTCTTTTTTCAGCGAATCGAGAACGAAATGGCCAAAGCTGTCATCACCCACGCGGCTGACCCAGCCGACATTCAGACCCAGGCGCGCCAGGCCGGTCGCGACGTTCAGCTCAGCCCCCGCCACGCGTTTGATAAAGTGCTCCACCGTACTCAGGTCGCCCGTTTCGGTGGCGACAAACATCGCCATGGCTTCGCCGATAGTGATCACATCCAGCGTCTTGTGCATGGTTTACTCCTCACGCAGCAGGTTTACGTAATGACGGGTGACGGCGGTTAAATCCGCCCCTTCCAGCGGGAACTCGATACCACGCGGGGCATCGGCGGGCAGCTGACAAAGCAGATCCAGCCAGCGCGCATCGGCCCGATCCGGCGCCACGGCGCGGAAATTTTCTTTATGCGGCACGGCGGCTTTAACGTGGATATAGCTCACTGCGGAGGCCAGATGGCGCGCGGCTTCTTCCGGGGAGTCGCCCACCCACAGCCAGTTGCCCATGTCGAACGTCAGCGTGACGGGCAGCGCCATGTCCCGGCAGGCGGTTTTGAAGCGCTGCATCGGCGCAAGCTGGCCGCAGTCGGTCTGGTCGTTTTCCACCACCAGGGCCATACCGCTTTCATCGAGCAGGGCACGCAGGGCGTGAAGCGGCTGGGTGTCGCTGAAATGACCCAGTGAGACCTTGAGCCACAGCGCATTCAGGGTACTGGCTTCGCTGAGATAACGGGGCAGGTCAGGGTTGAGGGTGCCATCGGGCATAAACAGGGCCGCAGGGGCGGAGTAGCATGCCAGCAGGCCCAGCAGCTCAATGGATTCACCCAGCGCGGGCAGCGCCAGCAGCTCTTCGCTGTTGAATAGCTCGCGGCGGATCTCGACGCCGTCGGCACCCGCGCCCGCAATGACGGGCAGCATTGCCCGTTGACCACCTGCCTGTCGCACCTGTTCCGCGCCATACGCGGCGGTGACCACCATGATTTTTCTGCCCATCGTCGGACTCCATCGCAATACATCAATACTATTACGCTAGATGGAACCGGTTCCAAAGGAAAGGTCAGGATGTTGAATTTATGATCGGTATCACAAGGGGAAATTAACGGGCGGTGGAGCCGCGAACAATCAACTCGCCGGAAAATACCTGCTCGCGAACGGCATCGCTGGTGCCTTCAATACGACGAACCACTTGTTCAACAGCGGCATAGCCAATCTGCCAGGTGGGTTGTTTGAGGGTGGTGATCCCGACGCCAGCCAGTTCTGCCCACTCGAGTTCGTCGAACCCCAGCAGACCGATATCGCTTCCCCAGTGCAGGCCAATGCGCTTAAGCGAGCGGGCGACCTGCAGGGTCAGCGCCCCGTTGGCAGAGATAACGGCTTTACGCATTCCGCGATGGCGGGTGTGGAACTGCCGCAGGGTATTGTCGAGCTGATCGGCTTCATGAAGTGGCGTTTCGGCATTCTCGGCAATCACGCCGGGGTAACGCTCCAGCGTGGCACGAAACGCGCTCAGTCGCTCACGACGGGTGTTGACCATGCCCAGAGGTTCGCTCAGAAACAGGATGGCTTCAAAGCCCTGTTCAATCAGATGCTCAGTGGCGGTTGTCGCCGCCTGAGTGTTATCCAGCCCGACGACATCGCAGGCGAATTCCGGAATTTTGCGGTCGATGAGAACCATCGGCAGGGAGGATTGCTGCAGGCGGTTTAAACCTTCTTCACGCATGCCCACGGCATTTACCACAATCCCTTCGACCTGATAGCTGCGCAGCAGATCCAGGTAATGCAGCTCCTGATCGACTTCGTTGTTGGTGTTACAGACCAGCGGCGTAAAGCCCTTTTCGCGACAGGCGGCTTCAATTCCGCTCAATACGTTGACGGAGTAGGGGTTGGTGATATCGGCGATGATAAGCCCGATAAGACGGGTACGACCCCGTTTGAGCCCGCGCGCCATAAGGCTCGGGCGGTAGTCGAGATCGGCAATGGCCTGTTCAATACGAGCGAGCAACGCATCGGACAACAGGTGTTTCTCGCCGTTGAGGTAGCGTGAAATGCTGGTTTTACCGGTGTTTGCGGCTTTCGCCACGTCGCTGATTGTGGCCCGTGTTGGTTTGCTCATCGCTGAATTCCCTGAAGTGAGTGAGAACACCTTAGCGGGAAAATGAGCGATGGCAAGCGGTTCATGCCGACGTGGCGGCATGACACCCTATCCCCCTCTCCCCCTGGAAGAGGGGGGCAGCCCTTACTGAATTGGGCTTAAGGTAATCTCAACGCGACGGTTCTGCGCTTTGCCTTCCGCCGTGCTGTTGCTGGCGATAGGGTTTGCAGGGCCCATGCCGCTGGTGCGGATGCGGTTTGCTGCAACGCCCTGCGTGATCAGCGAGCTGGCCACAGAATCGGCACGCTGCTGAGACAGACGCATATTCAGATCCTGGCTGCCGGTGCTGTCGGTATAACCGATCACATTCACCGCGGTCTTGTTGTACTCTTTCAGCACCATTGCCACGCCGGTCAGGGTGTTCGCCCCTGCTGGTTTCAGCGTTGCGCTGCTGCTGTCGAAGGTGACGTTGTTTGGCATATTCAGGATGATGTTATCGCCGCTGCGCGTTACGCTCACGCCGGTGCCTTTCATTTTGTCGCGCAGTTTTGCTTCCTGCACATCCATGTAATAACCCACGCCGCCGCCCAGGGCTGCACCTGCCGCTGCGCCAATTAACGCGCCTTTGCCACGGTCTTTCTTGGAGGAGGAGAGTGCGCCCACACCGGCCCCTACCAGCGAGCCGAGACCCGCGCCGATACCGGATTTACCAGCTTCGCTTTCACCGGTGTAAGGGTTTGTTGTGCAGCCAGAAACAGCCAGTGCACCGCTCACCAGAGCGGCAATAACGAATACGCGTTTTTTCATCTTATTTCCTTAATCCTTTTTATTCTTTGCCACGACACGCGTGGCAGTTGATTATGACGTCCAGATACGGAGAAAATTCCGGGTATAACTCTGAAATTTGTGACAAACCATAAACTGCCTCACTAAGAAGGCCGTAAAACCTGCACGCAACCAGGAGCGCACGCTTGAGCACCTCAACAAAAACGATTCTGACCGCCGCCCACTGGGGGCCGATGCTGGTCGAAACCGATGGCGAAAATGTTCTGTCGTCTCGCGGGGCATTGCCAACACAACATCCCAACTCTTTACAGACCGTCGTTCGCGATCAGGTGCACAGCAAAACGCGCGTGCGCTGGCCGATGGTGCGTAAAGGATTTCTGGCGTCGCCAGACAAGCCGCAGGGTATTCGTGGTCAGGATGAGTTTGTCCGGGTGAGCTGGGATGACGCGCTGGCGCTGATCCATGCGCAGCACAAACGTATTCGCGACACGTATGGCCCGTCGTCCATTTTTGCCGGATCTTACGGCTGGCGTTCAAACGGCGTGCTGCATAAGGCTTCAACGTTACTTCAGCGCTATATGAGTCTGGCCGGGGGGTATACCGGGCATCTTGGGGATTACTCCACCGGCGCAGCGCAGGCGATCATGCCCTACGTGGTGGGCGGTAACGAAGTGTATCAGCAGCAGACCAGCTGGCCGCTGGTGCTGGAGCACACCGATGTGGTGGTGCTGTGGAGCGCCAACCCGCTCAACACCCTGAAAATCGCGTGGAATGCCAGTGACGAGCAGGGGATCCCGTATTTCGATGCGCTGCGTAAAAGCGGCAAGCGCATTATCTGCATTGACCCGATGCGCTCTGAAACCATGGACTTCTTCGGCGACAGCGCCGAGTGGATTGCCCCGCACATGGGCACCGACGTGGCGATGATGCTGGGCATTGCCCATACGCTGGTGGAGAACGGCTGGCACGATACCGGGTTCCTCGCACGCTGTACCACCGGTTTTGACAACTTCGCCGACTATCTGACGGGCAATACAGACGGTATGGCCAAAACGGCAGAGTGGGCGGCAGAGATTTGTGGGGTTCCTGCGGCCAAACTGCGTGAACTGGCAGCGTTATTCCACCAAAACACCACGATGTTAATGTCCGGATGGGGGATGCAGCGCCAGCAGTTCGGTGAGCAGAAACACTGGATGCTCGTGACGCTGGCCGCCATGCTCGGGCAGATTGGTACGCCGGGCGGTGGGTTTGGTCTCTCTTATCACTTCGCCAATGGCGGCAACCCGACCCGCAAAGCGGCAGTGCTGGCTTCTCTGCAGGGCTCGATTCAGGGCGGTGTAGATGCCGTGGATAAAATCCCGGTGGCGCGCATTGTTGAAGCCCTGGAAAACCCGGGCGGGTTTTATCAGCACAACGGTCTGGATCGCCACTTCCCGGATATCCGGTTTGTCTGGTGGGCCGGCGGCGCGAACTTTACTCATCACCAGGACACGAATCGCCTGATCCGCGCCTGGCAGAAGCCAGAACTGGTGGTTATCTCAGAATGCTTCTGGACCGCCTCAGCCAAACATGCCGATATTGTGCTGCCGGCGACCACCTCGTTTGAGCGTAACGACCTCACCATGACCGGTGACTACAGCAATCAGCATATGGTACCGATGAAGCGCGTCGTGGCGCCGCGTGATGAGGCGCGTGATGATTTTGAGGTGTTTGCTGAGCTGAGCGAGTTGTGGGAAACGGGGGGGCGCGAGCGTTTTACCGAGGGCAAAACGGATTTGCAGTGGCTGGAGACGTTCTACCAGATTGCCGGTCAGCGCGGGGCCCAGCAGGGCGTGACGCTGCCGCCATTTGCGCAGTTCTGGGAAGCGAACCAGATTATTGAGATGCCGGAGAGCGAACAGAATGCGCAGTTTGTTCGCTTCGCCGATTTCCGCCGCGACCCGGAGAACCATCCGCTGAAAACCGAGAGCGGGAAGATTGTGATCTACAGCGAGCGTATCGCCCAATTTAAGTATGCCGACTGTCCGGCGCATCCAACGTGGCTTGAGCCGGACGAGTGGCACGGTAATGCCCAGCCGGAACAGCTGCAGGTGTTATCGGCCCATCCTGCCCATCGCCTGCACAGCCAGCTTAACTATTCATCACTGCGCGAGCGGTATGCGGTTGCCGGACGGGAGCCTGTCACCCTGAACAGCGCAGATGCACGCGCGCGTGGGATCGTTGACGGTGACGTGGTTCGCGTCTGGAATCAGCGTGGCCAGGTGCTGGCAGGGGCGGTGGTGAGCGACGGGATTAAACCTGGCGTTATCTGCATTCACCAGGGGGCATGGCCAGACCTGGAGCCGAGCGAAGGCGGTATTTGTAAAAACGGTGCAGTAAACGTTCTGACCAAAGATCTCCCCAGCTCGAAGCTGGGGAATGGCTGCGCGGGGAACACGGCGCTGGCCTGGGTCGAGAAATATCAGGGACCCGAGCTTACGCTCACGGCGTTTGATCCGCCTGCCAGCTCATGATCCACGTTGGGTGCTGAGTGTCATCCTGCCAGGCGCTGTCTTCAATGCGAAAACCCTGTGCATGATAGAAATTCACCGCCCGGACATTTTTCTGGTAGACCTCCAGGCTTAAATACGGGAAGCGCTGTTGAACATGGTTCAGCAGCGCACGCCCAATCCCCCGACCAATAAAGTCAGTTGAAACAAACAGCGCGCCCACAAACTGGGACTGCATGACGCTGATAAAGCCGCGCAGCATTCCATCCTCTTCCCATACCCAGGTTTCGGCGGCGGGCAGGTAAACATCCCGCACCATACCTTCGTTCTCTTTCCAGTAGCTTGCGCTGATAAACGGGTGCGCCTCCGTGGTGCTTTCAAGCCACAGACTCAGGAGTGGCCCGGCATTATCACTTTCCCATTTGCGGATCATGGAGCCTCCCTGGATGACAGACGCAGCCGGTAACGTGGTCGTTGACCAGGCCACAGGCCTGCATAAAGGCGTAACAGATGGTGGAGCCGACAAATTTAAAGCCGCGTTTTTTCAGCGCCTTAGAGAGCGCATCCGACGCCGGGGTGGAGGCCGGGATTTCCGCGAGCGTGGCGGCCTGGGTAATTTGCGGCGTATTGTTCACAAACGTCCAGACAAATTCTGAGAACGGTTCTCCGTTTTGCTCCATCGCCAGATAAGCGCGCGCGTTACCAATGATGGCCTGGATCTTACCGCGATGGCGGATGATGCCTGCATCCTGGACCAGCCGTTCCACATCGTCCTCGGTCATGGCAGCGACGGCGACCGGATCGAACTGATGGAAAGCATTACGATAGTTTTCCCGTTTCTTAAGCACCGTAATCCATGACAAGCCCGCCTGTTGACCTTCCAGGCAGATCATCTCAAAAAGCTTTTTCCCTTCTGTCTCCGGTACGCCCCATTCCCGATCGTGATAGTCGATATAAAGCTGATCCTGGCTTACCCAACCGCAACGCTGCATCGGTTATCTCCCTTAATGAAACGGTTATCGCAAAATTTTCATTCTGTCAGGCTTGACGTGTCTACTATAAAGACAATAGTTAATACAGGGCCATATGCCCGCAAAACTCTTCCTAAACAATGACAAATATCGCCGAATTCGGCTCTCTCTGGAGTCGCTTTGATGATGATAAAAAAAATCAGTGGTCGCCATGCTGTTTCTGGCCTGGCGGGGATTTCAGCCTGTCTGTTTTTTTGTAATACAGCTTTTGCCTGGCAACAGGAATATATCGTTTCAGACGCCCAAAGTAATACGGCGGAACGCTATACATGGGATGCGGATCACCAACCGCGTTATGAGGATATTCTCGCCGAGCGGATTCAGTCATCACAAAATGCCCCCGGGCTTGCGCTGAATTTACCGTCGGGTTCCACGCCGGCAGGGGCCATGAGCGTGGGCTGGAACATTCCGGTGTCAGGGCGTATCACGACCGGTCCGGTGATGGCGTGGCGTTATGACGGCACGGCACCGATGATGATCAACGAATTTGGTGACAGCGCGACGACGCAGGGGCTTACCGACCCACTCTGGCATGCCAGCGTTAGCACGCTCGGCTGGCGCGTGGATACACAGTACGGCGAGCTTCGCCCGTGGGCGCAGATAAGCTATAACCAGCAGTTTGGCGAAAACCAGTGGAAATCCCAGTTTGGGATGCCACAGACGCCGGCACCAACACAAAGCGGCAACTGGATGGATGTAACCGTCGGAACGGATATTCCGTTTAACACGCATATGGCGGCCTATGCGTCGTTGGCTCAAGGGGAATACACCACCACGGGTGAGGAGTTTATGTACACCCTGGGCGTGAGCGCTAATTTTTAAGGTTGTTACTTTTTTAAACGTGCCGATAACATCCTGAATACAACAGCCGCAGGGGTTGTAGCGATAGCATTCACTAACACGCTGTCGCTTCATTCCCCGGCAAGGTCATTCATTCCCGATTTATGGCATTTCATTCCATTCCTCCTGCATTTCATGCCGTTTTACCCCAGGCATATTAGGGTTTGTTTATCGTTGTCCTCAGCGAATTCCCTTACTTTCTCTTGCAGGACAACTGCCATGAACACATCAACTTACAACCGTACGCGCTGGCTAACGCTTTTTGGCACCATCGTGACCCAGTTTGCGCTGGGGTCGGTCTATACCTGGAGCCTGTTTAACAGTGCGCTTTCCGATAAGCTTGGTGCACCGGTCAGCCAGGTGGCGTTCTCCTTCGGCTTGCTGAGCCTCGGGCTGGCGCTTTCATCTTCCGTCGCGGGAAAATTGCAGGAGCGATTCGGCGTGAAGCGGGTGACGATGGCATCCGGTATCCTGCTGGGCGTGGGCTTTTTCCTGACGGCGCATTCCAGCAATCTGATGATGCTGTGGCTGAGCGCCGGGGTGCTGGTGGGACTTGCCGACGGTGCAGGTTATCTGCTGACCCTGTCAAACTGTGTCAAGTGGTTCCCGGAACGTAAAGGTTTAATCTCTGCGTTTGCCATCGGGTCCTATGGCCTGGGGAGCCTCGGTTTTAAATTTATCGATTCCCACCTGCTTGCTTCCGTGGGGCTCGAAAAAACGTTCATGATCTGGGGCGCTATTGTTCTGGTCATGATCCTGTTCGGCGCCACGCTGATGAAAGATGCGCCGCAGCAGGAGGTGAAAACCGTTAACGGTGTGGTGGAGAATGATTTCACCCTCGCGCAGTCTATGCGTCAACCACAGTACTGGATGCTGGCGGTCATGTTCCTGACAGCCTGCATGAGCGGTCTGTATGTGATTGGGGTGGCGAAAGATATTGCTCAGGGAATGGTGAAACTGGATGCGGCAACAGCGGCGAATGCGGTCACCGTCATCTCCATTGCCAACCTCTCTGGCCGTCTGGTGCTCGGGATTCTGTCTGACAAAATTGCCCGTATCCGCGTAATTACCATCGGGCAGGTTGTTTCGCTGGTGGGGATGGCGGCGCTGTTGTTTGCCCCACTGAACGAAGCCACGTTCTTCGCCGCAATTGCCTGTGTGGCCTTTAATTTCGGCGGCACGATTACGGTCTTCCCGTCGCTGGTCAGTGAGTTCTTCGGCCTGAACAATCTGGCGAAAAACTACGGCGTTATCTATCTGGGCTTTGGCATCGGCAGTATCTGCGGCTCGTTAATCGCCTCGCTGTTCGGTGGGTTCTATGTGACCTTCTGCGTGATATTTGCTTTGCTGATAATCTCGCTGGCCTTGTCGACCACTATTCGCCAGCCGCAGCGTGAAGTCTTTAACGAAGTGCATGCCTGATTTATCGCTAAGAGGCCTTTACGGCCTCTTTTTTATGGTCGTCCAAAGTATGCCTGGTCGTGTTATTTTGTAAAAAAATGCACCGATCACATTCTCTGCTGCCACTTTTCTCTCCCGCTGTGGTCTACTTAACGCGCTTGTAGACGTTTCTGATAACGGTTTCTTACGCACTTACTTACTCTGTCTGCTTTCTCATCGAGATTAAGCGGGTCTCTATACCCCTTTCCCCAGGGTTGTTTGCATGAAATACATTAGGTCTCTTACCCAGCAAAGATTGTGTCTGATGCTGGCTGTCTATATCGGTTTATTTCTGAATGGCGCGGTGTTGTTCAGAAGAGTGGAAGGTTATTTAGAACATCTCACCGTAAGAAATGGAATTTTTGCCGCAATTGAAGTGTTCGGTTCCGTTCTCGCCACATTCTTCCTGTTACGCCTGCTCTCACTCTTCGGCCGACGCACCTGGCAAATTTTGGCCTCACTGGTGGTAATTATTTCCGCCGCTGCCAGTTATTACATGACCTTTATGAATGTCGTTATTGGCTACGGCATCGTCGCGTCGGTAATGACAACGGATATCGACCTCTCGAAAGAGGTGGTCGGAAAAGGGTTTATCGTCTGGACGGTATTAACCTGCCTGATCCCGCTCTTCTTTATCTGGAGTAATACCTGCCGCTATACGTTGCTGCGCCAGCTCCGCACCCGTGGGCAGCGAATCAGGAATATCGCCGTCGTTGTGCTGGCGGCCTTGCTGGTATGGGCACCCATCCGCTTGATGGAAAAACAGCAAAAACGAATCGAAAAAGCGACGGGCGTGGATATGCCAAGTTATGGCGGCGTGGTAGCAAACTCCTACCTGCCATCAAACTGGATTTCAGCGCTGGGTCTTTATGCCTGGGCGCAGGCGGATGAATCAAGTGATGTGAAATCGCTCATCAACCCAATGAAAAAATTCAGTTACGAAGCGCCGGGTAACCAACTCGATGATACCTATGTTGTCTTTGTTATTGGTGAAACGACGCGCTGGGATCATATGGGCATCCTCGGTTATGACCGGGATACCACGCCAAAACTGGCGCAGGAAAAGAACCTGGTGGCTTACCGAGGGTATTCTTGCGATACCGCAACCAAGCTCTCTCTGCGTTGTATGTTTGTTCGTGAAGGCGGTGCCAGTGATAACCCACAGCGTACCCTGAAAGAGCAGAACGTATTTGCGGTACTCAAGCAGCTCGGTTTCAGCTCCGATTTATTCGCGATGCAAAGTGAGATGTGGTTCTACACCAACACGCTGGCGGACAACATCTCGTATCGCGAGCAGATTGGCGCCGAACCACGTAACCGCGGCAAGAACGTGGATGACATGTTGCTCCTTGAGGAGATGTCACAGTCCCTGAAGAGCCATCCGCAGGGTAAACATCTGGTTATCCTGCATACTAAAGGCTCCCATTACAGCTATTACCAGCGTTACACGCGTGATTTTGCGAAGTGGCAGCCGGAGTGTGTAGGTATCAATAAAGACTGCAGCAAGCAGGAACTGATCAATGCCTATGATAACTCGGTTCTGTATGTGGATACGTTCCTGAGCCGGGTGATTGACCAGCTTCGTGATAAGAAAGCGATTGTTATTTATGCGGCTGACCACGGAGAGTCAATCAACGAGAAAGAGCATTTGCACGGTACGCCGCGCAAGCTGGCACCGCCTGAGCAATTCCGTGTACCGATGATCATGTGGATGTCGGACAAGTACCTCGAAGACCCGGAGAAAGCGAAGATGTTTGCCCACCTGAAAAAAGAGGCAGACATGAAGGTGCCGCGTCGTCATGTTGAGCTGTACGACACCATTTTGGGTTGCCTGGGTTATACCTCTCCTGACGGCGGTATCAACGAAAATAACAACTGGTGCAAACTCCCTGATAGCAAGGCGAAAGCCGCGCAGTAACGCGTCTGGCGAGAATATCGCCAGTTGAAGGGCTTTTTTAATTTAAGGGATTGACGGGGGCGCACCTCAGCAGTAAGATGCGCTCCGCATTCGGCGAGTAGCGCAGCTTGGTAGCGCAACTGGTTTGGGACCAGTGGGTCGGAGGTTCGAATCCTCTCTCGCCGACCACATTTAAAGAAGGGCTAACCGCAAGGTTAGCCCTTTTTGCATTAGCAGCTTACTCATCCTGATTCACCAAAACGCCCCTTATCCCGCCTTCTTCCTGTCTGTTAACGATTTTGTGACATAATCCATTGTATTTTTTTATATATAGATTGATCTTTTTTCGCGTTGCTTATGGATAACCTCAGCATTTTTCGCTGTGCGTTTTAACGTTCGCGGTATTTAGTGCTCAGATAATCACCGTTCTGCAAGAAAATTTACCCGATCTGAATAAAAGTTAATCACTGATTGTTGCGAAATATGAAGATAATTGTGCTGCAACATAACGAGTAGCATAAATTTCCCTGCTGAAAACTGGCATACATAGTTTTTTTAATCTTTGTTTGCGGTTTCTCACACTCAGCGTAAATCCCCGTCACCTGTATTGACGTTTTCACATTCTGTTGACAGATTGTAGGGCATGAGGGGCATTTCAGGGACGATCTGCGCTGCAACTCAAACGCTCTTCTGAAAGGATTCTCCATCCCTTAAACGCCTTCGGGCATCACCGACCGGACCGGGTAAAAAATAAATAAAGGTCTGGCGGCGTAACACAACAAAGCAAAACATCACATTGGAGCAGAATAATGAGTATTTCCTTGAAGAAGTCAGGGATGCTGAAGCTTGGTCTGAGCCTGGTGGCTATGACCGTGGCAGCAAGCGTACAGGCAAAAACCCTGGTTTACTGTTCTGAAGGCTCGCCGGAAGGCTTTAACCCACAGCTCTTTACCTCTGGTACGACTTACGACGCAAGCTCTGTGCCTATCTATAACCGTCTGGTTGAATTCAAAACCGGTACCACGGAAGTGATCCCAGGTCTGGCGGAGAAGTGGGACGTCAGCGAAGACGGTAAGACCTATACCTTCCACCTGCGCCAGGGCGTGAAGTGGCAGGACAACAAAGAATTCAAACCAACGCGCGATTTTAACGCCGATGACGTTGTGTTCTCCTTCGACCGTCAGAAAAACGCTCAGAACCCGTATCACAAAGTGTCTGGCGGCAGCTATGAATACTTCGAAGGGATGGGCCTGCAGGACCTGATCGCTGAAGTGAAAAAAGTGGACGATAAAACCGTTCAGTTCGTGCTGACGCGTCCGGAAGCACCATTCCTGGCTGACCTGGCTATGGACTTCGCCTCTATTCTGTCTAAAGAGTACGCGGACAACATGCTGAAAGCCGGCACCCCGGAGAAAGTGGACCTGAACCCAATCGGTACCGGTCCGTTCCAGCTTCTGCAGTACCAGAAAGATTCCCGTATTCTGTATAAAGCCTTCCCGGGCTTCTGGGGCACCAAGCCGCAGATCGACCGTCTGGTCTTCTCCATCACGCCTGATGCTTCTGTGCGTTACGCAAAACTGCAGAAAAATGAATGCCAGGTCATGCCATACCCGAACCCGGCTGACATCGCGCGCATGAAGCAGGATAAAAACATCAACCTGCTGGAGCAGGCTGGTCTGAACGTGGGTTACCTCTCCTTCAACACCGAGAAGAAACCGTTTGATGACGTGAAAGTCCGTCAGGCGCTGACCTATGCGGTGAATAAAGAAGCGATCATTAAAGCGGTCTATCAGGGCGCGGGTGTTGCCGCCAAGAACCTGATCCCACCAACCATGTGGGGCTATAACGACGACGTTAAAGACTACACCTACGATCCTGAGAAAGCGAAAGCGCTGCTGAAAGAAGCAGGCCAGGAGAAAGGCTTTACCGTTGAGCTGTGGGCGATGCCAGTACAGCGTCCGTATAACCCGAACGCACGCCGTATGGCTGAAATGGTTCAGGCTGACTGGGCTAAAGTGGGCGTTCAGGCCAAGATTGTGACCTACGAGTGGGGCGAGTATCTGAAGCGTGCCAAAGCGGGTGAGCATCAGGCGGTGATGATGGGCTGGACCGGTGACAATGGGGATCCGGACAACTTCTTCGCTACCCTGTTCAGCTGTGCAGCCGCGAAAGACGGTTCTAACTACTCTCGCTGGTGCTACAAGCCGTTTGAAGACCTGATCCAGCCGGCGCGTGCGACCGACGATCACAACAAACGTATCGAGCTGTACAAACAGGCTCAGGTTGTGATGCATGATCAGGCTCCGGCTCTGATTGTGGCTCACTCCACCGTGTACGAACCAGTGCGTAAAGAAGTGAAGGGCTACGTGGTTGATCCACTGGGCAAACACCACTTCGAAAACGTCTCTGTTGAATAATAAGTAGGGTGTTCTCCCTCTCCTTCACGGAGAGGGCAGGGGTGAGGGCGTGCATGCATTCCCTCACCCTAATCCTCTCCTGAAGAGAGAGGGAATTTACATTTGTGAGCAATACAGACGTCACGCCAACTGGTTGTACGTCATCAGAGAGAATCCGGGTTATGTTGCAGTTCATCCTCCGACGTCTGGGACTTGTTATCCCCACGTTTATCGGTATCACCCTTCTCACTTTTGCCTTCGTCCATATGATCCCCGGCGACCCGGTAATGATTATGGCGGGCGAGCGTGGTATTTCACCTGAACGCCATGCACAGCTGCTGGCTGAGCTTGGCCTGAACAAACCACTGTGGCAGCAATACCTCAACTATATCTGGGGCGTGTTGCACGGTGATTTAGGGATTTCGCTGAAAAGCCGTCTTCCGGTGTGGGACGAGTTCGTGCCGCGTTTTAAAGCGACACTGGAGCTTGGTGTCTGTGCCATGATTTTCGCCACTGCGGTGGGTATCCCTGTTGGGGTCCTGGCTGCCGTGAAACGTGGCTCTATTTTCGACCATACGGCTGTTGGCCTGGCGCTGACGGGTTACTCCATGCCTATCTTCTGGTGGGGCATGATGCTGATCATGCTGGTCTCGGTGCAGCTAAACCTGACGCCGGTCTCCGGACGCGTCAGTGATATGGTCTTCCTGGATGATACGAATCCTCTGACCGGTTTTATGCTGATCGATACGGCTATCTGGGGCGAAGAGGGTAATTTCATTGATGCGGTGGCACATATGATCCTGCCTGCGATGGTGCTCGGTACCATTCCTCTGGCGGTTATCGTGCGTATGACCCGTTCTTCAATGCTGGAAGTGTTGGGTGAGGATTACATTCGCACCGCACGCGCCAAAGGTCTGACGCGTATGCGCGTCATTATCGTTCACGCCCTGCGTAACGCCATGCTGCCGGTGGTGACCGTTATTGGTCTGCAGGTGGGGACGTTGCTGGCGGGTGCGATCCTGACCGAAACCATCTTCTCCTGGCCGGGCCTCGGACGCTGGCTGATTGACGCACTGCAACGCCGTGATTATCCGGTAGTGCAGGGCGGGGTATTGCTGGTCGCGACGATGATTATTCTCGTCAACCTGCTGGTCGATTTGCTCTACGGCGTGGTGAACCCGCGTATTCGTCATAAGAAGTAAGGGGCCATCATGTCACACGTTTCTGAAAATAAAGTGGTTACTGCACCGGTTCCCATGACGCCGCTGCAGGAATTCTGGCACTACTTCAAGCGCAACAAAGGCGCGGTGGTGGGGCTGGTTTATGTCTCTGTCATGATCCTGATTGCGGTGTTTGCCAACGTGCTAGCACCGTATAACCCGGCGGATCAGTTCCGTGATGCGTTGCTGGCACCACCAGCATGGCAGTACGGCGGTAGCCTGTCGCACCTGCTGGGTACCGATGACGTGGGCCGCGATGTGCTGTCGCGTCTGATGTACGGTGCGCGTCTGTCGCTGCTGGTCGGCTGCCTGGTGGTCGTGTTGTCGCTGGTTATGGGGATCGTACTCGGTCTGGTTGCTGGCTACTTCGGCGGCATTATCGATAACATCATCATGCGTATCGTCGACATCATGCTGGCGCTGCCCAGCTTGCTGTTGGCGCTGGTACTGGTGGCGATTTTTGGTCCGTCGATCAGTAACGCCGCGCTGGCATTAACCTTCGTGGCGCTTCCCCACTATGTGCGACTCACGCGTGCGGCGGTGCTGGTGGAAGTAAACCGCGACTACGTAACGGCCTCCCGCGTGGCGGGTGCTGGCGCGATGCGTCAAATGTTCGTCAACATCTTCCCGAACTGCCTGGCGCCGCTGATTGTTCAGGCGTCGCTCGGTTTCTCTAACGCCATTCTTGATATGGCCGCTCTTGGCTTCCTGGGCATGGGTGCGCAGCCGCCAACACCGGAGTGGGGCACCATGCTCTCCGATGTGTTGCAGTTCGCCCAAAGCGCCTGGTGGGTTGTGACCTTCCCGGGTCTGGCAATCCTGCTGACGGTGCTGGCATTTAACCTGATGGGTGATGGCCTGCGTGATGCACTTGATCCCAAACTGAAGCAGTAAGAGGCACGAGATGGCGTTATTAAATGTAGATAAATTATCGGTGCACTTCGGTGACGAAGGCACTCCGTTTCGCGCCGTGGACCGCATCAGCTACAGCGTAAATCAGGGCGAAGTGGTCGGCATTGTGGGTGAGTCGGGGTCCGGTAAGTCGGTCAGTTCACTGGCCATCATGGGGCTGATTGATTATCCCGGCCGTGTGATGGCCGAAAGTCTGGAGTTTAACGGTCAGGACCTGCAGCGTATCTCCGAAAAGCAGCGCCGCCAGCTGGTCGGTGCGGAAGTGGCGATGATCTTCCAGGACCCAATGACCAGCCTGAACCCTTGTTACACCGTGGGATTCCAGATTATGGAAGCCATCAAGGTGCACCAGGGCGGGAATAAGAAAACCCGGCGTCAGCGTGCGATCGATCTGCTAAATCAGGTCGGTATCCCTGACCCGGCATCGCGTCTGGACGTTTACCCGCACCAGCTCTCCGGTGGGATGAGCCAGCGTGTGATGATCGCTATGGCGATTGCCTGTCGGCCAAAACTGCTGATCGCGGATGAACCGACAACAGCACTGGACGTGACTATCCAGGCGCAGATCATCGAGCTGCTGCTGGAACTGCAGCAGAAAGAGAACATGGCGCTGGTGCTGATTACGCATGACCTGGCGCTGGTGGCCGAAGCGGCGCACAAAATTATCGTGATGTATGCAGGTCAGGTGGTCGAGACTGGACATTCGCACGATATTTTCCGCGCGCCGCGTCACCCGTATACGCAGGCGCTTTTGCGTGCGTTGCCGGAGTTTGCCCAGGACAAAGCGCGCCTGGCATCACTTCCGGGCGTCGTACCGGGTAAATATGACCGACCGCAGGGCTGCCTGCTTAATCCGCGTTGTCCGTATGCTACAGACAAATGTCGTGCAGAAGAGCCAGAGCTCAATCTGCTTGCTGACGGTCGTCAGTCGAAATGCCACTACCCACTCGATGATGCCGGGAGGCCAACACTATGAGTACGCAACAGGCCACCACGCAACAACCGCTGTTGCAGGCTATCGACCTGAAAAAATACTATCCGGTGAAGAAGGGGCTGTTTGCGCCTGAACGCCTGGTGAAAGCGCTGGATGGCGTATCCTTTACCCTTGAACGCGGCAAAACGCTGGCGGTGGTCGGTGAGTCAGGCTGTGGCAAATCGACGCTGGGTCGTTTGCTGACGATGATTGAAGTCCCCACCGGCGGTGAACTCTATTATCAGGGACAGGACCTGCTCAAGCACGATCCGCAGGCGCAGAAACTGCGCCGTCAGAAAATCCAGATTGTGTTCCAGAACCCGTACGGATCGTTGAACCCGCGTAAAAAAGTGGGACAGATTCTGGAAGAGCCCCTGCTGATTAACAGCAGTCTGAACAAAGAGCAGCGTCGTGAAAAAGCGCTGGCGATGATGGCGAAAGTGGGCCTGAAGACCGAGCATTACGATCGTTATCCGCATATGTTCTCTGGCGGCCAGCGCCAGCGTATCGCGATTGCGCGTGGTTTGATGCTCGACCCTGACGTGGTCATCGCCGATGAGCCGGTATCAGCCCTCGACGTTTCTGTGCGTGCGCAGGTGTTGAACCTGATGATGGATCTGCAGCAGGACATGGGGCTGTCGTACGTGTTTATTTCGCACGACCTGTCGGTTGTGGAGCACATTGCCGACGAAGTGATGGTGATGTATCTGGGGCGTTGCGTGGAGAAGGGGACAAAAGAGCAGATCTTTACTCATCCTCGTCACCCGTACACCCAGGCGCTGCTGTCTGCGACCCCGCGTCTGAACCCTGACGATCGTCGTGAGCGTATCAAGCTGACGGGTGAATTGCCCAGCCCGCTGAATCCGCCTCCAGGCTGTGCATTCAACGCCCGCTGCAGTCGCCGCTTTGGCCCGTGCACCCAGTTGCAGCCACAGCTCAAGGATTATGGCGGTCAGCTGGTTGCCTGCTTCGCGGTCGATCAGGATGAGAATGGCGAAAAGCCGATGGCGTAATCCATCAATAAAAAAACCGGCGCTAAGCCGGTTTTTTTATGTCTGCGTGATTATTTGCGCAGACGGATCTGGTCGACAGCGTGTTTCTCACTCTTGGTGAGGATCAGGCTGGCGCGTTCACGTGTGGGCAGGATGTTCTCTTTCAGGTTCACGTAGTTGATCTCATTCCACAGCCCTCTCGCCACATTAATGGCTTCTTCTTCAGAAAGCTGGGCGTAGTGGTGGAAATAGGAGTCAGGATCGGTGAACGCGCCTTCACGGAACTTCAGGAAGCGGTTGATATACCAGTTCTGCAGCAGGTCTTCCGGCGCATCGACATAAATAGAGAAATCGACGAAGTCAGAGACAAACACATGATGGGGATCGTGAGGATAATCCATCCCGCTTTGCAGGACGTTTAACCCTTCGAGGATCAGGATATCCGGCTGAACCACCGTTTTGTCTCCACCCGGGATGCGATCGTAGATCAGGTGCGAATAGACCGGAGCCGTCACGTTAGGCGCGCCCGATTTCAGGTCAGAGACAAACTTCACCAGACGGTGCATATCATAAGAGAGCGGGAAGCCCTTCTTCTTCATTAGCCCACGTTCCTTTAACACCTCATTCGGGTGCAGGAAACCGTCAGTGGTGATGAGCTCCACGCTGCGGTGTTCTGGCCAGCGGCTCAGTAACGCCTGCAATACACGTGCGGTGGTGCTTTTACCGACGGCCACGCTGCCTGCAATGCTGATGATATAAGGAATGCGTTGGCCGTTCGTCCCGAGGAACTGCTCCAGCACCGCCTGACGGCGCAGGTTGGAGCTGATATAGAAGTTAAGCAAGCGCGAGAGTGGTAAATAGATTTCTGCCACTTCTTCCAGCGACAGATCTTCGTTTATCCCCTTTAACCGTGCGATTTCGCCTTCCGTCAGCGTCATCGGGACGGAGTCACGCAGTGCAGCCCACTGGCTACGGTTAAACTGAAGATAAGGTGTCATTAACGTTTGCTCTTTTTTGCTCATAAGCATGCTTCAGTGAGCCAGCACAACACAGCGCGTCCGGGCTCAACGTAGTTAATTTTGGACAATGGGCAGGAGGTTAACACCAGATGACAGGAATAATAAGAAAAAATATGGGGAAGCGATGCTTTACGCGGGAGCCATCACGATACGGTATAAGTGGTGTAAATCGGGCGCCGATGTTGAATTTTTGACCTTGAGTGGATGAATTTACAGCGGTTAACCCTTGTTTCGAATAAAATGTGAGCGAAAGAACGTTTTATGCAATTTTTTAGTTGCATGACTGCGCATGTCTCCATAGAATGCGCGCTACTTGATGCCGACTTAGCTCAGTAGGTAGAGCAACTGACTTGTAATCAGTAGGTCACCAGTTCGATTCCGGTAGTCGGCACCATCAAGTCCGGTGGGGTTCCCGAGCGGCCAAAGGGAGCAGACTGTAAATCTGCCGTCACAGACTTCGAAGGTTCGAATCCTTCCCCCACCACCACTTTCTGGCAGCGTTAAGCCGCCGGAGCTGGTTTGAAAATTGAATCAGCTCGAACCTAAAAAGAGAGAAATCTCTTTTTTTGTTACAGAAAGAACTGGGTAGCCGAGTTTCAGGATGCGGGCATCGTATAATGGCTATTACCTCAGCCTTCCAAGCTGATGATGCGGGTTCGATTCCCGCTGCCCGCTCCAATACGTGCTGATATGGCTCAGTTGGTAGAGCGCACCCTTGGTAAGGGTGAGGTCCCCA
>ERZ1108167.164-NODE-164-length-91631-cov-30.685900_pt1 | contig 91631 bp, 113 predicted proteins | sample MGYA00403703_ERZ1108167 | MGnify/ENA primary metagenome ERZ1108167 (study PRJEB35170, sample SAMEA104062411) | human gut metagenome | biome: human gut; feature: human-associated habitat; material: faeces | place: Denmark | collected 2012-05-11 ...
AGTATAAAACTCGAATCCTCTAGTTTTCTATTTACACAAAATCGTGGACAGTGCCTTTAATATCAAAAAGGCAGCTTATCCGGCTGCCTTCTCTATCTTCTCCCTAAACAATCTCAACTGGTCTACAGTCGGATAAAACGTAGGATTCTCCCAGTTCCTCGAAATCACTGCTATCATCGAATCAAGGTATTTTCCGCAATCGAGAATCTTTGCGCATTTATCAAGCTGAAATTCCCCGGCCGCATTGGTGTATTTGATCTTCTCTACTCCCGTCTCTTTTGACACAGATACAACAAGCTCTTTATATAAATCTATATTTTTCATGTTGTCAAACATATATAGTTGAAAAACAAAACATCGCAAAATCTGTTGATAAAGCTACGGAAGCCCCTTAACAGTCCCTGCGATGTTAGCCCGTGTATGATTTGGTCGTCTGAAACGGGTGTGGGGCTTTCTTCTATCCCGCCCCTGGATTATTTGTTAACGATTACCGGCCTTCTACTTTACCGGTTCCCGATTAATTTCTGATTATCTCATAATTTTTCCTCCTTTCATTGAACTTTTTTCATTGGAAATTGTTGTATAGCTGAATTTTAAACTTTTCATACCGGGGAGGTCTGTGAAGATATTAGCCGGTTAATTTCTGAATAACTTAAGCATTAACACAATAGATAGTATTACAATTACGCCAACAGCCCAGCCGCCCAGCTCTATTTTCATCTGTTGCCACCGGGTTAGCTGTTTCTCCACCGGATAAGGGATCTGTACGGAATCGGTCAGCATTACCGTATCTGTTTTGTTAATTGTCAGATACCGGTATTTATACCGATACTTCTCCTTGTAGACAGTATCTCCCTTTACAAATAGGAATATACTATCATGCTCATATATGCTGTCAAAACGGATGCTGTCACGTGTCTTGTACTCCGTTTTCACGGTCTCTACCGGAACAGACTTAATGCTCCGGCAGGATGTGAGACATATTGCCAGCATCAATAGAATGATGTAGAGCAAGTTTTTCATAAAACACTATCGCTTGAAGACCACTCCGAACTTGCCAGCAAAGTATTCAGTTCTTCGCCTTCGTATACCGGATAAGGGTAAGAAATAACTGATGTCTCTCCGTCTTCCGAAAGGGTCATAATCATTTTACTTGCAAAAATCTCTTCATAATGCGTTGCTTTCATCAAAGCCTTTTCGCCATTTGCATTTATGAGAGGTACCAGATTTCTTTTATCCAGTTCCTTCTGCGGTACTTCCTTCAAATCGGAAGCCGGGAATACAATGTACTGTACCAATCCCATAACTTATACTTGTTAGTTAATATCCTATCCCTGAAAGTTCCTTTTTGACCCAAGAGATGAACTTATCATGCTCCTTCACTTCCGGATCATCCGGATTCTCACGGAATTTCCTAGCCATGGATGCCCCGAAACTGGCTACGTCCATGGCGTTATTGAGCCGGTAGGCTTCCATCTCGGCAGCATTAATCGCTTTGTCTCGATTAACAGGTTTTGAAACCTTTATTGGATAAGCTTCCAACGGATGAACGGTGTTCCCTTCCAGATCCGTGACAACTTCTCCTTCACGATGTCCGATGTACAATGTCACGGAATTACCCTCATCTATGGACACACATTTTCCGCTTCTCCATGTTGTTTTCCCCTGATTGATATCCTCTTCTATTGTAGAAGGAATACTTACGTAATTAATTGTTTTCATATTGTTCAATATATTTTAATTGATAAGTACTGTCTTTAAATATATAACCGCACTGGTTTTCTATTTCTACATCCTCCAAAGGAAGAATGTTTTTCTTACCGAAAGTCTTCTCACATAACAGGATGTATTGAATAATCCCCTGAAAGTTTCCATGAAACTCTCTTGCCAGCATCCTGCCCGTTGGCTCACCATCTTCGTTTTTTTCCTCCATACCAATCAGGCATTTAATCCAGTTGGCATTTCCTTTTGAATCTGTTCTGATTTCGTAATCACATATTGATATTGTTTCTCCGATTAAATCCTTTGGAAGGATATTCTTGGCATCCATCCGCCGGTCAATCTTAATCTTTCTGGTCAGTTCCTTTAGTTTCATTGTTTTTTCTATTTTACACATTAATGACCATGTATCCCCATGTTTAAGCATCCCAAAGTAAGAAGCCCAACTTTTATCGCTGTTACAACATTTCGCATCGGCAACCGTTGTTTTTCGGATAGTGGTATATCCTTTGTTATGCGCTGTAACCGGTTTGCTATTCCGGTGGAATATATATCCGCAGAAATCCAACGGTTTATCCATCGGCTGTATTTTTACCGTATGACGCTTACTCCGTATTCCGAGCTCATACCACCAGAAATTCTTTATTCTCCATTTGGCTGCCTGCGCTTCCTCTTTGGTTTCGAAAGCAAGGAAATTATCATCCGCATATCGTACACTGTATCTGGTCATTCCCTTGACAAAATAATCAAAGGAAAGCATCAGGACATGATGAACGAATGGAGATGCCGGAGTTCCGATGGGCAGTTTGCCATTAACAAAGCAGGTATCGACAACAAAGTCTATTAGTTCCTTATCAGATACCATTTTCTTTAGGGCTTTCCTGAAAGACTTGACTGTCACATGCTCATAGCATTTTCTCTGATCTATGACAAGGCAATACCTCAGATTTGTCTTGTCATAGTAAATATGCTTCATTCTTTGCACAACCGACTTCCTCTTATCCTTAGCGGTAATCCCGGCTCCTTTCTTGCAATTCAGACCGTTCAGATTGTCTTTTGAAAAATAAGCAGGTTCAAGAAGATTTAATACCAAATGCTGATAAATACGTGTCTTCAATGACGGACTATCAATCTTTCTCACTTTCTTGTTCTTGTTTTCTTTTACAAGCCCGCGATATGATAATATGTCGGCATATTTCTTGTCCATCAAAAGGCTGTGCATTTCCTCACAGTTTTTCAGAAAGTTATTATTGAATTCAATAACTTCCTTTTCCCTTCTATGCTTCTCAAAAGCTCTCAATGCGGCTTCTTTCGAGTCACTAATGCTTATGTTATTAAATATGTCAGTTAGTTTATTCTTCATAACACTTTCCGGCAAGCCGGGCATATAAGGCGATGTTGATTCCATCGCCGCGCTTCTCAAATGTCTTCGACATCCACAAGCGCATTGTCTTGTACATTCTTTGTCGTTCCCAGACACGGGCAAGGAGGTTCGTCTATTTTTTTTGTAATAACCTTTCTTGGGCAGACCCGGCATAATTGCGATTAGCATTAGAAACAGCGTTATTCGCATTCATATTCCGAGCAGAACAATTGCCATTATTCGCATTGCCACGAAAACGCGCAGCCGGCTCCTTGTCCGTTATTTCAACTTATCCGTTCCGTTTCAGAGGTCACAGTCCCTATGCCGGACTTGTCGGAAGCCGATAAGATTAAGCGGGGGTTGCACCCCCTTTATTCCGCTTGCAGCGGGACTGCGTCAACTAGTATTCTGGCTTGGGCAGACCCGGCATAATTGCGAGAAGCATAAGAAACAGCGTAATGCGCATACATAATCCGAGCAGCACAACTGCCAGTAGACGCATTGCCACGAAAACGCGCAGCAATGCGAGCACGTTGATTAAGGGTGTTACTCCAGTAATTTTCATCCAATGCATAAAAGCACTCTCCCTGACCGATACCCCCACCATTGGCTGTTTTCCAAGAAGTGTAGGACTGACGGGAGAACGCATAACCGCTACCCAAGTTTATAGCACTACCTATTTTAGGATATTCCTTCTCAAAGTCAAAAATACCAAAATCATTCTTTGTAGCGTTAGTTTCTTTCAGCCACTTGGTCTGGTCAGGTTGCAGGTATAAGTCCACGGGTAAGTTTACTCTAGTTTCCGAATTAGGCTTATTACATGTCCCTACCTGTTCATAACCACCACCCCAGTAAGCGAACACGTCTCCGGACAGGTTCATACCATGACACAATCCCATACGAAGAATTACTTCCAAGTCAAAGTCGGCAGTTTCTCCGGCAGCATTAAATGCGGAAACGGTTTCAGTCATCAGTTTGTATACTTTCACATTCATTTCTCCGTCAGCCAGACCATTGACACCGGTTACATTTTTATACCAGTAAGTACCACCGTAGAACTCAAATTCCGAACCTTCGGAAACTTCGGTTTCAACAGCAAAAGAGGCAGCCATCTGACTTTCCATGCACTGCTCTTTCGGATTCTCCGAATTTAACCAATTGGAGAAATGCGTTTTACCGGCTGCATTATCGTAGCACATATCCGAAGGAGTGAAGTTCCATGTGCCATACTTCCATGTATCCTCTGCGGACAACTTGTACCGTACCCCGCCATTCTCTTTCCATGCAGCTTCGGAAGAACACCCGTCATTGGAAGAAATCCCACTGGAGAACAAGGCTGCTTTATGCAGGTATTTTGTCCCATGCAGAACTTCCATACAAGTAATGAATGTATTTAAAGCATGATATCCACCTTCGGCAAACGGGTATGAAGCGTCCACATCCGCGTTGTTGGCACGGCTCCAGTTCATATCGTTTACCTGTTGCATATCATTTACTCTCGGATAAGTACGTCCGTTGTAGAACATGGAACAAATATTGCTTACCCCTCTGGCGGATTTACAGTTATTGTTGTCCGGCTCATAAACGTAGAAAAAACAACGGGTCTTATTGGCTACCGTACACACCATACTTGGAGAGATTGCTGTGGGAACCAGTGCATAGGGAGTAGTATCTATACCATCCCATGTTGTTGGGGAAGTAAAGACGCCTTTCCAGCGTTTACCGCTCTTACCGACCACATTGTCCAGCAAGTAGAAGGTGACTCCGTTACCCAAACCGATAGTGTATTTTGTTTCTGTTGTTTCCCACGGACGCAAGATACGGACTTCTGTACCGGTTGAATCGTATAGTTTTTGTGTCATCCCATGTTCATTATAGAACGATTCCGCATCAAAGGCACCTGCATCACAATACTTGGTTGCCTGTGAATTGTCCAGATAAAGTTCTACATCGCATTCCGCACGCATCGCTTCCGTGATACCGACTGTAGGTGCAAATCGACCGTCCTCAAAACGGAGAAGGTTGTTCCGTTTCAATTTGCCTACTGGCTTGGTTGTTTCACGGGTATTGTCAGTCGTGTCTAACAGGTAAAAATCCCATTGAGTAAGTAAACCGGAATTACCGATGGTTTCAACGGAATCGGGATTCAGTGAACCGTTCTCCCATGAACCTATGCAGTAATTGGGAGAGAGAGCGGATAACTCGGAGAAGTTATCGTCTATTGCCTGGGCTAAAGTACCCCATGATTGCTCATTGTCTTTTGCTATGTCGAAAATTTTTTTCATAATATCATTCGTTTTTAATTAATGTTTCATTTGAAATTAAAGTTGAGTTATTCAGCATTGTCAAGTAGCTGGAGATAACTATGTTGATCTTCTGAGGAGACTTGGTGACCTTTCCGGTTATCTCGTAGGTTCCATTGTCTCCAGAGATGGATATGTCGCTGATAGCATTGCACGACACCTCCATTAGCTTATCAGAGGTATTTGGCAACGTTACAGTGATGGTAACCATGCTATCTACAGAGATATATTCTCCGGGATTAACAGAATAGGAAATGGAAGAATAAGGTAGATTACTCTTCACTATCGGTCTAAATTCAACCATATTAGGATATAGTGTTCCTAACTTATGCTTCTTTAGTTGTCTTTCTATCAAGAACTCGGACATGCTATAAGGGAAGGTCATGAGAGAGTAGATAGCTCCATTGAAGAAACGGCTATCATTATCCCGAATCGTGCCTAACCACATATCAGTACCATCTTCTGCTGCACCTGCTGTTATAGATTGCCCGCAATAAGAGTATTTAGATAAATAAGATATACTTCTAGTAGAAATAAAATTTAGATCAGAAGTAGCTTGACCAAAACTATAAACACTATTTCCGGCAGTTTCCACAAATGCCCCCGGATTATTTTTTGATGATATAGCTCCAGCATTAGCAAATATTTCTCTATCAGTTACTACCGTATAATCCTTGTAAATCGGCATTCCTGTCACCTTACCGAAGTCATTTACTCCGTCAAGGCAGAGAGCACCTGCGTGGGAGGGAACTTGCTCTACCTTGACAGAAGATAGTCCCTTCAATACAAATGCTACTCTGCCACTCGTTGATGTTGGGTCTACAGAATCAGGTAATATATTTATTCCTTCCTTTACTTCATAATATGAAACACTAATGGTGTCACCGTTATTGACATAATATCTGTATAGTACTCTACCTCTTAATTTCGCTTTTATTTTAAAAGATTGTGTAGCAGCAGGTACTCTTTGATAAAATGTTACTATATCATTATTAGTATCGTTGGATGATGAAAATGTGAATGACGTCCTTTCATTTATAAAAGGTGAATTTATACTCCAATCTGAAAAATCAACCTCATACTTCCCAATACCTGAATCCCCCTTCCATGCGATATTGTTCAACTGAATATCCCTACCGTTACCGGAAAAGTCAATCAGCTTATCATTGAACTCTGCATGATTTTCATTAGTAATACCTTGCTTCTTTACATCATAAAGCACATCAGGAGTAATACATCTATCAAGATTATAATATGCTATTACTTGGTTGATTTGGTCGGTAGTCAGTACCTTGTTGGCGATGAAAGTCCAATACCAAGCAACAGAGGAAGAAGTATTTGTATTATTAATTCCACCAGCAACACTAAACCTTGAGTTACTTAAAATGTTAGTAGCATTTGCTAATGACTTCTCATAGTCATTTTTATCTCCTAATATATTATTGATAAGAAACTGTGTCGCATTATTATAAGTATATCCGTAGATACCAGTTTTACCTGCTACATTTGATTGAGTTCTAACATATGAAGTAGAAGAATCTATAGTTTCTATATAATTAGTAAATCCTTTATTGTGAGTACTATTTAATTCTATCTGATGAATCATACTCACCACCGTAATCTCATTACTTCCATCAAGCATCTCCTGTACGGTCTTGGTGGAAGTAATAAGGTCGTCGATTCCGTCGGTGACGAAGGCACCATAGTAAGGACTACCTTTATCTGCGTAGCCACTTCCTTCGGTGTAAGCTGCGTTACTAATTACAAACGGATTGTCAGGGTCTACCAAGTTCTTGACAACAGCCCGGTCCGGGTCGTCATTGCTCTTACCGTAGCAGATGCAGACGGCTTTCAGGGATGCTAAGACTTCCGGGTCGATGTAGGGACGGTCGGAACCGGAAGCAGCTCCCGGAACTCCCAACTTAATCGCATTGATGCGGATAGGATCAAGCCCTATCCGGTCAAGCCTAATCGGATTTAATCCTATCGCTCCCATTATTCTTCAGATTCAAAGTATTGAGCCTTGGTTGGCTGCGTTTCACATTCAACCTTGATATATTGTCCGGGTATAAGACCGACAACTGGACGGGCGAAATTCAAAGTAGTGAAATTCCTAGTCTCTACAACGGAGTATTTTTCTCCGTCATAGCTTATATAAACAGCCAGCTTCCCGGATTCTTTAAACTCTAGCTGAAGCCCAATGGTTTCTGAATTTACTTGTATGGGATCGCTTAGGTAACGTTTTTCTGCGATCTGGCTAAATGTAATATCTGTTGATTTCATGATTGTTCCTCCTATTTTTTTGCTGTTATTACTGTATTTCGTAAGAAATTCGGGTAGTCTTCCCGCACATCAAAACAAGGACACGCCTTGATATATTCAACCGGTTCTACCTCACCTGAATCGTCTAGGTCGGGCGAAGTATCACGATGTCCGAGCAGTTCAACAATATTGTATTCTTTGCAAAGCTTGTCAATCAGTTGCCGCAAACTAGCCTTTTGAGCCGGAGTGCGGGTGTCTGTTGGTTTACCGTTTGCATCCAGTCCGCCAACATAACAAATGCCGATCGAGTGCTTGTTATACGATTTACCGGAAAAGCCCTTTGTGTTACAATGTGCTCCGTCAACAGTGAGTGGTCTGCCCTCTTCGATCATTCCGTCCAGGTCGATTACATAATTATAACCGATCTGATTGAATCCCCTTGCCCGGTGCATCCGGTCAATGTCCTTTGCTCGCAAGTCTTGTCCGGCACATGTTGCCGAGCAGTGAATGATGATTGCATCAATAGTTTTCATTTCTTTTCCTCCTATAATATCAATGTGCTTACTCCCAACACCAGACCCACGCAATCACAGATGATGTCTTTAATTGAAAACTCTGTTTTCTTGCAGTACTTGTCGTATACTTCCTTCAGGATGAAGATCACGACGGTTATAATGATTGCTAACCACAGTGGCGTATATTTCGATAGCCACATTACCAAGTTCTGGCAAACTATAATGTGAGCCATGCCGTCTATGCCGATCTTGGATAGAAGCTTGCTGGCTAATGCGCTGATTTTATTTATCATATTCATTTTCTATTTTATAATTTATTACTTTTGCAAAAAATGATACACTTATGGATATTTCAGAACTAATAAAAAGCTATAACGCTGAACAAAAGAATGTATTTACTGGATTCTGCATACAACTGCCACTATGCTTTTCTATTTTGTATTTATACATACCAGAGTTTAAAACTCTTGATATATATCTACAAATCATATTTACGGCAACTTCGTCTATATTATCCATTTACTTTTCTTTTATATGGTTATGTTTATGTTCTTCTATATCAAAAAGGAGATACAAACTAGAAGTTTTCATACTTATTCTTCCTGTATTAATGACATCGTTTAAATTACTCATGTCTCCTTCTGATTATATCCTTGGACACAAATATGCTTTAACTACCTTTCTTCAAGCTTCTGCGATTCTTTATACTCCTTTTGCTATTTTGGGGCTTGTTTACCGCAAATGCATAGAGTATGATAAAAAGCAAAAAGGGAAAAACACAAATAATAGTGTATAAATTCATACTTACTTCTCCTTTTCTATAATTTCCTTCACATCTTCCTTATCAACCTTAAACACTTTCTTGCCAAACACCCCCAAAGCCCCGATAAGATTGATGTTAATCCCTTTTGGCTTCAGTATATTCCCAACTATCGAGCATCCCTCTATGAAGCATACCAATAAGCAGGAATACACATCTATAGGATATTCATTGTGGCTTGCTACGCTAATCATGCAGACCATGCAGACGAAAGCAAAGTAAGTGACCATCTTTCCCATAGTGGCACGGATCGCACGTGAGAATCTGACCTTCTCGCCCATTAGCATACTTTTCCTGACTCCGAATAGGAGATCGCAGAGGATTACCGCACATGAAACAATCAGCCATGGAATCATATTTTGCAATGATTCGGCAACAAATGCGGTGGCTATTGCGGCAAATCCTCCGGTTGTGGTATATACTATTGCTTCTTTCATAAGATACAAGTTAGATAAACGGTTAACAACGAAATTACCTCTATCCAGAACATCGGCTTTCTCTTTATGAAGTCGGAGATGAAGTTCCCTGTCCTGTGCTTCTTCATGGAAATAGCCATGTAAGCGATGAATCCGGCCCATAACAGTAACCAATACCAGCTATTGCAACCTACCCATATCTGGGAGAAGATCAAAGACATGGCGGCACCGATACTATGAGGAATCTTTTGTTCTGTTCGAAAATTAGGAGACACTCCCAATACAATCATCCCGACAACCGAAAGGAATACAAGAAACCGGCTGTTTTCCGTGCTTGCTTCAAATGCTGCCGGAAGAAGCAATACACCGGAGCCGATCATGCACAAACCGAACCAGAACTTATGCGTCAGGGCATAGTAGGTATCACTGATAGAGTAAGGAATTTCCTTCATCTTCTTTATCATTGCAAAGACGTAACCGGCAATGAGGATGAATGACATTAATACTAGTAGAATCATAGCTTTATCTGTTTATAGTTTATATAATTATTCTTCTTGTGATAGAGCATTGCTGACAGCTATTCGATCAATGACACGAGTAAATAGCTGCGCATACTTTTTTAGAGATTTAGCTTGTTCAGGGGATATATCAACTTCTCCTTTCCGGTATATATCTTGAGCAAGATTAAATTCTCCAAGATCACCTGTATTTTGATAAATCGCATTTCCGAATGCTTTAGATATATCGACGGTACTCTTGTTCCCTTCGAGATCGGTTAATTCTATTTTTCTGAAATCTATTTTCATAATTATTGCATGATACGTAAATTATTTGCCCGGTTTGGATTTATTTTATCAGTATTTATTTCTGCTGTTATGAAAATCTTAAACCTGTATGGCTCAAGAGTGAAAACTGCTGAATCTTGAAACGTTACCATAATTCTTTTTGGATATCCGGATGTATTCATAATAGTTAGCATCTTGCGTTGTGGAGAGTCACAAACATATAGTACATAATTCCCTGTTCCACCTAGAGATATACAATCAATTGGCTGACCTGATTCTGCATATTTATGATATGTAGTGTCTGTTCCATAGTTATATATATGTGCAAAGAAATCACTAGTCGAAGATGATTCAAAAGAGAGATGAGTCATCGTTCGATGTCCAAATTCGCCACGACACCATAGGTCAGAAGTTAGAAAACGATAACTTCTTTCGGTTCCGTCCTCTTCCTTATAAGTACCTTGATGTTGTATATCTCCCTCAAAGTACATTTTCCCCTCACTTGCACTAAAACCTATTGCACATTTTTCTACCTCTTTTTCGTTTTCAATCTCAACTCCTACAAGTCTTTTAAAAGAACCTGTTGCACCTTTAAGATGTGTTACTTCAAGAGTTTCAACATCAATAAACTTTGTCTTTATCTTGCCAGCCTCGATAAATGTCTCTCCGCCTACTGTTATTCCACCGGTTTCAGGTAGGGCTATTTGACCTCCTTTTGTCAATTCAACGGTTGTTACATTATGCTTGATAGCTCCCCCCGTAATCATCCAACCCTCTGTTTTCTCAAGGTTCCCCACGAATATCCCAGAAGTTCCTAATACATCAATCGTCGCATTTTGCGCAAGAAGGACGTTTGTTGCTATGTTCTCGAACTCGCTGAACTCTTCCCACTTTGTTGAGTCAAAAGAGGAAGTAGACGTATGCGTGATCTTACAAAGTTTGTTCTGACCGTCATATATTACTGTATCTATGAATGTCTCATTGTTATAATACTCGGTATTGGCTTTCCATACTCCACGGGGACGGAGCATTGCACCGGGTAACCCTGTATCTCCTTTGTCTCCTTTATCACCTTTGTCACCCTTATCACCTTTAATTTTACTCCACTTATATTTTGAAAATACGGTGCTGTCTGCCTCTGTAAAATCCACATATTGACCGATCCATGCTCCGGGAGTCTCACCGTTGTTAGCTGTGAAGCTACTACCATCGTCAGAATATTTAATATGGAGATAGCTGGTTTGCCCGTTCTCTCCATCTATACCGGGTATACCCTGCTCGCCTCTTTCTCCCTGCGCACCTTCAAATCTAGCCCATGTATATGATGTATATGAAGTCGGAGCCGTAGGGCTTGTAGTAACAGCGGTACCGATATAAGTATTGGGAGTATCTGTCATCGGATCACCGTTAGAGTTTGCCGAGTACTTGACATGAAAATATGAAGAAGTACCCGGAATACCCTGTGAACCGGTAGGCCCCGTTTCTCCCTGTGGTCCGGTAGCTCCTTGAGGACCTTGTTCCCCTTGCTCACCCTTTATCTTAGACCATTTGTAATCAGAGAATACATTACTGTCATTTTTCTCAAAGTCGGTATACTGTCCAATCCATTCCCCTGGAGTTTCCCCATTATTATCTGTAAACGTTTGGCCGTCATTTGAATACTTAATATGCAAGTATGAAGTCTTTCCATCTTCGCCATTAATACCGGGAATCCCTTGCTCACCTGTTGCACCCTGTAATCCTTCAAATCTGGCCCATGTATACTTGGATGGATCATTACTATCCTCCTTAGTAAAGTCTACATAAGTACCGATGAACACATCTGGCGTTTCTGTCATTTGGGAAGCTGTAGGGTTCTGGACGGGAGAATATTTAATATGAAAATATGATGTTAGTCCATTTTCTCCATCTTTGCCGGGTATTCCATCCTGTCCGGCTGGTCCTTGCAAACCTTGTAATCCCTGTGGACCACGCTCTCCCTGCGGTCCTTGAGGACCTTCAGGACCGACTGGACCTTGTGCTCCCTGCTCTCCTTTGGAAGTATACTTCAACCAGTCAGTAGAAGAATCTGACGGCTCCTGCGTAGTCGTAGATTCAATGCAAATCCATGTGCTGCCATTGTGGGTTACTTCGTCGTAATACCAGTATGTACCCGCTTTCCATTCACCTTTGAAAGCCGGAACCGGTACTTCCGTCACACCATCATTTGAAATCTGTTTGATCGTACCGGTCATGTAGATTCTGTTAAGATATGCACTATGCCCGGTCATATCCATTCCAAACAGTTTCAGGTTAGACAAGTCTCCCAACTGCATGGCAATCATATCCTTTGTGATCTCCCAGTTGTTTACACCTTTAAGGAAACGGATATAATTCTGCGTGGAATAGCTGGACTTCTGGCGTTCTGCATTGGTGAAGTTACCATAGCAAACAAAGTGCATAGCCTTTTGAGGATGGTAAGTATATCCGCTACGGAGAACGTATTTAAAAGAACCATTATCCAGCTTTTCGGTGATCCGGAAATACGTTGTCTGAAAGCCTGTGTCATTGTTAAAGTTAGCCTTGCAAATATCATCCACTTCAACAGCTGCAATCTCGCCCGGTTCAAGCTTCAGGTAAACGATGCTGTTCTCTTCGTCCACTGATTCGATTATACCGCCTCCGGGTGCGTTCCATTCCTCACCCGTGATAACTGATACCCGGTTATATCGCAATTCCGGCACTTCAAGGAAATCACGTAGGCGCAACGACTTCGCATCTATATCACCGGCTGGGGTTATCAGCCAGCCAAGTAACTTTTCAGCATAATCAACAGAAGATATATTGCCGGAGAAAGCGGCATTATTGGCTGTAAGCTTATCAAGTACCTTTACAATATTGCTGCTCAATTCTGTTGCAGTTATCGTGTCCGTTACAATACCATTGGTAACGTTAATGCCGTTCAGGAATGAAATAAGCCCTAGGGCTGTGTCATCTTTCGTCTTACTTATAGCATAAGCTATAATCTCCTGAAGCACTCTTTTTGCGGAGAATACGTTTCTGTCAGACGGGATTGTCTTGTCATTAACCCCGATAACATACACACTCGTTCCACCGCCTCCAACAGCAGAACCGGAATAGGTTTGTCCCTTGTAAGTAAGTGAATCAAGCTTGCTCTCTATCTCACCGATACGGGAATATGAGGCAGTTTCACCGACTGTATAAACTGGGTGATCGTAAGGAATATCCAGCGGCCACTCGAAACCGATTATTCTTGATTGTCTGCCTTCCGGGAAAAATGCCTTATTTATCAGGTTGACCTTAGCTCCGACTTCGTATGTACGAATATTACCCTTATTGTAGATGAAATCAGCATCCATCTCACAATCGTAGGTGGACGGGTCAATCATGGATTTCTTTACGTACTCCTTTGCCTTTTTGAGTAAATTCTGCTCTGCGTCCGGCAACATCTGTTCGGAGATGTATGCGGTATCAAAGCCGTAAAGGATATATGTGTCTGCGGGGACTTCTTCACCGTCCTCCATGTGTGCGGTTTGCGGATAAAGAACATCATCCGGGAGAAAGCGACCGTAATCCTCATTGCGGACAATTTCAAAGGTTGTTCCGGTGCTATCGCTTTCTACAATGTTGATAGCAAAGTCCATTCCGGCAAGCTTACCAGTCTGGAATATCATGTGAAGTTCCTCACCATCCAGCCTAAAATCTTCTGTAAAGTTCTTCAGTCCCGTATCTTTGAAATTATAGATCCGATATTCCTTATCGTTATCGTCTACCTTGTCATCGTGGCTTACGCTGGATATTGTACCATTGTATTGGGGATATTCATCCTCAAGTATGATAATCTCCTCAATCGCTTCTTCTTCCGGCATCTCTACGTTATCTGGGTTGTCGTAGTTTTCATCTCCGATGTTGATACGCTCACCGGTCGGGCTGTATTTATAAGCATCTACATAAGAAATACCCTCCGGGAGCATAAGATGTTTCTGAACAACTCCGTTAAGGGTCATTTCCTTGTCATCTTTGCTGAAGTAGTTATCGGGGACTTTGCCTTTGATTATGTTATCAATGGTGTACCGGTTACCTAAAGAGGCGGTTACACCTTCCGGTAACTGGATAATGTTTGCTGCGTCACCGGTTAAAAGGTCGGGATTGTAAACAGCAGCAAAAGTCTGTCCGGCATTTGCACCGGTAAGGAATGTCACGGAAGTCGTTGCAGAAGAACCGCCATACACGTTAATATCGTATGTTACATACGCCTGGAAAGTCGATAACAGCTCGGAAGAAGCTGGAGCTGGTACGTGAACGTATACCCTTACTTTTAAATCAGAACTGTTTTTGTCGATAACCAACGTGTCGGAAACCTGTATTTTAGACACAATCTCATATTGTTGATTTTGGGCTAATGAAACGGTCTGATTACCAATAATCACCTCTTTTGATTCCCCGGAAACATTATAGATATATGACGCCTTCAATATATAATCTCCTGCCGGGAGAAAAGCACGGTTCCCTATTTGCGGGACGGCTGTTGATATATTGATTGAAATTCCTTCCGAAACAACTTTATAAGAACCACCCTTGGCTAATGAAGCTAAAGTCTTATCAAGCGTCCATTCTGTATAAGAGGGAGTAAAAGGTCCGCTGCCTTCGTTGCTACTAGCGGTATAGTCTTCCTTATACGTAACTCGTGACGGAAAGTTGTTTACTTTGAGTGGCCTTGACGTGTCGGATATATTACGTCCATTAACCTCTTTTACATCGAATATCAAATCTTTCCGGTAACTGGAAGGAATGTTACGGGTGGAACCGAAAGCGTAGATACGGGTCGCATACGTTGCCTGACTGTCGCTTCGCTGCATGGAGTTGACGTTTACGTTCTCGCTGTCGGACAAATCACCAACTTTAAAATCCACTGGGGAGCTATATTCGCAACGTCCAAAACAAATCTTATGATTATCTATCCACCATTCGCATTCCCATGTCTCTGCCATTTGGGTAAGTGCATCAATCAGATTCACGTTATCGTAGGAAACGAGCTTGGAAGTGTTTTCTACTGTGCTGTCAATGTCCCAAGTAAAATCCAGATCCCTGAACTTATATCCGAGTGCTTTCAGGTTATCCAGAAAAACATTTAAATGCGTGTCAAGGGTAGCGGTAAGATTCCATGCGGCTTCGCGTCCGGTGGTTTCCGGTGTATAGAAAAACTTCTTGTTCTTCCATTTCCAATAATAAGCATCAAGGCGGAGTTCGTAGTCGTATGCACCTGTCGTTGTATTGTAGGTAGGCTTATAAAGGTCTACAAGCTCGAATATTCCCAACTCATTGTCTACGTAGTCGCCTAGTTTGAAATAAACCGGATTAGAAAGGCTAAATAGCAAAGTGATATAATCTTCCTGCATCAAAAGGAAGTGTCTTTTCGAACCCTCATTGATAGTAGTCGAAAAGCGAATGTTGCCGGATATGTCTTTGATGTCTACTAATTCTGCCATATTACAAAGTTCGCAGATAGAAACGTCAAAACATAAAATCCGGCAATCCTATGAACCACAATTTGCCTATTGTGGTAATTTTACTCTCTATTACCCGGATTTGGCTCGTTAAGCTTTACCGAAATCTTTGAAAACGTCCTTGCCGTATTGAAACCGAAAGACTGTGAACGGGTGTAATATAGATGGTAAACCTCCTCCCCTAAGGCAGGAACCTTGACAGTAAATTCCCCTTTTGTAATCTCATTCAGAAATGCCTTATATTTGGTAATGTAGTCAGATGGAGAACTTCCTTGTAGGGTAAAGGTTAGTGTTAGATCCCGTTCGTCAATCTTCCGATTGGCTATAATTATTTTCTTCCCGTCCTGTAAACGGGATTTATTCTCTATAACTTCTTTCATTGGAAGCGGAGCGTAGATAGCTTCAATGAACCCATCTCCCATTCTCACGCCCCACGTTGCGAAAGCGTCTTTATTGTTAATTAATAAGTCTACTCCCATTGTTGTATTTTCTTACAGTTTTACCTAATGCTTTATCTATAGACCAATGATATTTATTTATTCTCGATGTTACTGTACTATATTTCAAACCAAGGGTTTCACACCACTCAATAAGCGTTTTTTGTTGCCCATTATATTCTACTAAACAATTCGACCGTTTGTTTCTTGATTGCTCTTTAATTGTTACCCATCTGCAATTTAAGGGTTCATAATTACCATTATAATCTATACGGTCTATTGTTAGCCCCTTTTTATATCCATTATTTAATGCCCAATCATAAAATGATTTGAAATTTTCGCGCCAATCGTGGCAAATACATATTCCTCTACCACCATAATCCTTATAATGTTTGCTTTTTACATAATAACACCGTTGCTTCATTCCTGCCCATATAGTATAAAGTGGCGTTTTAAAAGCAAGCCCATGAGTAATACATGATTTTGAATTTTTTGCAGCAGTTTCCTTTAGCAGACAACCGCAACTTTTAGTCTCTCCCTTTCTTAACGCACTTGAACGTACAACGGATGTGCTACCACAATCACACTGGCAAAGCCATTTAAAATGTTTATCTTTATCGTTTGGTAACTTTTCTACTTTCTTTATAGTGACAAGTCTTCCAAATCTCATGCCGGGTATTATTTTTATTTTCGCTTTCATTATTTCTATTTTTAGGTGAATAATATATATTATAATTTTGATGTATTCCGTTTAACTTCTGCAATATCTAAAGCCATTTGTTGAATAGGCTTTACTATCACATTAGTGTTATCTCTGATGTCTACTATAGCTTCATAAGAAAGCCGTAACAAATCCCGTGTCTCACTAGCAATGTCCTTTATCCCTGTGGTATTGGCAATAATAGGCAGCATATCCGCTCTCAATTCAAGAATAGACATCGTTTGTAGCTGATTCTGATTCTTGATTTCTTCTCCGGCAATTTGTAAAGCAGTGAAACGCCCGGACACCTCATCTATAGAATCTTGGGTGACCGACGCGGATACTTTCTTTGAAGCTTCTTGGGATGAAGAGGAAGAACCACCAACAATGGCATCAATATTCTTCGCTTCTTCTGTAGCAGCTCTTATAATATCATTCCAATCTTTTCTAAGGTCGCTTATCTCTTCTGCTGTTAAATCAAGTTTTCCGTTTTCGTCACTATCAGCCAAAAGGGTATATTTTTTATAAAATTCTTGTGCTTTACCTCTTAGTTGATCTATTACAAACGATTGCAACAAAGCGTTGCGCATTATCTCTTCAAAATCTTCTCCAAAGTCGGCAATTCCTCTTTTCCCACCTTTTAGTCCTTCCAGTATTGCTTCTTCGAGACCTTGTGAAGTCGTTTGAAATAAATCCTCGTTTAGAGTCTCTTCTAGCTCCTTGGTCTGGTCGTTGAACTCTACAAATTTGTCAATAGCTTGTTGCAGCCATTCTGGTAACTTAGACCAGATGTCGGCATTGCTTTTCATCGCCCAAATCGCTTCTTCAGATATAAGTTTATTTTCTAAATCATATCCTCCATTAGCTTGTATAAAATCAAAAATTTCTTTAGCTTGCGGACCTCCAAAGGCGTATTCGGTCATAGCGTGAGAAAATTTACCATAATTGAAAAGTTGTGCAAGTCCGAAAGTTGTATAATCAACATCACCAACAGGCATAGATTTAACTATGTCTTTGTATGCCTTCTCTCTGGCTTTTTCAAGTGTTGTTAATGATTGGGTAGCTGTTGCAAAATAATCATTTCCTGCGGCTTCTTTGAGCAACTCCAGATAACGTTCTACTTGATAATTGATAGAATCCCAATATCCTTCCTGTCTACGTTGATATTCAATATTTCTTTCTTGTTCTGCTTTTGTAGAATCAAAGGCATTCATTACAGTACCCACTAACGTAGTTATGATCCCAACAATTCCGCTAATGCCTTTCACTGTGTCACCGGCGGACTTTTCACCAGTTTTGCCGAATACTTCAAATGCTGTGATGCCGTCATTTATAATATCTACCGCTTTTTGGATGCCTTCTCCCAGTTCATCGGAAAAAGTAGTTCCAAGAGAGGATAGAGAAGCCCCTAATGTTGAAATATTACTCTTTATAGATTCGCTAGCTTGTTCCACATTACTCCATGAAGTAAAGGCTCCCTGTTTATCCCCTTTCTTTATCGCTTTCTGATACTTTTCATATTCTTCTTTCAATGTCTTGAAAGGGTTGCGAGCTACAAGGTTTTGGCGAGCACTATTAATGGTATCCATCATAGCTTTCATATCTGTAGCTGACAAGTTTGTAGACTTGACAAGTTGTTCAGCATCAGATAATAATTTTTCAAGTGTATCTGTAGGTAATGCATCAACGTCTCCCATTAACATTTTCCAAATGCCAGAATCTTCGATTTCGCTTTTTGAAATAGAATCTATAGTTTTCTTGCGCTGTTTATCCAGTTCCTTTAGGGCATCTTCATATTGCTTCTTTTCAGAATCGCTTTTAGCTTTTGCTAATCCGTCCCTAAGTTTCTTTTCATCATTGAGGAATTGTTTTTCGATGGCTATACGTTGTGCGGTATAGTCTTGGTATTTAGCAAGGACTTCTTTATAATATTTAGCTACATCATTGGCTTGTCCTTTTAAGATGTCTTGGTTGATTGAATCAAGCACAGAAGTATCTACCGAAACACTGGTCGAATCAAATGTTTTCTTTTTATATCCTTTGATCTTTTTGGCTTTTAGTTCCTCTTGCTCATCAAATACTTTTTTCTGATATTCAATTTCCGTGCGTATGTAGTCTTCTCTTTGGCGTTTCAAATCTTGGATTTCCTTCTTGTTATCTAAGGCTCTTTGCGCCCGTATTTTTGCTTCCCCTTCCTCCATCGTATTAATACGAGCTTGGAAAGCCTGATTTTCCAAATCTTCTTCTCTTCGCTTTCTTTCAAGAGCCTGTTTATCCAAAAGATCGGCTATTTTCTTTTGCTGGTCTAAAATAGAATTGTAATTTTTATCTGGATCTTCATACTTTCCACCTAGGCCAGCAACTGTTACCAACTTCTCAAGAGATTGAGACGATTTTTGATAAGAATCTTGTAGAGCTTCTTGCTTTTTTATTTCTTTATCGGTTTCTTCTATGGATTCTTTAATTAAATCAACTTGTTTTGATGCCCAGTCGTAAGCCCCAGGATTGTTTATTGTAGAATATTCTTCTTTTCTTTGTTCGGCTATCAGTAAATTTTGTTCTAATCTTTGTTTTTGTAATAATGCTATATTTTTGGCAACCCCTGCTTGAAAAGATTTATACCAATTTTTAGCAATTTGATCTGCAGCTACAGAGGCTTTCGCATTAGCTATAATTTGCCTTGTTTGCTCTTTAATAGACTTTGCAACCTCACCATTTTTTATAGATTCATCTGATAAGTTTTTAAGATGAGAAGGGAACGATCTTTTCAATTCTTTTACAGCATCATTTCTTTCTTTTGTGGTTCTTGTTACATCTGTAGCTATCTTATATAGACTATTAAGTTTGGTGATTTCTTTTGAACTTTGTTCTATTCCTGTAGATGTTACATTATATAAATCTCGTTGAGCTGTATATAAATTCTTGATAGCTTCTTCGGCTTTCCCTAAACTTCCAATCCATTTAATTACATCTTTCCCGTATACAGAAAGCAAAGTCAGCCCAACAACAAGAGCGGCCTGCCAACTTAAAATAGATCTTGTAAGCTGTTGCCATACGGGAGCAACAGCCTTGACATCTTTATTTCCTGCTTTTAATTCTGCCTTGAAATTTGCATATTCTTTTCTAGCTTTTGCTATTTCATCAACTAATATCGGAAGGTTATTTGATATTGCAAGAAAAAAAGTATTTGCACTTACGGCTAGTGAAGGAAGTTCACGAGCTACCTGTTGCACTGAATTACCGAGTCCATTCCATGCACTTGCATAATTACCTACATTTCTCTGAAATCTTCCAGAAGCCTGCTCTGCTGCATTTAATTCCTTTTGAACGTTCGATATTTGGGTTAGCAATGCTTTTCCGGCATCTCCTCCCCTTCTTACCCGTCCAAGATCATCGTAATCCTTTATCAAAAGAATTAATTGCTTTCTTAATGCCGTAATACTACCTTCTTCTGCATTACTTTGAATTATCTGATCTTTTTGTGCTTTAATCGTTTTTCTGACAGCTTCTTCCTCTACTAATCTTTGAGCAGCCAACTGCTGAATCTGGCGAATTTTTGCTGTACCAGTACCTCCTACTTTCTCTTCATCAGAAAGCGCACTAAAATCTTTCTTTAATTGCTTTATCTGCCTATCCGCCTCTTTAACAGATTCTGTATTGGCGATAATCCATTTATTAGTAGACTGCAAAGCAGAAGTCTCTTCTTTTACTCTTTTAACCGTACTATTAGAAGAATCAATATCGTATTTTATCTTCTGTAATTTTGCATAGCTGTCTTTATATTCAGATAGTTTCTTTGTTGCTCTATCTATTTCACTTTCTAACTGTTTTATTGCCGCATCGCTATTGGGCACACTTGCAATCTCAATAAGAGATTTTTTTAATTTATCTATCTCCTGACGCAGTTTGACTATATTTTTAAGGTCAATATCTGCATTAAATTTCATTCCTGCCATGTGATTTTTACATTATCGTTACCAAATGACTGTTTTAATTCTTTATCTAGGGTTAGGCTTGCCGAATCCAGAACATCAAAACCTTTACTAGACACAAAGCTTGCATACTCCATACCATCCGCCACAACAACACCGTCTTTGGGCTTACTGCCAAAGATCAGCATTGCCTCTGTCCTGTTCTTCGCCAGTGAATGTTCTCCATCAGCAGGGATATAGAGGTCTACAATCTTTCCATCCCTGACAATAGCAGCACCGGGAGCATTGCGAAGGTTCCAAGTATGGTTTTGATAGGTTTTCTTATTACTAACATTGCGTTCCTTCTGCATATAAACGGCTCTTTGAGCTGCTTCTTTCATCAATTCGGTAGTATTCTCATCTACTTCTTCGACGAATTCATCAAGACCGGACAAATCCACTGTTACTTTCATTATTCATCAAACTTAACTTTTCCTTTAAAGAAATCCTCATCCGATACTTCTGTTAGTACCTCCCCATCATATACGGTATGCAACTTATCTTTTTGCATAATAACCAAATTGCGATATGGTATTTTATAAACTACTTCATCGTAAGAGAGATGAAGATTTTCCATGAACGACGCAATTTGTCCTAACATACAATCATTTCCTATAACTTCTGTTTTGCTGTCAGATTTGCTACGTTCTTTGCTAAATCCAACAGCATTGTAAAATTTTCTACAGAGATCAGGGAGTAAGCTGCCGTAAGCCCATATAACACTTCTTCTAACGTCCCATTTGACAACTCTTGTTCAAGGCTATCATTTCCTTCAATAAACCAAGAAAGTGCACGAGAAGCGACGGAAATGTCCTTTAACGAAGAAATGACGCCCGCAATATCCTTATTATCTTCCAGAACAGCGAGATAAGCCGAAGCACCGGCTATTTTATGGATAGTAGGCGGGTTTACACGGTACATTTTCCCATTTACAATTATAGGAATGAAATCTTTTCCTGTGATAGCTTCAGATACAAGTATAGCTGCTTTATTCATAATGATATTTATTAAAAAGGGGCGAGAAACACAAATCCTCACCCCTCACCACTTTACAATATAGATAATGTCTCTGACGGCTGCGTTCCATCTTCTCCTGAAGAGCTATAGGTTACAGTACTCACAGCGTTCACCCGCCTTGATCTGGCTGAATAACTATTTATAGAAGGCGATTCAGAAGAAGTAAGAGCTACCTTTTCATCGGTTCATGCAGCGTCCACCTTTTCACCATCGAACAGATAATCGCTCTTAACACCAGTGTTAGGATTTTCCATAGCCACAGCTGTTACACCCAGACCGATATTCTTTTCTACCGCATTACCTTTTGCGATAACAGCAGCATTGGTAAATACAATGTAGTTGCCTGTTTTCGTCTGGCCTACGATTGCCTTATTTACAATTCCCGGAGTGTCAGAAGAAGCCCATCCTGCATCAGTATCAATCTTTTCACCACCTTCCAATTCAACCTTGTCATCAAAGGAGAAAACTCCCATAGTGAAAGCGATTGTTTTAGCTCCTTTTTGAGTAACATCACGATAGTAGATGCTACCATTCAACTCGTTAATATAGTCGGTATAGGTCGGATCATCCTCTGTATACGCCCAAGTATCCTGATGGGAGTTCTCAACTTCCGTGGCAGTTCCTAACCATGTCTTAAGAGAGGTTTTAGTGACAGCGGCAGTTATAACATCACCGTACCAAATCTTTTTAATTCCAATAAACGGTTTCATATCTTTTCAATTTACGTTTAGAGTTTCAAATAATAATTTCACATTCACATAGTAACAACATAATTCTTTGTCTTCTTCTATTCCGATACTTTCAGAAGAGTAACAATACCAGGAGCCGTCATATTGGGAAACAACATCATCTTTAAAAAACTTCTTTGCTTTCCGTTCCAGCTCATTCAAGCGAATCAAACTTGCTTTTTCAGACCTTGTTACAGGAACGCAGAAGTTTACTTCAACATATCCTTTTTCCCAGTAAGCACCCGGTTGTTGAGTTTTGGGGTAGATTACAATTCTCTCGGTCTTTACTTTACCTTCAGGGATATTTCCCCGTTGATACATTTCAGAGATTCCAAAAGACTTGCAATCTTTAAAAATAATATTCGCTATGTCAGTCGTTACAATCATACCCAAATATCACATCTACCCTTAAACTCCTCCGAATAGCATTCGGCATTCTTCTTCACATCTCCCTCTCCTACAGTATTTCCTCCAGCATCCAGACACCTGATATGAGATCCTAAAACAATCTTTTTACCCTCATAAACCACATGGTAATTATACACCCAGCGTTCACCATTGACAGAGACTTCTTTTTGTTGGGAGTTGTCATGGCAGAAGCAATCTGTTACATCTTGCCAAGACTCTCCACCGGTTCCCGGTATTGGTCGGTTATACTCGTCGTTCTCTTCCGGAGTAATAACCTGTATTTGTAATTTATGTGGGGCAGTTTCTAGCATATCACCAAAATGTTACTTTAGGTTTATCTGTATTCAGTTCGTCTTTCAGTCCATACTTATTGCATAAAAAAGAATAGTATGACTTTATCCCGGAAATATCCCAAGAAAGAGACTTTGAATGACCGTTTTCTGATACCGATTTAGAAGTAGCTCTAAGCAATAAGGAGGGAATAAATCTTGCTATAGCAACAGAGATAGACTGCAAATTATCTTCAGTCATTTCCCCGTCAGGGTCAACCCCGGAAGAAAGATTAATCTCTACCAAGTCAGCCTCCGACAATGATATGCCGAAGGACTGAAACTTTTGCTTTATGTAGTCACTAATTATCATACTTACGCATTCATCGTATCCAGGTCAAAAATTACAATCTTGTTTGGAGATGTAAATTCTGGAATCCATTCAGCTCCATATTCCATGAAGCGGCCTTCATCCGTACGTATGTTGGAAATATACATACCACCTTCTGAACGGGTGTAAGTCTTTCCCGGAACTGGATCGGTAATTTCATACGGAGTATGCCAGCGCATCTTTCCCTGCTTAGGAGTGGTAAACAAAGAAATACGGTTGTCTTTGAACACCTGTTTGAAAGTGCCGTCTGACAATTCCACCAAATCTTCGTTGATTACGATAGGCGGCAAGCCCAATCCTCTAAAGATAGTGGTCGCCATCTCACTGGACATAAGCCCGGCAGACAGTTGGACTTCTTTAGAATCAAAGCTTTGTTTGTAGAATTCCCCGAAGTCTTTTGATCCAATAATGCTATTGATAAAAGTCCTTCGAGACATTTCCATAGAAACGAACATGCCGAACTTAGTACGTAATTCAACGGTTTTCTTCATAAGATAACGAACAAAGTTCAGTTTGTCTGCAACTTGCGGAGTGATACGATGAACCGGCAACTCCATTTCAAGCAATTCGATTCCTTGCGGATTGTCATCTACTTTTACGGATGCTTTACCATCAGAACGAAGATCACCGTCCACAATATCCATACGTTTGTGTGGAGCAAGCAATACCTGACGCATATCATCTACAATGTAGTTGATAATGTCGTCCAGTGCGGCCCGTTGATCTGGTGTCTTCGCCTGATTGAACTTATTGATTAGTTCTTGAAGCATATCAAGTCTATCGTTGTCCATCTGGTATCTATCCCCCATATAGGCAACTTCGCCATATCCGGAACCCAGAGATTTACGTTCTCTTAACGGCTTGTTAGAGTTACGGTCAATTACAGAACCGGCAACAACACCCGTTACTGTCCCCAAATATGTTTTAAACACACGGGATTTCGTTTCCTCAAAATCGAGGTGCTTTTTCCAAAAGATTTGATCCAGCCTTAGAGCCTGCACACGGTCGATAACCGCTTTCACCACTCCCGGATCATTCAGTAATGTTTGAATAGTCAAATACATAGTTCCTCCTTTCTTTAATAAGTGAACATGAATCTGTCACCCAAAGTCTCCTTATCCTTATCGGAGATAGGAACAATGAGTCTTGTCGGTCTGATCTCGTACGCTTGGCCTATAGCGGTAACAGTTGCACCCGCTTCTACTTTAGTCCATGCATAATTCAAAGCCGTTGCTGTTGCTTTTGCCGTTTTACCGGCTGCGGCAGTAGCTTCAAACAATACCGCATCCTTTTCTGCGGCAAGCGTTGGCGAAGCGGCCAGAGTAACGGTATCATATTCCGCATTACTTTTGTCGATAGCTTCAATTGTACCGCCATTTGTGCCATTACCAATATGCATACCGACGTACGCAAGAGAATTTTTCTTGATCTTCAACGAAGTAGAACCGGCAGTGATCTTCTCGGCTACTTCAACGTTCAAAACAGCTTTTGCCGTTCGTTTCACAAAATCAAGCACCAAAGGGGTAAGAGGCGGGATCTGCGCAACCCCTGTCAAATTCGAAATATCCAGATTGAAGCCACCGGAATATCTATAAACCGTTTCAAAACGGCACATTTCCGGCATTTGTTTCTCAATCGGATTTAAATCATACTTAAAACCTGCTGGCATAATTAATCCTGTTTAGAGTTTTTAATTTCTTCAGTTCCCTTGTTTATCAGGGTGGCAATGTCATTTGAATTGTTCTGCTCATTGCTTCCCGATTCGGGAGTTCTCACATCTTGAAATCCTGCGTTGGCAAACGTCTGCTTTGCATCCTTGAAATAGTTATCCAAGTTTGCATCTTCGGGAATGCTCAACATAGGAACAAGGTTTTCGGGAATACCATATTCCTTTGCTTTTCCCATGATTTGCTCTTGGCGAGTGACCTGCGCCTTCTCTGTTTCAAATTGAGTAAGCTTGTCAGAAAGAGGTTTAAAGGCCGCATTCACTGCGTTCGCAATGAGGGTCGCTATATCGTCTTTCTTTTCTTCCGGCTTCGGATTTGGGTTAGGATTGGGATTCTCGATTTTATTTTTCAATTCGTCCAATTGTTTCTGTAGACCCGATTTTTCGTTTCTAACAGTATCAATGTCTCCTTGAAAAGCCTTCAGAAGTCCTTCGACCCCACTAATAGCAGTTTCTATTTGACTTTCTTCAGTTACGGTTTTAGACAAGTAGTCAGCCACCCCGTCAAACGCTTTATCACCAAACCCAAAGGTTTTATACTTCGTTTTTAGTGCTACTAAGATTTTTCCTTTCATACTGTATGAATTAGTTTTGATTTTCAACAGCATAAAGTTACACTAAAAGAAGAAAGCTATAAAATAATTACATGAGGGATAAACCACAATTGCCCAATTGTGGGAAATTAGTTGTTTTAAGGCATAATATAAATGCTGTTCTTTGTGATATTTGCCGTTCTAATAGACAGAGAATACAAGGTAATGAAGTTAGTGCTATTAGTGAGAGAAAAGGTGATGCTGAAACTGTTAATAATCTAAATATTACTTAAAAGGTTCACATTAGTACTCTTAATAAGACTGTTGTTTGTTATTGTATTTGTATATTTGCATGGTTAACTTATAAGTTAATTATGAAAGAAGTAGAATACAGTATTGAATTATTTGAAGAATATGATAACATTAACTTCTATACAATCAGACTTAAAGGAGATGTACATACAGAAGCTGAAAAGTTTCTGCTCAAATTCCCTGAAGGGTGTAAGTTTGACAAAGACATAGATGTTATATTGTCATGGCTAGAAAAAATATCAGAGAAAGGAGCATTAGAAAGATATTTTAAGCCAGAAGGTAAGTATGGGGATGGAGTATGTGCAATTCCTATAGAAATTGGGAATAATGTTAGATTATATTGTTTAAGATTATCCGACAATGTGTTGATTATAGGAAATGGAGACATAAAAGATGCTGATACTTGGCAAAATAGTTCGACATTATCACAATATGTTCAATTATTAATTGAAACAAGTCGTTTTATCCATTCTCGTAAACAAAACGGTCAAATGCGTATTAGGAGCAACAAAATATTAGAAGGAAATTTAAAATTTACAATACATGAAAAAGAATAGTTTATTTGAAGCAAGAAGAAAAAGTATTTCAAATGAAACTAGAGAATTTGTGTCTTTTTCATTTGAAATAGTTGATAGAATCCATGATATATTGGAATCGAAAGGATTAAAGCAAAAAGACTTAGCTGTTTTATTGGGTAAATCTGATGCGGAAATTAGTAAATGGATGAGAGGAACTCATAATTTTACAATTAATACAATCAAATCTATAGAGAATGTATTAAAAGAGCCTATAATAGACGTAGTATCAAAAAGAGAACCAACTATAGTAATGTTCCCGATCCCTATTAATGAAAGCTCTATGAATATTCCCCTAAAAGGGAAACATTCTTCAAGTAATTATAGTGGTTTTAAATTTAAATTAGATTCATTTTAACATGGATAAGAAATTACGAGTACGTATTATCTCAATAAAAGAAGATAGTTTTAGTGTTGATTATGATAGGCTTCCCAAAACAAAAGAAGATTGTGAAATAAGCACATCTCCTTATTTTGGAGTTGGCTTGAGTGTAGATGAAGAGAAATCATATCTAACAGCCCATGCCCAAATAAAATATACATTAACAGAAAATTCACAGGAAATTGATATTGTGTCATTAAAGTATTCTTATACGTTGCGTATAAGTAATATTCATGATATTATTAAATATCCAGATGAAAAAGATAAAGGAACGTTTAATGTTCAAAATCAATTTATCGAGAAATTTATTCCAGATGTTTTTGCAACAGGAAGAGCTTTATTAATTCCTAAACTTATAAATACTGTATTATCTGACTTCTATCTGCCTTTTGGTGGGGATCAAGGTGTGCTAAAACAAATGAAAGAAAATAAAAAGAATAAAGCGGATTAACCTCCGCTTTTCTTTTGCCCTCTTGCGAAGGGCGGGAATGAAATCCTATTTTATAATAACGGCTATTCCAGAAGCAACCCACGCCCTGTTCCTTGCGTTATAAGTCGTTTTAAAATCAATCAATCCATTCGCTCCCATTTTCTTTGCTTCGGATACTATTTTATCCATCATCCTTTTGCTAGATGGAGCATACTCATTATTCGTTTTTCCTGTATATCCTTCGTATGGGACAATTAGCCGTAGATTTTCGGCTGTTTCGCCTTTTCTCAACTTGCCAACAGTAAATACCACTTCTATATTAGATATTGGCTGGTAATTGAATCCTGTCACTGTAGGGCTAATGGTGAAACCATCTTTGGTGTATTCTCTGTAGTCAACGACATATACAGATTCGGTATACATGTCTCTAGTGCATCCGGATAGAGCTAATATTATTATGATCGGATATAGGATATTTTTCATGATTCTATTGTGTTATAATGAGTATCAAAAGATATCCAAAAGTTTTTTCACACTAAACTTATCTATAAGAAACTTATCTAAAGACTCTGATCCTTCCCTAGAAAAAGAGTTCTTAAATTTATTATCTTTTATGTATTTATTATCTATAATTGATGAACGATTTCCTGTATTTCCCCACCCATCGATCATTATTCCACCTCCTTTTGTAAATTGTATATCCAAGATTGTAACTCTGTATTTTTTATCTTTTAAATCTATGATGACTTTATATGCTAAGTCATCATCAAATATTGTATTTCCAATTTTGCTACCTTTATATTTGTTGAAATCAATTTTGTTACCAGAAGAGCTTCCGATTATCCTAGATTCAGTTTGTTCGGCTATGCTTATATTCCCAAATATTTTAAAGTAATCAATTACTTCTTGAGTTGAAAAAGAGGTTTCATATACCTTCTGCCATATAATTCTATCATTAAATATTTTAAAGTTTAAGAATGTATCTTGAGAGTATACAGACGTAGCCAGGTTTACTAAAAGTAATAATAAAAACTTCTTCATATTTTGTGTGTATTATGGTTGTACGGAGGCAAATTAACATACAAATGCACACAAATGCAAATATTTCCTTACCTTTCTTTGGTTTTAGGTGATTTTTCTAGCATTAAATAAAAAGCCCCGCTCGATGGCGGGGCGAATGACTATTTAAAGAAATCGTTAGCTTTGTCAAATGTATCAAACATAGTAAAGTCTATATATTCTTCAGGCTTACTAAATCTGTTCTCGTATTTTAATGACAACTTTTTGTAATCTTGATTATAAACTTTTATTTTATGTTGGTCTTGGGCGTATTCATACACTTCCCTGTATATTTTATACACATCTGAAATAAACTCCCTTTTTACCATTTCTTCTGCCTTCTCTTTATTCCCTATGGCAAATTCGATTTTCGCAGGAGATATCCCAGCTATTGACATAGGAAAGGATGATTTTATCTTCTTGACATCATTAGTCATTCCCCATAACTTGAAAAATAGAATAATTTGTAATATTCCGAATACGATGATTACAATAGATACAAAAAGTGCAATTCCTTCCATGATTTTGTATATTATTTATTGAGTTTATTTATTCCGATAGATATATTGCAAATAACATGCAATAATGCCCATGTTATTATAGAACCAAGCAATGTAGACATAGATATTAAAAAGCCATTGAAATTGAAATAATATGAAATATGTCCATGCGCATTTAAGCTGTCTAATCCTATTGTAAAAAAAATAGCAATACTAGAAATTATTCCCAGTATTAACAACAAATTTGCCATTATTTTCAATATTCTTTCATATATTGGTATTAAATTTCCATTATTTTTGAGATTAGAACTGTTATTAATCTCAAGCACGCTGTTCAAATCATTATTTTCCATATCATTTCTGATTTTTATATAAAACTAAGAGAAAAGGTAGCACCAATACTATTCCCACAAATAAAACTATTTCGGGAATCATATATTTTATATCATTTAAATCCATTATATATGCTAGCTGGACTATGGAATATATTTTCAAAAATGCGAGTAATGATATTCCTACAATAGCTAATAGGGTAGCGTTCTTAAGTTTCATATCTGTGTGTTTTATGTTATACAATATGACAAAATAACGGACAACTGTTCATAAATCCAAATAAATCGTCATATATCTTCATGCATCACGTAAAAAAGTTGTTTTTTCTTGCTTTTTTCAAAAATAGTTTGTACGTTTGCGGTGCTTAACATATATAAATCACCTGTGCGAGCGGAGCTTGCATTAATCATGCGAGCATTTTTTATGCTTGTACTTAAAATATTGAGGTATATTGTACCCCCGTGTGGAACTGTAATGGAACCACAGCATAGGTGATATGTGTTAAGCAGCGGGAAAGGCAATATACCTTTTTTTATTGTTTATGCTTAACAATATCACCAATCAAAATCAAACGAATAATAGTAGTTTGATGGCGACGTTAATCCACGATACGGATAGAATGAGTTCGCTTGAAATTGCTGAACTCACAGGAAAACAGCACGCACATATTATGCGTGATATTCGTTCTCTTTTAGCGCAAGGAGTATCACAATCCAATTTTGGATTGTCATCCTACAAGCAACCACAGCCAAGAGGAGGATATAAAGAACTCCCCTGTTTCGAACTCACCAAGAAAGGCTGTCTGATCCTCGCCTCTGGTTACGACGCAGTGCTCCGTGAGAAGATTATTGATCGCTGGGAGCAACTCGAACTAGAGAAGCGCAAACCTCAAACTCCCCAAACCTACCTCGAAGCCCTGAAAGCCCTCGTATCATCGGAAGAGGAAAAGCAACGGCTGGCGCAGGAGAAGAAACAACTGGAACAGCAAAACGCCAAACTCCAGCCAAAGGCAGCCTTTGCCGACGCAGCCTTCGCCACCGACGATAAGGTAGACATAGGAATGTCCGCCAAGATCCTGAAACTCGGATTCGGGCGAAACACTCTATTCGACAAGCTAAGGAAAGCAGGCGTATTCTTCGCCAACCGAAACGAGCCCAAACAGCGGTTTATTGATGCCGGATACTTCGAGATGAAAGAGAAGTTCATCGAGCGCAACAACCATCCAGGATTTGTCGTAACCAAAGTGTTAGTTACCCAAAAGGGATTAGCTTATCTGAACCACCTGTTTGGAGGAAATCCTTCTGATGGGAAGCTAGCTAGGATAGTATAACATCCCCCTTCCCTAATTCATAATTTACAGCAGTCCGTTTCAATGCCGGACAGCCACAACTATATCGAAAAGTTTAGTATCAAAAAAAGAAAAGACACTATGGAACAGAATTATTTCACACTGAAGCAAAGTAGACAGATAAACAAGATATATAACGAAGTACAGAGCTATATGCCATTCGAGGAAGCCACATTTCCGGCTTTTATTTCGAAGATAATCCCGTTCGTAAGGGAATATTCCCGTTACACGGAAAACAGCAAGGAATACGCAAAAGAATTGTTCGTAGAAGGGATAAGGAGACTGGCAGACAAATATTACCCGAACGGATTCAAGTCCTGCAAGAAGCAACGGTATAGATTCTCTTTGATTTAGATTCCCCGAATGAGTACTTTTGAATGTGACTATAAGCCTATTGAGGGCGTTGCGTGCATGAAGGTTATCAGAGCTTTCCGGGACTTTGCCCGTTCCGGATTCGAAGACGAAGAAGAATTTGTAAAGAAGTTAATCAGAATATCCAATATGCTTAATTGAAAAGTACAAGTAGCGTTTCCGACGACCAAATCGGGCTACATCTCTGTTAAGGAGGTGGGGAAAGGGTAGCTTTAGGGCTGCCCTTTCTTTATTCCCGGATAACTCCATATTGGAAGGCTAAATTATTATGCACTCTGTTTCAATTGCAATAGAATCAACAGATCCGTGAATTTTTCCTCATAGTAAAGCGGCTGGGTGCTTTTAGGATTATTCGGATTAACTTGATTCTCTCCAAAATTTAATCCTTCGCCTGTAATGGACTTGAATTTCTTTCGACTGCCCTTGCTAGATGTGCGTGTAAGCTCTATCATCAATCCTCTTTCTATCATCTTCTGATTGAATACTTGAGCACTCACAGGACAATTGTTTTCTTTTAGAAGTTCCCCGGCTGACTTCAATATTCCCTTAGATGGCGTATAGTCTGGTGTAGGCAATCCCAACGGTTCAGCGATAGTTTTTGCCAAGGCAAGTTTGCTGCTTTCATTCAAGTTGAGAAATCCTGTAAGCCAGTCCGCCACTGCTATTTTGTCTTTAATAGTCGGCTCTTTCAATTGTTTTGCATATTCGGCTGTTTTATGAAAGACTTTGCGGTAGACTTCAAATACTGGACGGACTTTCTTTACGATAAAGTATTCAAGACAGGGAACCGATAAGAGATATTCATTCAAAGGTCTACCACCTTGAGGGTTTTGCGGATTTCTCCGTAAAACCTGGAAATCTTCATTTTCAACGAAATCACGTTGCAATGCTTCAACAGCATCAGATTTTCTACTATATACTAACATCCAAACTTCATCCAAATTAACCGGATATTTCTCACTCGCTTTTGATAGCTTTAAAATAGCATTGAAATACTCTTTGATTTCTTCACTTGTACTTGATTTTGTTAATTGATCCATAATCATTATATTTGCATTTGCAACATAAAGTTAATATTATCCCCATCAGCGGCTCGGACACTTCCGCTTTTGGGGATTTTAATTTGTCCGATTTTGTAGCAAGCGAGGATTCGAACCTCTCACGCCTTACCGACTTGCTGAACCTGCCACGCCTGGCATATAAAAAAGCGCCAAAGGCAAGCTCCTCACTTCTCACCGATGGCGTTATATCTTTCAGCCGTGAGGATAGCCGCATTATTTTCTATGCACAAATTTATTTCATATCCAATTATAAGCCTAAAATTTTCACTTCCAGAAAACCACAATAAGCGAATTGTGGTTTATTTGTCTTTTGAGCTAAAATCGACCTATGCGTTAAAAAGATTGCAATGAATTACTTTTTTGTTCTATTTTTCCTATGATTTTTGTATAACCCTCGGAATTTTTCCGACCACACACCCTAAAAATTGTCCTTTTTGACTGATTCAGAAGATTCTTTCTGTTCTTCCTCCTCAATCTCTTTCAGGACTTCATCCACCCTTCCGGCATTACCGGCAAACAAAATACCCTCTCTCCGGGACCATACTTTACCATCTATTGCACTAACTGCCGTTGTTACCCGTTCATCAATATCATCAATCATATATGGAACCAAATCTACATCAATATCAATAGTCTGGGACGCCTTGTCAAATTCGGATGGGTTAATATCCGCCAAAGCTGATACCAAGAAGTTTACCCTCCGTTGAAAGAACTCCCCAATTACTTCCGCATGATTAGATACCGCCATGTGCGCACCCATAAAAATATACCTGAACGCTTTCCCCGAAATGGCATTTCCAAGACCTTTCAACTCTTGCGGTGATATACGTGGAGTATTCGTCAGATCGTACGCCCTGTTAGTAAGCCCTTCGAGTTCCAATTTAACAGTATCAGGAACCTGATTCCAGGTCAGATATTGAGCGTTTGCCTTATCTCCGGTCAATTGTATGATTCTGTTGCGTTTCTTCCCTGTAAAGCCTGACACGTCCCCAAAGAGCATTAAATACGGAAAGAAGTGGTAGTCTATACAATCGGCATAGCTTGATAATATCTTCTCTATGCGTACACGTATAGTCTTTATCTTATGGCAGTAAGTTTCCGGGCGATAACCATATAAAACAGGGAGCTTTTTAAACCCATGCCTGAAAGACTTCTCCTCTACTGCTTCCCACCCATTCGTATTTTCCCACTGGTAAACATGGGTAGCGGTAACAGTTTGAAAGCATACTATTTCTACATCGTCCAGGTCTTTCTTTTTATATTCACGTGAGAAGGCGACCAAATCTCCGGCATCATCAAAAAAAGGATAAAGTTTATCTCCCCTGAATGGCGACCATATTACGCTTCGGAGCTTATTTTGCGGCCTCACACTTCCTCCGAAAGCCTTCTGTATTTTATTCCAGAATTTAGTCCAGAACGAATCATCTTTGACTGCATACCAGTATTCGGCACATTCCTGTTCAGAAAGCCAGGAACGGACTATACGTTTATTCTGGTACTTTATTTTATTCTTCTTCAATACTTGCTGGATAGCATAAAATAACCCTTTTTCATCATCATTTGACGGAGCACAATCCATTTTAGGCTCAACCCCCACTGTAAATGCTGTTTGAATATTGATTATATCTTGCTCCAGCGGGATTGATATACGGTTGCACGGCTCTGTACGTTTTTTAGCTGGGATAGTAGTGCTTTGACCGGTACTATCATTCCATTCTTCCCTTTCCTTCTCTTCAACAACTTCGATGTCCGGGTATTTTTCTTTATCCACAATGATTTCATGCAAATCAGCATTCCAATCTTTCCAGTTTTCACCGGTATTAGGTTCCTCCGTTTTACGCCTTTTCTTCAAATATTCGATCTTCTGATCTACGTCTTCTAATGCTAAAATATCCTCTAATGTCATAATGTTATATTTTTAATGATTAAACGCTTCCAACCCTTTTGATATAGATTTTCTTCCCATCAACTCCATCATGCAACAATATCTAACCTCATCAATTATATGATTAAAATCATCTACTGGAATATTCAGCCATTTCCCATTTTTATCTTGTTGATATGTATAGTTGTCAAGTTCTTTTTTAGCATTTATAGACCCCTCTGTTATATATATTTTCTTCGATTTCATAAAATCTATGCCTGCCTCCACAGATCCATGATATTTATTTACCGGTCTTATATTAAATCCTGCATTATATATTTCAGCGATAAGGCGAGGATCGGCACTCTCTGACCATATATTGAGCTTAGGCATCCGTTTAAACTCCTTGATTATGTCAGAAGAAAGCATATTGGTTCTATAAAACTTTTCATCAATGTATATAGCATTATCTAAAAAGCCGTTTTCAGAACAAGCCGTGGGGTCATTTGTGTAGCCAAAATCAAGACCATACCATCTTCTCTTAACCCAGATAGGAATTTCTTTTATAACAGTATAGTTCTCAAAAATAAGTCCTTCAATTTTAGCTCTTTTACCCAAGCCATATATCAACCATTTACGCTTATCTGCAGTACCCTGTGAGTAATTATACTCTGTTGGTTCATAAGATTCAATCTTTCGCCTCATATTAGCCGGTATAAATGGGTTATCGAGCATAGTAGAGTGATCGAAGAAGCAATCTTCACGAGGACACACATTTTCATAAATCCAATGCTCTTCTGCAGAAGGATTGTAATCAAGAACAGAGAAACGTGCACATCTCTGTTCTAATTGGTCAAAATCATCTTTAGAGGCTTCCATCGCCTCATTTATCCAAAAAATATCAGTAGTCAATCCATGCAATCTTTGTACATCATCAAGCCCAACAAATTCAAATGAAGTAGAATACATCTGAATAGTCTTTAGGGTATTGTTTATCCTACATACATTATACAAGCCAATCTCAAGAAGTATATTTTTAAAGTCTGTCCATACAGTAGAAGATAACCAGGTACTTTTCTTTCTTGCTATTACAATACGATTTGGTCGCTGCCAGTTACTAATTGCATAAACAATAAAAAATTGTATCAGCGAATATGTTTTTGAGGATCGTGATCCTCCTTCAAACACATATACATTAAACTTATTGCTATTTAAAGCAACCATCGCCCGGTGAAAAACAGGAGTACAACTTATATTTAAATTAGCAACTTCCACTTTTATTCAAATTAATTTGTTTATCCTGAAGTTCTAAATCCTCTTTCTTATTATAAACCACATTGACATTAACGTTAGCTGGAGGTGCTATGGACGATCCGTTAGAAGTTACATCCATCTTTTCCGGAGCATCCCAACCAAACATCTTACAAATGCGTTCAATAGCTTTTAGCTTATCATGAAGTTCAATCTTTACATATTCAACATCTACAATTTCCGGATCATCATTTGTCCCGATGTTCTTTTTTAAAATCTTAGTTGATATACTTTTTATTGCAGACTTCTGCCTAGGAGTAAGGTTTTCAAATTCGGTTCTTTCTACCCAACTATTATGCATATCTGCTATAGAAGAAAAAGCGATATTAGATAATTCCTCTAGTATCTTTTCTTTGGTTATATCAGACTTACTTTTTTGTTCTTCTTGAAGCTCTTTTATCCTTTGGGAAACCTTTGGGTTATTTAATAGTTTAGATGATTCTTCCCAAATTTGTTTTTCTTTCATCCTTGAGCAAGAATATGCACGCCTATAAGCCTCGGACGCATTTCCGCACTCAATATAGTAATTGCAAAAATTTTCCTGTTTTATTGATAAACCCATAGCTATCGTATATCTATCCTTATCATACCATTGTCTTTCAACCGAGATACAATTCCAGTGTAAATATACTCTATATCCTTCCGAAAGTCCTTATAATTATTGTAGAGAACAACCACAGTTTCGATATTGTGGGAAATAAATGTTTTATCGCTGATATTTACCGATTCGGCAATCTTATCCCGAAGTCCTTTTGGCATTCTCCCACCGGCCAAGACACTGGGAGCATAAAGGAAAAGAATAATAAATATAAACTTCTTTCTGATATGAACGCTATCCTTATTTCCCGGGCAATCCCTAAAATCCTGTATTTCGCAAAACCATTTATATATGGATGGAATATAATCCAGGTCTGACATAATAGGAGCAGATAATTCAGACTCTCTTTCTGACAATCTGGATTTCTGCTCTCTGATAGATTTTAACTCTGATATTTCTGAAAACATAGTACGATTATTTAAAAGTAAATAGTATATTTGTACTATGAATTAGGGAAGGGCGTCTATCTGGTGGTTCGGGTGACGCTCTTTTACTTTACACTCTTCCCCCATATTTTCGCATTATACAGGGAATAAGCCCATAACTTTATCTCTTCGCTGGTGTCCAGGAACTCCACTTTCATGGCTTCCTTCATACATTCCTCCAGTAGGTTGCTGTCTGCTTGGTTCATAACTTCGCTTATTGGCATGGCTATTCCTCCTTCTTTCTCTTTTTTACGTATTTCCAAGCAAGTGTTATCGCAGATATAAAATTTATCAAACTTATCACAAAAAGAATACTATATAACCATACTATACCCGAGTGATAAGCAAGTAAAAAAGCAATAATTGATAGCCAAAATACTATTTCTTCAAATTGATGATCTTTCATTGTTATTCCTTCTTGATTAATTCAGGATGATCGTAAATGTTACCTTTGATTTCAAACTCACATTCTAGCCTATTTGAATATTTGTCCACCCAATCATCGGGCATGACAAACGGTGTGCGTGAATTAGAACCAAACTTATTATGCTCAACACAGAAAAGTGCAATATTACTATCAAATACGACATTGCCAATAAATCCGAAACAGGGATTTTGATGGACAATACGTTCTACAATGTCTCCTTCATATATTTCTTTTCCGTTATTATCGAATAATCCGGTGAACTGACCTACGGTTTCGGGAATGACTACATAGGGAACATTTCGGCTTGTCTCCGATAATGACTGCCTGTCTTCTACAATGTATGTATTACCACACTCATGATAATAGTACCCGGTGATCCATTTCCCGTTATCGGCAGACTTCCCTCTGAATTTTATTGTACGATTCATTTTAATTCTCATCTAAATTTATCAAATCCATTTTACTGACAGCCTTTAAGACTCTTAGGATATCCTCCTGAAAGTCTATAACCTGTTGGTTACGCACTCTCTTTTTCAACTCTATCAGGGATAGTTCCTGTATTCTTATCAAAGATGAAATATCGTTCACCAACTCAATTGTAATTTCTTTTTTCTTAGATTGTTTCATGATTATTCCTTTCCTTTAAAGTGTTCGATTAGCTCTTCTACGGTAGCCTTGTGATAATTTCCCATGTTAGTATCTTTAGGTATAGAATCAAAAGCTAATGTTCTATATACAGTATTACATGGTGAACAACATTCTGTTTTTGGATGATATGCCCATTCTTCTCCATTGGTGAACCATTGATTTTCATCTGTATCATCCCGTAATGCGGCTATTGCCAAGAAAAGTTCTTCGTTAGTTCCGCAATCAATATCATTAGTTTTACGAATATCTTCATTGTCGAGCCATTCAGGGTGTATAGAATGATAAAAATTAAGATAGGCAGCTGTACACAAACAAGACCTATCACGTCTTAATGAAGAACAGTTATATCCCAACTCCTCCAACTTCTTCCGAAGCTCCGGTGTGTTGCGTCTAATAAACGCTGCTGTTGTAAATCCCATAGTTATTCGTTTTTAAGTTCTTTCAATACCTTTTTCACTATCTCATAGTGATTCAACTGCCAACTAGTATAAACATCATCGGTGTGTTCGTCATAATGATTAGCATATACGTATGAATCCAATTCTGAACGAAAAGATTCTCCATCTAGCCCACTATCATCACAATCATCGTACATCATCAATTCATGAGCTACTTCTTTACATTCTTGATGTGTGACGAAATCATACACAGTCCCATCATAAACATTTGTCTGACGGACATATTTTTGTCCCGGCTGTATCTTGCAAGCACAAAATTCACATATATGTTCTTTCTTGGCTGTTGGATAGGTTTCTCTTAATACTGTAGGCATAATTATTCCTCCTTCTTTACCAATTCAACTTCTGTCGGCTCTTCATCTTCCCATTTTACTTCGGGAAATAAAGAAGAATCTAGCTTATAGAAATCATGGGGATTGTCACTACATAATTGCCAACTTTCCGAATACTTCACGGGTTGCTTTTTATAAAGATACAAATCACCGTCTTTGTCTCTCGCTACATACATATTAGTCTCCTTTCTTTAGTTCTATGCTAATTAATCTTAGAAGTTACACCCAAACATAACACTTTGTCAGACACGCCTATATCGTCAAATTCCAAAGTCAAATATTCGGTATCGTAAGGATAAGGATACCTGCACTCTTTTAATTCTTCATCAGATAATTTGCGCCTAATTCTCATCTCAATTTCGTAATCATCGGAAAGATTTTCAATTATTTTTCTAAGCTGCCCTACATTTTTTATCTCCATGTTTCAATCTCCTTTCTCCTTTAAGTCATTAATTGCAATATCCCTAATACTTCTAGAGTTAAATCCGGGATAAGTCAACGTTCCGCCATAAAACTCAATGGTGTCTCCTTTAACAGTGATAATCGTTCCGCCTTTTAAACGACCAGCCATATCATCTTTACAAGATAATAGCATGGTTATCATAAGTATAATTGATACAAATCTCATTAGTCAATCTCCTTTCTCTTTAATCCGCTCTAGTACATCCTTGTTTGCCTCGAGTATCTCATCAAAGGTTTTGCACGGCACAAGGTTCTGCACCTCTTCCTCCCATACATCCCCCTCATTGCCCTCAAAGTCCAAGTAAACGGTATCTTTGGGGCTGATTCCGCTGAATGATGAGAATATGCCTACTACCATCATGGGGATGGATAATTTGTCTTCGTGAAGCCCGACCTTGAAGTGCACCCAATCGCCAATGTGTAAATCAGTTGTTTTCATTCTTCACCTTCCTCTCCGTCATATTCCCAAAACGAAAGCTTACCGCTTGCAGGAATAGGATTTTCAAATAATATAGGATTAGCCAACACCCAGTTGTAGATAACCTTCTTTCCGGTTGTAGCCTCATGTAGCTTAGGATTCATGCCAACAGTGTAGTTCTCTGTTTTCTCTGCCCAAATGGATGGGTGATTAATAACACAGTCCACTATCTCTACACTGCCAATGATTACAGAGTACAGATTCCGTTCCAACATAGGGAAGTCAAATCGGTTCTTTTCATACGCATCTATTTGATCCTCTGTCATAAAATCTGACGGTGGGATATTCATCAGCGTTTTATCCGCACCTGCATGGATTAGTACCCTTTGCCCGATATATTTCTTAGGACAAGCCCAGGTACGGTTTTCGATGTCTTTAAGACCGTGGACTATAAAAGATGCCCACGGTTGTTTGATTGTTATTGCTTTCATTCTTCTCCTCCTTTCGGTAGTGCTGGTATCGGACTCCAATGGGTTATATATTTATCTTCAACAAATCCATTCGTCACACACCACATGCTTTTGTTATATCCTTTATCTTTTCGCAACCATCCTACTGCATAATGTTGAATGGATTTATTATCATAGAGGATAACTTCTTCTAATGGATTCGGCAACCGTTCCTCAACACTTATCCATAGGGGTTGCCTTGCGTGCCATTCTGCACCTTTTTGGAACATGTTTAGCATTGCGTTTCTGTCATATACAAGCCCGGCAAATGATAGATTTATTGACGTACAAGCATAACTGAAAAACAATTCATTTATTGCTGCCGATTCTAATGTCTGTTTCATAATTATCTTTTAAGGGTTATCTTCTTTCTATTGGTCTCCAAACTAAAGGCTCTAATTTTAGATTCTTGATGTCGACAGGAAGCATAAAGAACCAATGTTCTATGTCGCTATCGTAATAAGCCTCTATGCAGCATTCATAGGTATTCTTAAGTTTCTTGTTATAAACAGACAATTTTAGAATCACATTTTCGCTTACTCCAAAATCTGATGTGTCAGGCAGTTCTTCACTCACGGAGAACCAATGTTGTGCTTCTCGTGCACCTTGTCTGTACGCTTCCTCTGTTTCCGTGGAATATCCAGCGTCTAAAGCACCAGACATCACCGAATATTCTTGCGCCTTGTCTTCTAATGTTTTCATAATGTTCCTTACCGTATTTTATTGAATGTTTTCATTTATATAGTTTACAATCTTTTCCAACTTACTGGAAGAGAAAAGCTCACGATTTAATTTCCGCTTGCCTTCTTTCCACTCATGAAATAATTGATAATAAGGCGGTCTAAGCGTACGGTCAATCTTGATACGATACCGATTAGTAGCAAACTCAGTTATAAGATCCTCAATGTATTCGTCTGAATCTTCGGAGTCAGTGACGAATACCATTTTATCAGTAGTGAGTATCATAATTTATTCCTTTCTATCTTGTTACGAATTAAGTTTCTCAATAAATCCATCCAGCAATTCACAATGTCCTCCAACCCAGCGAACGCACAATTTACACTCGCATGGCTCTGTATCTTTCGGACGCTGGCAATTCTCTTTGAAAGCCTCGATAGCTTTCTGTTTCATGTCTTTTCTACCTTCTTCACGAGCACCTGACTCTGACAAGCAAATGAGTTCGTCAAGGGTTGAATAATCCCAATTATCACCATCCAGTATTCTATTATACAACTGGTCAAATCTTTCTTCGTCCATATTTATTCCTTTATAAATTGTTTTGAGCCTTTTCAGGCTACGTTAATATTCAATTTTTCTTTTATAAAAGACAGGATGTGGACGATTACATCTACTGTCCATCCATTGCCGAGCATTCGGTACTGCTGCGTGTCGGAACACTCCCATTTATACCAATTGGGGATCGTTTGCAATCGGGCGCATTCGGTAGGAGTCAGACGACGTATCCTTGCAATTCCCGTGAGAGTCATACCGTTTGCCTGATTACCTTTCCATGATGTTGCTAAAAGGGCATTTGCTTTCTGATCCGCTGATTTATAGTTAGCATTCTGTCTTTTACTTAGAGGCAAATCCTTTTCTATGATCATTCCTACATGAGATGCAATATGCGTATCTGATTTCTGGTCGGTATATAAAATTGTACCGTATTCGCTTACTCCAGATTTTCTGTAGTCTCCCCTATGAGGACGTATTCCTCTATCTGTATACGAGAATCCTTTGACTCGAACATCTTCCATTATTAAGTTATCCTTTTGAACACTTGTCAAACTATTTGTCTTTCCTGCTAATTGTGGCTCTAAATGCTGTTTCCCGTCTTCACGTCCACGCATGGCAACACAAATATAATCCCCTGTCCAATTAGTATAGCCTCTAGCCATTAATGGGAGAGCTTTATCTTCTGAATCAATTTGTGTATAGCCTTTCTTTAATCTAAATTCTTTAGCTATATATTCCAAGCATTTAGAGGTAACATAATATTTTTCATCGACCTTGTCTTCTAATATATCCCTGAGGGAAATTCCCTTATCTTCCGGCTGCGGTATGTCCGAATGCAGCTCACCAAACAGTCCATTTCTCCTCGTCCGGATATTTGTCCAATATATGCGCCTCCGATTCTGTGCTGATACCAAGGCGGAATTGATATGCACACCATATACACCGATAGCCTCGCTTAATACCCTTTCCCATTTCTTACCCATTTCTACGTTTTCCAACAAGAACAGCACATTAGGATTGTATTTACGAATATCGGTTAGGATACGCATATACTCCCAAAACAGATAAGACTCTCCTTCGAATTGAAAGCCTTCCTCTTTTAATTCCAGGTAGCGATTCAGGGTGTATATCTCCTCTTTGTCGGTAGTGGACATCCCGACACGTTTCCCGGCAAAAGAGAATGACTGACAAGGGCTGCCACCTATCAACAAGTCAATTGGTTCCAACTGAGATACATCTACCCGGGTGACATCTCCGAGCTGAATTGTGTTCGGGAAGTTCAGTTGTGTCTGCTTGATGGCGTGCTTGTCTACCTCGGATGCGTAGTACACTTCCGGGATAATGCCAAGCTGCTTCAAAGCAATCTGACCGCAGGACATGCCATCGAATAAACTTAGTACATTCATCTCTATTCTATTATTCGTTATCTAATCCTACGCAAAATTCCTCTCTCGTCTCGTTCCCATAATTGGTATGTAGGGCATTGAGTGCATTCGTGATTTTGTCCGCTTCATCTGCATATACTTCACAATCCCACCTAATTGTAGTTTTAGATGGTAACTTTATTACAGCAAGAAGTGTATCTAAATTGTCAACTGCTTCTTGAATCTTATCTAAGCATTCCTTTCGTGTCATAATATTCCTTTCTATTCTGTTTTACGTTACTCTTTCAAATGTTCATTAATACAATTCACCAAGTCCCGAATGAATTCCTCTTTGTACTCTCGATGGTTGGTTATATTAGCATCCGTAGTGGAGTGTAACCCAGCAGTGAAAAAGCCCATATAGTCATAGTCCCACACGTCCAATAAGTAACCTTTTAGAGCAAGTTCTTCATGGATGTACATCAATTTGTTTACATCCCTTTCCTGATTAAGCGTTTCAATTATTACGCAACCCGGAAGTATATCTACATCATCTTCGGTTATCTTCATTATTATCTTGTTTTTCGCAAATCCTTGATAATTCTTCAAGAACTTGCAAGGTTTAATTAATTGTATCCATTAAGTGGTCCGCTATCGCATACACCACCAGGTAAAATAAGATGTTCACTCCTAGGAGAAGGAGGATGTTTAGGAGTATTCTCATAACTAATCCAGCTTCTCGTTACTTTCGAAAATATGAGCAAACGTACTTTTTTCATCTGATAGATCGAGTCCAAGTTGTGAAGGGTGACGTTTGATGTAATTATAAAATGCGAACATCTTCTTGTCATCGTCACCGCAGCGGTCTACCAACAGCCGGATGAAAGCCAGAAGACAATCGGAGTCGTTTCCGAAGTTTTCCTGTGTGGAGAACTGTGTTTTATCCACATCTTGTTTCAATTTCCGGATCGCGGCTATTGCTGTGTTGAAATTGCGTTTCGCATCGTGGCGTAATTCATAGCCTTGCTTTCCCATTTCGCTTCTCAAATCGTATAGAAGCGTTTCAACGGCATCAGTCAGCACGTATGTGAGATTGAGTGTCGTATTTAAGTTGGTTGTTCCTACTAGCATAATTTTATTTTCTTATTTGCAAACTACCTACGAGATATCCCTTTGATTTCGATTACATTAAACATTTCTTTCACTCGGTCGGCTATGTAGTCACCGTATATTCCTTCAAATTCAGTATCAGGATTGAGATTGGTAGTTGCAAGGGTTATAAACTCTCTTCTGACTTCATAACGAAGTTGGAGGATTACTTGTACTACACTTATTCCGGTACCGTAGTGCTTGGCGTCTAATGGTTCCCGTCCTAATTCGTCAATAGCCAAATGACACATACAATTCCTATCGGTGTACTGGGCGATGCCGCTCATCCCTTTTTCCGCATAGAGAAGAGCTATTTCGGCAGCACTTGTTAACTTAAAGCCGATATTGTTTTTACTAAATCCATAACAGTACTGGTTTATCTTGCCATAATAGCGTTGGAGACCTTTTAGTAGAGCTGATTTACCAACACCAATAGGACCCCAAAATAATAAGCCCTTACAAGAGTCAAACAAACCTTCTTTATTCCAAACCCAATTATACAATGACGATAACAAAACCTTGTTTCTATCATCAACCACAAAGAAGGGTTCTTCCTCTTGCATTGATTCTATGAGCTTAATTTTCCAGAATCGTTCCGTTTCGGTTTCTTTCCATTTGATAGGCTCGCCTTTGATATGATACCTAACCGAAGGAGATTGATTTGATTCCGGCTGATTTAGGACCACCTTTGGAATCAGTTCCCCGATTTTGTTGATTGTTTCCATGTTTCAATTTTAACCATTCTTGATAATCACGTTCAGTTCCCGTAAATACAACTCCGGTCCAGTTGGATTCAATAGCTCTTTCAATCTGTCGGATTGCAAACTCTTCTTCAAATTCTCCAAGTTTGTTTAACGAAAGCTGTAGGGCGTAATTGAGTTTCTTTTCCCACTTAGGAGTTTTACGAAGTGTCTCCCATGCCGACATAAAAGCGATCGAAGTGAAAGGATAAACTAATGGCTTAGAATCTCCTTCTTTCTTCTTTGACTTTTTAGGCTTCTCCGGTGGGGGGCTCTCGTGCGTATGCGCGAGACTCTCTTCTTTGTTTATAGTTTTAATTCTCTTATAAGGTGGGATTGCTATATCATCAGTACCATTTACCGATGATATTACCGGAGTAGTGTTTTTATCATCGGTATTTTCATCAGTACGTAGTACCGAAGATATTACCGTATCATTTACTGATGATTGTGGTTCGTCAGTTGGGCTATCATCGGTAATTACTCCGGTAATTTCATCAGTACCATTTACTGAAGATATTACCGATGTTTTCATGTCGTTACTCAAAATGGTTAAGAAAGAATAGTAGCACCCAACTCTCTTATCCCTGCACGATTCGAAAGATATTAGACCTGCATCAGCAAGTGTTTTTCTTGATTTACGCAATGTCTTATCCCAGATATTCAATGAACCACATAAAGTTAAACTACGAACTTCAAAGACTTCCTTCCAGCCCTTTTCGTTGCAGATAGATACTAGTTCATGATATAAAGCTTGATCTATCGCTGTCAGGTAAGTATCATCCCGGACTTTGCGGAGTTTGGATATTAATTGATAGCTATTCATATTATATCGCATGAATACAGTTCCGTATGCTGTCAGCTACGAAACGTTTGTTTAATAAATTACATTGGACTACTCGTGGATTACCTTTCTCGGTTGGCATTATTTGCCCGTTGTTGCATTTTGCACAGGTGTCCGGGCGGATAATATGCTTGTCGGATTTCTTTTTCATGATTAAAGTTATTTAGGGCTACCGATAAGTAGCCCTGTTGATTTATGCGGCATCTTTTCCTAAAAACTTATTCACAAAATAGATTTGCCCTTTTCCCGTAACCTTCGTTGTGGTGGTAACCAACACCGAACCATCCGGCTTAGTGATTGATGTTTTCTTCAATTCAAAAAGCCCTAATTTCATGGATTTCTGTGTCGGTTGATTGTAGTAGTCACCTTTTTGGCAGAGATAGCCATTATCACGCATCCATGAGAACAAACGATTTTGACCGATATTCACACCGTTTTGCTGAAGAATCTTCGCTAATTCAGCTATCAAACAAGAACGTTGAGAAGTTGAAACCGCATCGGCAAAAAGAACTTTAGGCGCATCTTGTTGAATTTTACTTTCCGCTTCAATACGTTTTTGTTTTTCTTCTTTCAAATTAGTTGCAAGCTGAATCAAAAAATCGGGTGACGTTAAAGCCTTTTCCAAGGTTTCATTTGTCATGTATGCACCATGCTTGCGGATTGAGGGCAAAACTTCGCTTGTCACCCATTTGCGGAACTTTTTAGCTTCGGGTTTACGACTGTCCAATATTGCATCATACAAACCATCTTCTGTTACAAAGTTAGCTTGTTGGACTCCTCCGGATGTTTCAAGGGGTTGGGTTGAAACCACCCCCTCTTCAAGTCTCTGTCTTACATCACCTTGTCTTAACCCTAAAACATTACACACATCCGCCAAGCAGAACAATGGTTCATTGTTTTCATTTACAACAATTCTGATCTGACCGAATTGCTCATTCTGAAAGATTTTAATTTCATTCATAATATATTGATTTAAATTTTAGACAATATCGATATAGGCGGAAGTATCTCATTCCGCCATTTAGTTAGAATTTAAATATTCGATAACAGAAACTTTAAACAATCCTTGTGTGGATCGTCTGAATGATGACTAAAATGGTAATCTTGGAATTGCTGGAATAATCCTTGCGAGAGTATGAAGGCATAAGCTTCATTCTTGCAATTCTTTTCGATTAGGAACTTTTCATAAGATACAGTTTTCGCACTGCTGGGCGTAGATTGGATATTACTACACTTCTTACCCTCTCTAACTCTGTTGAAGTTTGGCATTTTGATAAACAGAATTTGAGTTACTATAAAAGGAAAGCCGTCAGCCTCCCAAAAGTCGCCAAACTTCTACAATACCTGCAATGAGATAGAGTATATCAGGGAAACCAACGGCTATATCTTTGCGATAAGCAGCAGTCATAAGGATATAAAAAATCCCTACCTCAAATTGCTATGTCATAAAAGTTTGGCGAACTTTATGTCGCAAAGATACACTCAAATTTCAAAATACCAAATGAAAATCTTATTTTTTAATCCAAAGTTTTAATCGTTATCTCCACACGTGGATTTTCCTTGTCTACAAACTTGCGTGCATGAATAAGACAACAATTGTTATCGTTCTTAATACATTTGATTCGTTGGAGTACATCCAGTTGTAGTTTTAATACATTATCAAGATCACTGCGTCTACTTGGGTAGTACACATCAATGTAGAACTCAAACGGTTCGTTGATATTCAAATCCCTCAACTTCCCTGCCTGCCAAATAAAGGATTCCTCATACTTTTTCAATGCAGAAGTTTTGGCTAGGCATCCGTGCCCGTTGATTGATACTATCTTGTAACAGTTAGCCTTAGAAGGAGCGTTTCCTTTAATTATTACCTTATATTCCATACTTTCTTTTCTTAGCTTTGGTTCGTTTAATGTAATACGACATTGTTTATAATTTTAGTTTGTGGTGGCAGCAGGATTCGAACCTGCAATGCTTGGCAATCTTAACGTCTTTGCGTAGAACGGGATTAGGTTTCGTTTTACTTTGATGCCCCGTTTTCATAACATCGTAACCAAGTCTACTAAGAGTTGTCAGCGTCTACCTATTTCGCCATACCACCATGTTCGCCCGCCAATCTTCACAGACTGGCAGGATGGGGTAAAAAGGTTAACAAAGCTATCTTAACAGCTCACTCTTGCGGATTATAGCTCTACCGGTTACAATAGTATCTTCCGTATTGTGAGACAATGTGCTTTGTTTGATGCCTATCTGATCTTCGGATAAATGCCGGAAGATACCTGTTAGCGAACTGAAATAATAGTTCCGCTTTTCGAAGATCAGGTAAACATGGATTACTTTAGTTTTTCGCATTATTTTATTTCAAAACTTCCAAATAGCTGTTATTTGGAATCAAATGTAATTTTTGTTTCTTTGAACCTCTATCTCCATTAATTGCAATAGTCGATCTTCGTCGGGACTAGGAAGATATATTCCTGCTTCCCCAGAACTCCAGTTTCTAAAACGAGTAATTGCGTTACTCATTTCTTCTGTATCTAGTTCAGCGGAACTGCGTAGAACTTTGATGTTACCCAAATACTTATCAGAAACTTCCTTTATGAATATGTCTTTATTGCATAGTATCTTAAAATACTTTTGCTTTACATATTCTAAGGTATTGCCTGTCTCACAGGCAAAATACCCTAAAATGACATGCAAATATCGGTTTTGTTTGTCGGTGCGTATCGGCTTCTTTTCTGTAAGTTCTACTATTTTCCCGTTTTTAACAAGCAAAGCGGAACGGGTTTTAAACTGTTCCGCCTGCAATGGATTAGATAGATCGTATAACATATTTAAAATGGAAAATCATCTGCAGGAGAAACATGGGGAGCTGAATCAACCTGTTCCATACTTGGAGCACTTGGTTGTGGATTATAAGTTTGCAAATCACCCAAGAAATAATTTACCCCATCTTTCCTTTCTTCCTTCTTAGGGGAACAGGAGACATAGTGCGTGTAAGTGTTACTTCCAAATGTAGCAGGTTCTTTACGCTCACCTATCCATATATTTAGGTAAATACGCTCTTTACCATCTTTACACATTACCTTTTTCATCTGCTCACGGGGAATTTCCGAAAGGCAGATACTACCAAATAAACTACTCATAATTATTCTTTTATTAAATATTTAACTAAATCCCTGTATTCCGCCCATTCTAGAAATGAATGAAGCAAATTCCTATTATCCCGTTCCATCCCATCATAGCGATAGCAGGTTATCGCAGGAGAATATCTTTCAAGCGGTAACCCTCTTACATCATATCCATGCTTGTCTATTTTATAGCCATCGAACACAAATAGGTCGAAATGGAATATATCCGCTTTAAAAATCTCAAGATAAAGCCGCCATTGGCAAGAATTGATATAGTCAGTATCAGACGGGTAAGAATACTTAGTCTTTATATCCCGTATCTCTATACCGTCTATCATATCAGCGCATCCGGTTATGACAGCATCTCCAAAATCTTTGTAAATGCGTATTTCATGAAAAGCATCGGGGTGTTTGTTGCGGTAATCCATTGCGACCTTACACTGATTTACATCCAAAATAACATCGAACCCATCAATATTGAATTTGCGTCCACAAGGGACTGGTTCTTTCTGTTCTTTTCCGTAGTAAAGGAAGGTACGTTCACCGGCAGAAACTTTATCACACACAGGCTTCCCCGTTTCCACAATGGAGTGGAAAGCGGTGCCTATGCGAGTGTATTCATTTCCGGCAAATACACCTGTTATGCTTTCTATTACAGATTGCTCGGTAATTTCATAATTGGCATATTCGCTCTGTTCAATGTACTTTCTGTATGCTTCGAGTTGTGTAACTCTTATAAGAGGCTTAAGCGGCTGCATCTTTTATGAATTTCTTGTTTTCATACTTATACCCCTTGGATGCAAGGTTAGACTTCATTTCAGAGAAAAACGGATACTGAAGTACTTGTGGTAATTCTTTCATTGCTTCGATAAGCGAAGCTATATCTTCATCTGTCATGGCAGCTGCAAGTTGTTCTCTCAAAGAGGAAAGCATCTCATTTGCTTTTTTCTGTTCCTCTGATTTATTTTGTATTGCTTGCTTTACTGTAGAAATCACATTTGCCATAAATGTAGAAAAATCAGCACTAGATGATTCAGGTATTTCCATCATCTTTAATTGTGCTACATTTTTCCCAATAAAAGTATCAGTTGGCTCAAATGAAATAGTGCGCTTACCGTTTACTTTAGATATATATCCAACCTGATCAGCAATTCGGAGAAGCAAATCTTTACTCTGTCCTGTGCAATCCGGTGAATGCTTTATAATGTCACCCTCCGCTACCTCTTTATCATGGCAAATAAAAATAATGTCAGAACCATTAGAACGAAGTTGATTAACAAACGACTTAAAGTCTTCTGCTATTTGCCCAAATCTTTTTAAAGTATTGGTTGCTAACTTGTAGTTGTTTTTTACAGCAAAATTCATCAGATAATCATCCAAGCACGCTTTAGCAGTATCGCAAATGATAGTACTATAAGACTTCATTGTTTCATATTCCGCCGTTATGTCTTCCCATTTGTTGGCGATAAGGGTATCACATCGTTGTACAGCTCTATCATATCCTCTATCTGTATCTATTAAAAGAGGATTATATGCAGTTGTAGCAACAGAAGTTTTTCCTGTTCCCGGTGTGCCATATAGCACGATAATCACTGGACGTTCAGGAGTTACGTCATTTTTTTTAATAATTGGCATATCTTATATTATTTAAAGTGGTTAATCGAAATAAATAAAGCGCCTATCCTCACGAACCGACGCCTCCGAAATTGCATTTTAACGACAAAATTTTGTTCCTAGATACCGAACCAACGGACACTAGGATTAGAATGGTTATTTGCGATTTAAAATTGCTTCTACGTCACTTTCACGATATAATCTTTTCCCTCCAACCTCTATTTTACGGAGATAACCTTTTTTATCCCAACTCCATAAAGTTGATGGATCAACATGAAGTTTTTCTGCAACTTCTTTTATCGTTAAATATCTCTCTTCCGGTCTAACAAATGATTCTTTGACCCCTTTTATTGATTTTTCAATCAAATGCTCCGCAAAATCTTTTAAGTCTTTACTTTTAATTTTCAAAGTAACATCTGCGCCACTATCCAATATTTCTGTAATTCCCATAATTCCTCCTATTATTTTTGTTGAACTTCTCTATAACTTCTCTCTAATAACATTACTATGGTGAGAACTACCATTATAGCGGCTGATATAGTCTCTTTGGTAGTTATTTCCAATTGCGTTGCTAAATGCATAGACATTCCTAAAGCAATGACCGCAATTACATTCTGTATTTTATGAATTGTTTTCATAGAACATATTTTTATAGTTAATATTAGGCAGCGAACATCAAATCACTGTCTCTTTTAGGTCTAATCGCCCTTGCCGATATTCGAGCACTGGAACGCATTCTTAACCTTCTCATATCCATTTGGAAATTAGGAGTTATAGCCAATATTAAGAACCACACAGAAAAGAAAATTTCAATTCCATGCTTTCGTATTTTTTTCAAATCGAAATTTCTTTTTGCCCTATCACATAGCATATATAAAGTAAGCTCGACATTGTTATTAATGCCTAGTTTCTTATGAATGTCCCGTATTTGCGCTTTTATCGTCCAAACCGACTTTTTAAGAAAATCGGCTATTTCATCAGGGGTTTGCCCTTTGGCTACTTCATAAGCTACTTGGTACTCACATTGCGATAAAGGTTCCATTATGCAGTCCTTTTTATTTTAAAGTACTTAAATCCTTTAATGACTTCCTTTTCACCCTCTCTTTCTATCAGTACCTTATATTTTCTTTTTAACCGATAACGAGCCGAACTCATAACACAATCATAGCTTTCATCAGGTATTCTAACTACTTCTCCTAATTTCAATTTAGAGATAGAATTTACCCAATCTCCTGTTATTGTTTTAATTCCTTTTGCCATAAGATTAATTATTTGATTATTATTGTGGATAAGCCCGGATTCGAACCGGGAAGGTGGTGTTTTTGCGGCTCTCTGATTTTTAATCAGTTTCCCCTAAGATGTCTCGTATGTTGCAGGCTTGGATATTAACTGTTATCATAGAATTTTTCACCTCACATCTTGATTAGCGTCTACCAATTCCGCCACTTATCCATTTGCCTGTACCACGTCAGATACAGGACTTATCGAAATTCAAACGAATAAAGGTGTACTATCTTCGCAGACTGTACACCCACATAGTAAAAACCATTAAAATATTATTTTACAAACTCTAATATTTCAGACAGATTTATATTAACTAGTATAAGAAGTAATATAATAGCGAATAATGCCAATATTATAACATACCCATTATCTTTCATATAAATATTGAATTTAAAAGTTTGTGCCCGCACCTTGATCCGATCAAGACATCACGCAAACAGTGCAACTGTCTGTACGGGCTATATGTTGAATCACTTAGATAGCGTTATAGCTCGCCTAAACTTCTATTTAAACGCCCATTTAAAACCATGATAAGTTTTATACATTCCATTGCAAGTTGCCCAAATGTTTCCAGTCGAACTATTGTTTAACCTTGCCGCTTCATTTATACTACCATATTCACAGAGTATATTCCCAGATAAATCCATTTTTATTACACCTCTTTCTTTATAAGGATGTCTTTTATATGTTACTTCATTTTTATAATTTTCATAACGAGTTACTATTCTTAAATTATTGACGCAATTATCTTTTTTGTTGCCATTTATATGATCTATTTGCATACCTTTTAATCTCTTGCCAATAAAAGCATCAGCAACCAAGACATGAATTTTTCTGTTAACTGTCTTGCCATTCATTCTAATACCGACATGCAAGTAACCCCATCCATCATTTTTAGGCTTCAGTATTTTTTCTTTTCTATTATGACCTCTAGCGTCTACACCTTTAGACATAACTCTACCAATGTTAGATATCTTATATCTTCCATCAGAACCTTCAATATCTTTCCAAATTTCTTCCATAGCAATCATTTTATTGTGCTCATAGAGTAATTCGATTACTTGCATCACGCATAACTATGAGCTTATATGTAAATAGCGTACGGACGCCTAACCCCGTTTTCTTACTGATAAAGACGATTTTTCGGACTATATAATATTCATAAAGCTTTCTACCCAATCGTAGCACGCCCACCGTAAAACGGTGTCTCCTATTTTTAGTGCTTCGTTGCACGTTCATAAATACAGGTTATATTTTTAGCTGTATTTACGCTTCACAGACTTGTCAAAGAACTAACCAATTGTACTTGCGTAGAATATTCTCTACGTCTACGCAAGCTTTTATTCCCCGTCCGACTGGTTTCCCTTACTCACAGCGCTGATTGTCGTAGGTGCTTTATGTCGGATTATCAGACTACCTTTTTACGGGTTATATTTTACCTCCAAGAACTATCACGATTTACATAATCTGCATGATTTCCGGCAAAGAATGCTTTCAATACATTTCCCTTGCTTGCATTGAATACAGGTTTGAAAGACTTCTTTTCCTCTTCAATCTCTCTGTACTCTCTTTGCTGTCTCTTTGCCAAGAACCAAGCTTGTTTCAAGGCCTCACTCAAAGAGATACGACGATACGCTTTCAAAACATGAGCGTGTTTCATTATCTCACTGTTATTGAATCTTCCGTTTTCTGTTAAAAATGTAAATGCGTTCATCGTCTTGCCTATTTTTAGTTATGTAAAAAATTTGCTTTTCTCGCTCAATCTTCGTTACTTTGCGTTGATTGATTGATTGATGTTGCAAAGATATCATATTCTTGCGATATATCGCTATTTATCGCAAAGTTTTATCGCTATAATAACAATAATTAACATTATGAATAAAATCAATATCGCATCTTTAAGGAAGTCACTAAAACTTAGACAAAAAGATTTCGGAGAGAAAATAGGCATTAAGCAAGCCTATTTATCAGAAATAGAAAGCGGCAAAAAACCTCTAACCGAGGAACTTTACAACAACATTGTAAACGTTTTCGGAATAGAAAAAGTATCTGAGTATTTTGTATCCAACGAAGCTAGCGATAATATTGCTAAAACAAACATAAGCGAAGCAATACCACTTAACCAAAGCCATATTATAAACGTACCATTAGTGAGCCAATACGCACAAGCAGGATACCTATGCGGATATCAAGATGCCGCATACATGGAAACTCTCCCAACCATACCATTTATTATAGACCACGAAGCCAAAGGAAACTACGTAGCTTTTGAAGTAAGGGGAGATAGTATGAATGACGGAACCGAAGAAAGTTACTTAGAAGGTGACAGATTATTATGTAGAGAAATATATTCCCAATATTGGGTAAAATCAAAGCTGCATTATACTAAATGGGATTTCGTTATTGTACATGAAGAAGGAATACTCGTAAAGAGAATCATAGATCATAATATAGATAATCATACAATCACAATACATTCTTTAAATAGTATGTATCCTGATCGAGTGATTGATCTAGCAGAAGTAAAGCAGATATTTAACGTTATAGAATTACAAAGACCTAGAAGAAGATAATAATTAATATGGGAAATTTTACTGAAGATTTAGCAAAAGGTTTTGTACGGTCTGCTGTGAATCAAGTGGGACGAGATGGAGGGAAAGTGATAAGTAACTCTATTTATGGGAATGCACATAGTACCCCAATAAGAGGTATCGGTAAAAATACACATAACCAATTTTTCGATGAATCAACCAATGAGGTCATCTCCCCCGAAGAATTAAGATTAAGAGCAGAAGCAGAAGGGTTTCAAGTATCTTTATTTAGATATAACGCTGGCATTAAAATAGTACTCTATATTGTTTCTTTATTTTTTGCTATTTTAGTAGTACCTTCTATTATTATATTCATATTTGGTATCATGAAATTTTTTCAAAAAACAGTATTCATGAAGAAATCTGTTTTAGTTGCACAATTTGTACCAGATAGAAGATATAAAGATGGGCGCAGGCTGAACGGACATGTAAAACAAGATATAAGAATAAAAGTACCTTGTAATCCTTCCGAGCGAAAATCACTAATAAAAGCAGGCATATTATATATTTTACTCTCATTGTTTTTACTGGTCCCTATATTCTTATGGCGCTCTGTCGTTGAACAACAGAACATAGAGTATTATAAAGATATTATAGAAAATGCAGAAACAGAGAAAGCACATATTAAAGAAGACTTTGAATTATTTAAAGACACAGTGATATATAATAAAAAGATGAATGAATTTAATGAAAAGTACCAAAAGGCAGTAGAGTATTTAAATTCACACAATCAAACAAAATCGGATAATTAAAAAACTAGCTTATGAAAAAGATATTATTCTTAATATTAATTTTTACCATATTAATGACGGGATGTTCATCAGGTAAATATTATATATATCAAACAGAATCTAAAATAGATTTACAACCTACAAAAGATAATTTTCTTCCTTATATGTATGTTCCTAAAGGAAAACATATAGTTATCAAAGAGAGTCGTAGCACTGTAAAAAAAGCCCAATATGGAAGTCATAAAGGATATATTTGTGGAACTTATAATTTATCAAACCCTATACAAATATCCTCTAAAGATATAAAACATCTAACTTTTAACTCTACAGATTCCACCTATTACTTTAAAGGAAAAAGAATAGATTTTACAGAATCGATCAAGACAAAATCCTCATATTCACCTTCACGTTCCACTGGTACAGGTCGAGTACAAGTAAAAGGATATTATAGAAAAGATGGAACTTATATACGACCTCATACAAGAAAATCACCAACCAAAAGAAAATAAGCTTATGAAAAAGATCATTTTATTAGTATGTGCAATCACTGCACTTTGTTCATGTGGGGGATCAGGTAATCAAAACGAGAAAAAAGTAAGAGAAGTAGTAGAAGCCAAACTGAAAACAGAAATGAATGATTGGTCTAGCTATGAGTTTGTTTCTGCGGAAGCCATTGATACTATAAAGTATATTGATAATATCAACTATCGAAAAGAATACTTCCAAAAAAGCATTGAAAACAATAAAGGGGCATCCAATTATGGATTAGATTATTCTTCTTCAATAACTAAAGATAGTATAATACTTATTGGCATAGATTCTATTCAAAATGCGATGGGCGATAAAGTCAATGAAGATGTAGCCTATTTATACAAGTATAAATTTAGAGGTAAGAATAAATTAGGAGCTGTAATCTTGGACGAGTACCTTATATATATTTCGCCAAACTGGGAAATAATTCAGATGACGAACGATCCAAAGAAACTTTATAATAATCCCGGAGACTTCCCTGGATATGTTGATCTTGTTAAAAAGAACATGTAATGCCAATAATAGCCCGTATAAAAAACGGGCTTTTATTTTATTAATAAATCTCTCCACATACCTAGATGTTGTGCAAATGTTGTGCAACGGCATAAAACAGAAAATCGCAACTATCTAATAATAAGATAATTGCGGTTTTACAATGTGACCCCGGTGCGATTCAAACGCACGACCTTCAGAACCGGAATCTGACGCTCTATTCACTAAGCTACGGGGCCATTCTTTCTAAATGCGAGGACAAAAGTATAAAAAATCTTCTCATCTTCCTAATGATTCTCCTTTTTTTATAGTTCTTAAGGTACTTCCCTATATTAGAAGACTGTTATTTTGAAATGCTTTAGAGCATTTACTTTATCAAATTGACAATCTTTTAGAGAATATCCATTACATATATCAATTTTATTCCTATCTTTGCCAACAATTAACATTTAACAAACCTATGAGTTACTTGATAAAACCTAAGAACTATAAGCCGCTACTCGACCTCAAACAGACCGAGCTGGGAATCAAGCAAATAAAAGAGTTCTTCCAATTAAACTTGTCATCCGAACTACGCCTTAGACGTGTGACTGCCCCTCTTTTCGTATTGAAAGGAATGGGTATCAATGATGATTTGAATGGAATAGAACGACCTGTTTCTTTCCCAATCAAAGATCTGGGCGATGCGCAAGCCGAAGTGGTTCATTCATTGGCTAAATGGAAAAGGTTGACCTTAGCTGACTATCACATCGAACCGGGATATGGTATTTATACGGATATGAATGCTATTCGGTCAGACGAAGAACTGGGCAATCTGCATTCTCTCTACGTAGACCAGTGGGACTGGGAACGTGTTATCACCAATGAAGACCGGACTGTGAACTTCCTAAAGGAAATCGTCAACCGTATTTATGCGGCTATGATCCGTACAGAATATATGGTATATGAAATGTATCCGCAAATCAAACCTTGCCTGCCACAAAAGCTACATTTCATTCATTCAGAGGAATTGCGCCAGCTTTATCCGAACCTGGAACCTAAATGTCGCGAACATGCCATCTGTCAGAAATATGGAGCTGTGTTTATCATAGGAATAGGCTGTCAACTTGGTGATGGCAAGAAGCACGACGGACGTGCACCGGACTATGACGACTACACTACCAAAGGACTGAACGACCTGCCCGGACTAAACGGCGACCTCCTATTGTGGGACAATGTACTGCAACGCTCCATCGAATTATCATCAATGGGAATCCGTGTAGACAAAGAAGCCTTGCAACGTCAGTTAAAAGAAGAAAAAGAAGAAAAAAGACTGGAACTTTATTTCCACAAGCGATTGATGAATGACACCCTTCCCCTGTCTATCGGAGGAGGTATCGGACAATCCCGCTTGTGTATGTTCTACCTTCGCAAAGCTCACATCGGAGAAATACAAGCCAGCATCTGGCCCGAAGATATGCGCAAGGAATGTGAAGAACTTGAAATACACCTTATATAACAAACTATGAATGTACAAATTGAAGAAAGCTGGAAAGCACATTTAGAACCCGAATTCGAAAAAGACTACTTTCGCACACTGACCGATTTCGTCAAAAGCGAATATAGTCAGTATCAGATCTTCCCTCCGGGAAAACTGATCTTCAATGCTTTCAACCTTTGTCCTTTCGACAAAGTGAAAGTTGTAATTATAGGACAAGATCCTTACCATGGACCGGGACAAGCGCATGGTCTCTGTTTCTCTGTAAACGACGGAGTGCCTTTTCCCCCTTCATTAGTGAATATATTCAAAGAAATCAAAGCCGACATCGGCACAGATGCCCCTGCTACGGGAAATCTGACTCGCTGGGCAGAACAGGGAGTATTGTTGCTCAACGCTACGCTGACCGTACGTGCTCACCAAGCTGGTTCACACCAGAACCGTGGCTGGGAAACATTTACTGATGCTGCAATCCGTGCCCTGGCAGAAGAAAAAGAAAACCTGGTATTTATCCTGTGGGGATCATACGCTCAAAAGAAAGGAGCGTTTATCAACCGTAACAAACACCTGGTACTCACTTCCGCCCACCCCTCTCCTCTTTCTGCCTACAACGGCTTCTTCGGAAACAAACATTTCAGCCGTACAAACGATTATCTAAAAGCACATGGAGAAACAGAAATCGCATGGTAGATAGATAACAGTGAAAGAAAAACAATGAGCGGTGAACAACTAATGCAATATAAATGCATATCTTGTTCACCGCTCATTGTTTTTCTTTTATGCTCTATCGCTTACTCTTTACGTTATCGCTAAACATTCATTATCGTTTCCCCTTTAATACCACTGAATGTTACTTTGCGTCTGACTTCTCTGCTCATACTTCAAGTCTTGCAGAATACTTGCATTCGCACGGATTGTAACATTGTAATACTTCCAACGTCCGAAAGGAGAAAGACTGGCGGACAAGTTGAAACAGTGCAAGTCACGGGATATTGTACAAGAAGTCTGGGTAATCTCTTTTGCTTGAAAATCATAACCCGAGTTGAATGAGAGCGACCAGTTATTAGAAATCTTTATATTTCCGTTTGCATTGATATTATGCGTATAAGTATAAGGATATCGCATGGAATAACGGTTGATAGGCTTCGTTCTATCTTCACGGATATTAAACGAATAGCTAAGACTCAATGACCAAGGCATCTTAAATACCTGATAACCATCCGGGTCAGCCTGTGCTTTCTCTACTTTCTTAGGCGTAGTACCGTCTCCTTCCGTTCCATCGGACTCCTCATCGTCGCTATCCTCCGACTTATTCTTATCTTTCCCTTTTTCATCCTCCTCTTTCGGACCGAACCATTTCTTCCATGTGTCATTATTAAAGGTATAGTTGAAAGAAGAACCATATCCCTGGAAACGTCCAAAACGACCATACGACCATTCTGTACGGTTACTAGTTACTACATTACCACTTTTATCGAATGTATAAGCATACGTAGCGAACGATGCATTCATGTTGAACGTATAATTCTTAGTCAGTTTCAAACGTAAGTTCACGCTTAAATCACTCCAAGGCCTCTCTTTGGCAGCCATATTATAAGACATACTTGCTCCCAATTCATCAATCAGACTAACCTTTTTAAGCGTATCTTTCTTTGCATCGTAATATTTCATCTCTAAGTTATTAGAAATAGAGAAGCTGACCGTTCCCGATCCTTCCCGCGAAGGTACGCCATAAGGTTGACCGGTGAAAGGAGAATAATATTGCGTATTGCCATTATAATCGGTATATTCTTCCCAATACTTGCTGAATCCCGGAGCACCGCTAAGACTTACCTGCGGTGTGAATACGTGACGAATCTGTATCTCTTTCTTTTTAGCAAAAAGAGGTTTGTACATACCATATAATTTCGTACTCAAGCTCAAACTTGCCGAATAATTGGATACCCGGTAAAAACCGTTTAACGTATCACCCGGCAATGCCTCCAACTTATGATCGACCTCATTATATTGCTGATTGATCTTACGAGTATACCAACGTTCCGTATAATTGACCGAAGGAGAAACCTGCAAATATTTGAATAACGTAAAAGTAGCACTGATGGGAATGTTATGATTCATCGCATTTTCCCATTCGCTTAGTCCGGCTTTAAACAGACGGTCGTCTTTTGTACGGATACTGTTTGTCAAACGTCCCGTATAGCTAATGGAAATCTTTTCGTACCAGCGTTCAGCCCCCGCCGCCTTCTTACGTTTGAACGGGAACAAACGGCTTAATGTGATATTCAAGTCAGGCAAAGTGACCGCAATAGAAGAGTCACGCATCGTCTGTGCGATATTGGTGGTTCCGGATAAAGTCAGACCGATATCAGGGAAACTACGAGAATAACTGATACTTGATGTTTTGGTATTTTGAGTCAACAACTGCGAATTATAAAGGTTGTTGATATTGGAACGTTCATAACTACTGGTTGAGAAGTTTACACTAGCGGAGAATGTACTGTTCGGACTGGCTTTAGCATCCTGGCGATGGTTCCATACTACCTTAAAATCCTTAGCAACTGTATAGTCCGGCATACCTTTATCTCCCGTTTTGGTAACCTGATAGTCCGCTTGCAGCGTACCGGAATATTTATAGCGTTTATTATAGTTTGTCAATCCGGATAATCTCCATGACCCTTTCGTGAAGATATCACCCGTCATCTTCAAGTCCATAATATCACTGATGGCAAAGTAATATCCTCCTTCTGCCAGACCGAAACCACGACTGGAGTCATCCATATAAGTCGGCATAATGAAACCGGAAGAATAACTGCTGGAGAACGGGAAGAAAAAGAACGGTACGGCCAACGGCAAAGGCACATCTTCCACAACCAGATAGGCAGGTCCTGTCACCACATTCTTTTTAGGACGCACTTTAGCTCTCGTCAGCTGCATATAGAAGTGAGGATGGTCATGATGATCGCAGGTTGTATAACGCCCATGCTCCATAAAAATTTCATCATTAGCTCCTTTCTTCGCCTTGCTTCCAGTCACATATCCTTCTCCCTGCTGGGTGACGATATCGGTAATTCCCGCTTTTTTGGTTTTGAAATTATATCGGATGGTTTCCGTATCATAAGAGGTATCTCCTTCTTTAAATACCGGTTTACCTTTTTCCACTCCGGTAGTATCCTTGATACCGTAAGCATGCACAGTACTACTATCCAGATTCATCGAAATAACTTCCGCAGCGAGTTCGATGTTCTGATAATTAACTTTTCCGCTACCATAAAGTGTAGCAGCTCCTCCCAAAGTAAAGACAGTGGAGTCGTTGGATTCATAAACAACCGGTGCATCGAGTGGTTGTTTCTTCTTTACCGGTGCGATGGAATCAATGCGTACCGTTACCGTATCTGCTTTCAACGAATCATTTCCCTGAAGGGAATCCGTTTGTGCGGTATTGGAGGCAATCATTCCTCTTCTTCGACGCTGAGACGTAGCCTCATCGGGAAGCATCAGTAAGACAATCAGCAGTATGAATGATATAAGTATTTTTGCTTTCAATGGCGCCATTAACTAATAGTTTACGCTTGAAGTGGCAAAAGTACACAATCTTCACCAAATATGAGTTAGAATCTTCGTTATTTAATTATTTTTTAGTGCTATAAAAAGAGAGAACACCATCTATCAAAACGGCTTAGGCCTTCTTCACCATATTTTGCAATACTTTGCCGCGCTTTTTCCACAGTTTTCTCTTCATCCAGATGGGTTTTAGAAAAGAATTTATCCGCAAAGCAAATCAATTGCTCTTCCAGGGTAATGGGCAGCATCTCACGATGAGGAACGGGGAGCTGCTGGGCAATGATATCTTCCAACGAGAGTCCGGCTCCCGTATGGCGTTCGCACACCAATGCGTGTTGGGGGAAACCTTCCGCCCGCAAGATTTCAGCTCCCAAATATCCGTGGGCGATATAAGGATGAGTGCCAAAGCACTGAATGGTGGGAGCATCGGTCTGAAAAATACCAATATCATGCAACTGAGCAGCTTCTTTCACAAAACTCCGGTTTAAACGCAATTCGGGATGAGCATCCAGCATTTTCATTGCTTTTCCGGACACCGCCAGACTATGAATTACTAAAATTTGTCTCTGCTGCGTATTTTCCGGATAATATTTATCAATGATTTCGTATGGATTCATGTGCTTTATTTTTTGCTCTCTTGATGAGAAATTAATATTTTTGTGCAATATTACAAAAAAAATTACCGATATGCAAACTCGAGCTTCCTTCATTCTTATATTTCTGTTCATTATGTTGTCACCAATGCGTGTAAGCAGTCAAATTGTCACGGGAGCAGAACAAATGGATCAATATATGCCGTTGCTGAAAGGAAAACGCATCGGAATGGTAGTCAACCACACTTCTGTCGTGGGAGCAAAGCGGGTTCATCTTCTCGATACCTTATTAAGGAGAGACGTCCGGGTAGTCAAAGCATTTGCCCCCGAACATGGTTTCCGCGGTAACGCGGATGCAGGTGAAACGGTGAAAGACGGAAAAGATTCCCGCACCGGTATTCCTATCGTATCGCTTTATGGTGATAACAAAAAGCCGTCTGCCACCCAACTAAAAGATGTTGACGTGATCTTATTCGACATTCAGGATGTAGGGGCACGCTTTTATACCTATATAAGCACGATGTATTATGTGATGGATGCTTGTGCAGAGAACAAGAAAGAAATGATTGTACTGGATCGCCCCAATCCGTGCGACTATGTGGATGGTCCGATACTCAAACCTGCTTACCGGAGCTTTGTCGGCATGCTTCCCATTCCTGTACTTCACGGATGTACTATCGGTGAACTGGCACAGATGATAAACGGGGAAGGATGGATTGCCAACAAGAAAAATCCTTGTTCATTAAAGGTAATTCCAATGACCGGGTGGAAACATGGAGAGCCTTATTCACTCCCCATCAAACCGTCGCCCAACCTCCCGAACGATCAGTCTATCCGATTGTATGCTTCACTCTGTCCTTTTGAAGCTACCCGCGTCAGCGTAGGACGGGGAACAACTTTTCCTTTCCAAGTATTAGGCGCACCTAATAAGAAATACGGAAGTTTCACTTTTACTCCCCGCTCCTTACCCGGTTTTGACAAAAACCCGATGCACAAAGGTATCACCTGCTATGGGGAAGACCTCCGGAATGTAACCGATGTGAACGGATTTACACTCCGCTACTTCTTGAACTTTTATCGCTTATCCGGTGAAAGCGCAGCCTTCTTCTCCCGTGCCCGATGGTTTGATTTGCTGATGGGAACTGACAGCGTACGCAAGGCTATCCTCAAAGGAGAATCGGAAGAGGCTATCCGGAATAGTTGGCAAAAGGAGTTACAGGATTACAAAGAGATTAGAAAAAAACATCTTCTCTATGAGTAAAAAACTAGTATCATACTCTCATTCATTTTTATAAACCACTTATAATTAAAAGAATAAGTATGATAGATACCCATATTTCATGAAGAAAGTATGATAGATACAAAATTTCAGAAACATCTATCATTCTTATTCATCAGATAATAACTATATTAGCAAAAAGAATGAGAGTTATGATAGTTATTTTCTACTCTAAGAACAATCAGTTAATAACACAATAATGAAAGATAAAACACAAAAAAGTTTCAGGGGAATAGTCCGGATATTACTTCTTGTTTTCTGTTATACCTTTGGTAGTCATGCTTTTGCATTGGCTTTAGAGCACGAACAAACAGTAGATATTTATAAAGTAACAGATGTCCCCAATCCGCGTAATGAAAGCTCTTCCAATTGGGTCAGCAATCCGAATCAGATATTGGATGAAAGTTATGTGTGGGAAATAAATAATATGTTGTCACAGTTAGAAGATTCATTGAGTATTGAAGTGACAGTTGTTGCACTCCCTTCTATCGGTGAAGATATTCCGGCAGAGTTTGCCCACAAGCTTTTTGAACACTGGGGCATCGGAAAGAAAGCGGACGACAACGGATTACTGATTCTTTTAGTGCTCGATCAACGTAAAGTCACTTTCGCAACCGGATACGGTTTGGAAGGAGTACTTCCCGACGCTTTATGCTTTCGCATTCAACAGAATGAAATGGTTCCGTGGTTTAGAAAAAACGACTTTGACAGAGGAATAACAGAGGGAGTCCGGGCTGTAACATTGGTGCTTTATGGAAGCGACTATGAGCCCGTTTCTCAAGGCACTTCTGATAATTACTGGAAAAGTGCCAGCAATACGTTGTGGAATTTTCTGGCAAATCAGCCGCCTATGCTTTGGGTATTCTTGATACTGGTAAATGTTATCACTTACCTCATGAAGGTAAATAAAGCTCGCCCCAAAGACAGTTCAGCATTAGCAGCAATCAAAGTCCTGACACTTTACAACCCACTTGGATGTCTTGTATTGTTTTTTCCAGTCTGGCCTGCACTTATTGCGGCATCCTTATGGTACAAGTTCTACCAAAAACAACGTGTTATTTTGCAGAGTAAAACCTGCGATTCTTGCAAAGCTGTGGCTTTACAACTTTTACCCAATGAGCTTGCAACCCCTTTATTATCTGCTTCCGAACAAATGGAACACAAACTAGGTTCTGCTATCCACCGTATTTATCAATGTACTTCCTGCGGCTGGCTTTTACGGTATAAATCTATCACCATAAGCGAATATAGGATGTGTAATCAATGCCATACCATTGCTTCCAAGCGTATCAGCCCGTGGAAAACAATTAAAGAGCCCACATATTCCGATGCCGGATTGGAGGTTGCCGACTATCTTTGCCTGATGTGCAGAGATAAAAAGCAGACAACACAGAAGATCCCCCGCAAGACACCCCCCAATAGTGACAGTTCTAGTAATAGTCACAGTAGTAGTGGCAGAAGCAGTAGTAGAAGTAGTAGCGGCAGTTTTGGTGGTGGACATAGCGGTGGCGGTGGAGCGTCAAGTAGTTTTTAAGATCAACTATCCATCCGAAGAAGTCGACTAACCAAATAAAGGACATGAAAACACATCTCACCTGAATATTTTCATAGAAAGATGGTTGTCCACTCCCTTATTCTAACTATTTTTGCATAGATAACCGAACATAAAAAAGTGAAATGAATATAGAAGAATTTAGAGAATATTGTCTGTCTTTTAAAGGAGTTCACGAGAAGATGCCTTTTCCCAATGTACCCGACCAATATAGCCGTGACGTTCTATGCTTTTATGTTGCGGACAAATGGTTTTGTTTCGTTAACATTGAGATTTTCGATTTTTGTTGCATCAAATGTAACCCTGACGAATCTGGAGAACTGCAAACTGAATATGCCGGTATAAAACCAGGCTGGCACATGAATAAGAAATATTGGATCAGCGTTTATTTCAATCAAGACGTATCTGATGATAAGATCAAAGAACTCGTAAGCAAATCCTATGATATTGTAGTCAAAAGTCTGACAAAGAAAGAACGGGTTTCTGTTTGAGATTGCAAAAAGTCTTCCAGTGCTTTCAGGTCTTTTATTTCAAATATTCTTTCCATCGTTTTCATTTTCAGCTCCGATGTCTTGTGTTGGGGAATGTTTTACATTTTTCACAGCGTGCACTATTCAATTGCGCTCCCAGACAAGGATTTTTTTGCCGTGTATAGGTAGGACACCCACCACAAAACACGCCACATGCCGGGACACGACCATTATAAATTTTCATCATACAAGGCTTTTGGCCATCCAATAGTTAGTAAGAGACAGCTGATTAGCCCTGCGTTTTTGCTCTACTTCTACTATATACCCTCGCTTTTCAAAAAATGGACGGGCTGTTATACTCACTTCAGAGGTAATCCGCGTAATCCCGGCTGCGACGGCATAACGTTCTATCTCATTCAACAATAGTGTAGCAACACCTTTGCCCTGAAAATCCTTATGAATAAACATTGAATGCAAATAGCCCTGAGGTGTAATGGATGAAAAACCGACGATTTCAGATTGCCGATTAACAGCAACAATAAAATAGTGAGTTTTTATCATACCCTCTATTTTAGAAGGATCATCTCCGCACGATGCCCAATCTTCAACCTCGGCCTGTGAATAGTCACGCCTGTTTATCACTAACACTGTGTTTCGATATAGAGACTGAATTTCCTCTATATCCGTATTTAAAGCTATCCTTATAGTAATCATATAATCCCTAATTATTCACTATTTTATCTCTTTCTCTTTTTCCACAACTGCCACGAATTGATTATATTCTGCCACAACACATACGAACCGGGAGCCACAGAAGACAATGGATTCAAATAGGTATGCGCCATCCAAATAGCCAGAATTGTATTCTTTTGTCCAAGCGCTTGCCCACCACTGATACGGTCATTATAAATCGAGCCGATTGTCTTCCCCAAAAAGAACTGCAAACAACAGGCAATCAGTGCTCCGACAGCAATCATGATTTCCGTAAAACCATCCGCCGGGTCATTGAGCAAAGAATACAATGTTTGCGCAGTTACGATAGCTAAAGATACAGCCCACAAATAAAAAGCAAGTTCATGATAACCCAATAACTTCTGATGTACTTTCGGCAAACACTTGCTCAACAACCAGGCAACCAAAAAAGGACAAATTAACAACGGAAATACCTTACCCAAAATAACAAGAAACGCCTCCCCAAAAGTGACATCAGGATGGACCTCCACCAAAGGAAAAAGAATGGGCACAGCAATAGCCGCTCCAATATTTGCTATCAATGTATAAGTAGTCAGACTGGCCGCACTCCCTCCCAACTTGGAAGTAATCACCGCAGCAGCCGTAGCCGTTGGACAAATAATGCAAACCATCACTCCTTCTGCTACAATTTTATCAAAGCGATAAAGCAACAGATAAGCAGCCAACGCTCCACCAATCTGAATCAATAACAACCACATATGAAGAGGTTTTAGCTTCAAATCACGAGGAGATACCTTACAGAAGGTCAATAGCAACATCGTAAAAATAAGATAAGGAGTCAGGAAAGAAAGACTGATAAACAGTGGATAACCCACAGCACCTACCAGCATAGCAATAGGTAACGTCCAATTCTTCAAAAACTTAAGCATCGTCGTACATTTTAACTTCGAAGCACAAAGTAACGGAGATTTAGGGAAAAAAGCTATCATTAAACCGAAAAAAATACAAAACTTAATGGCAAATCATGAGTTTTCTACAAATTTCTACTACATTTGCACTGTATTATAGATATGAAACTGAATAGACCGTACATATTATACATATTTATTTGCCTCTGGCTACTTTTTCTACCCTCATGTACCAACCACTTATGGGGGAAGGATTTCGTAGTAGTTATTGACGCCGGACATGGTGGACATGATCCTGGTGCTATAGGCAAAATCTCGAAAGAGAAAAATATCAATTTGAACGTTGCCCTGAAAGTGGGAAATCTAATCAAGAGAAACTGCGACGACGTCAAAGTGATCTACACCCGTAGCAAAGATATCTTTATTCCTTTGGACCGACGGGCAGAAATTGCAAACAACGCAAAGGCGGATCTCTTTATTTCCATTCACACCAACGCACTGGCAAACAACCGTACAGCCAAAGGGGCTTCAACCTGGACGCTGGGTTTGGCCAAATCAGACGCTAACCTGGAAGTTGCCAAGCGGGAGAACTCCGTTATCCTCTACGAAAGTGATTATAAAACAAGATATGCCGGTTTCAATCCGAACTCTGCCGAATCATATATTATATTTGAGTTCATGCAGGACAAATATATGGAGCAGAGCGTACACTTGGCCTCGCTGATGCAAAAACAGTTCCGCCAAACCTGTAAACGGGCAGACCGGGGAGTGCATCAAGCTGGATTCCTCGTCTTAAAAGCAAGTGCGATGCCAAGCATTCTTATAGAATTAGGATTTATTTCTACTCCGGAAGAAGAACGCTATCTGAATTCCGAAGAAGGGGCCGGAAGTATGGCCAAAGGTATTTACCGGGCTTTCCTGAATTACAAGCGAGAACATGAGTTACGCCTTACGGGAGTCAGCAAAACGAATCTCCCAACCGAGCAGGAAGAGGACAACGCTCCGAAAATTGCCCAAAAGGATACTGAAAGCATAAACACAGCTCCTCAACAGCAAGAATTACTAGCCGAAGCAAAAACCAAACCTGCTGCAACAGCAAAAACAGCACCAAAGCGCCCAATTATGGCAGAAAGCGCAACCAATGACAGTGAAATTACGTTTAAGATACAGATACTCACTGCTTCCAAGCCTCTCGCCAAAAACGACAAACGGCTGAAAGGACTGAAAGACGTAGATTATTATAAGGAAGGGGGAATATACAAATATACGTATGGAGCCGCCGCCGATTACAACAAAGTGTTGCGTACAAAACGCACCATTACGGCACAATTCAAAGACGCCTTCATCGTCGCTTTCCGGAACGGTGAGAAAATGAACGTCAATGAAGCGATTGCCGAATTCAAGAAAAGAAAAAATAAATAAAAAGATAAAATGAAGTACATTACAAAAGAAGTCAGAATAGGTATTGCAGGTATCGTTGCACTATGTGTGCTTATATATGGAATCAACTGGCTGAAAGGTATACACATGTTTCAGCCTTCCAGCTATTTCTATGCCAAATTTGAAAACGTAAACGGACTCACTAAATCAAGCCCGGTATTTGCCGACGGTGTCCGTGTAGGTATTGTACGTGACATCTATTATGATTATGCCAAACCCGGAAATGTGATTGTTGAAGTAGAACTGGACACCGAGTTGCGGATTCCTAAAGGAAGTACCGCCGAACTCGTATCCGAACTTATGGGAGGCGTACGTATGAATATTCTCCTGGCAAACAACCCACGTGAAAAATATGCCGTAGGAGATACTATCCCCGGCACAATGAACAACGGCATGATGGAAAGCGCAGCAAAACTGATACCGAAAGTGGAAGAGATGCTGCCTAAGTTGGACTCTATCCTCATCTCCCTAAACAATATCTTAGGTGACAAGAGCATTCCTGCCACTCTGCACTCAATAGAAAAAACAACCGCCAACCTGGCAGTAGTCAGTTCACAAGTGAAAGGACTAATGAGCAACGATATTCCTCAACTCACAAGTAAACTGAATACCATCGGAGACAACTTTGTGGTCATCAGCGGAAATTTGAAAGAAATAGATTATGCAGCCACTTTCAAAAAAATAGACGAAACACTGGCTAACGTAAAAATACTTACAGAGAAATTAAACAGCAAAGACAACACGCTCGGCCTGCTCTTCAACGACCCGACTTTATACAATAATCTGAACGCTACAACAGAAAATGCAGCCAGCTTATTAGAGGACCTGAAAGAGCATCCGAAACGGTACGTTCACTTCTCATTATTCGGCAAGAAAGATAAGTAGCAAATTCTTATTATATAGATTTCATCTAAATAACAAGGAGCTTTCAAAAGAAAGTAGATTGCTCTTCAAATGTCTATCTATAAACCGAAATAATATTCCCGTACAAACGTACAAAGATGAGAAAAAACGCTAAATTTAAGCATATAAGGCATTAATATACAGATACTTACAAAATCGCAAGAGAGGGTTAGCTGACAGTGTCCGACAACAAATACATAAGTCATTGAAAGTAAACACATTATTGTTCGCATGAAAAAAACAAGAAAAAATAGATTTGTTTTTTCCGAATAAGATTCCCAATTTTGCAAACGTAGAAGTTTTGCTTAATTAATAAATGTATTAAAAGTTACTATGATTGAATCAAATCATGTCGTACTTTGGAACCGCTGTCTCGACGTTATTAAAGACAATGTTCCCGAGACGACATATAATACTTGGTTTGCCCCTATTGTTCCGTTGAAATATGAGGACAAAACGTTGATCTTACAGATCCCGAGCCAGTTTTTCTATGAAATACTGGAAGAGAGATTCGTAGATCTTATACGTAAGACATTATATAAGGTCATTGGCGAAGGAACCAAGTTGATGTACAATGTCATGGTGGACAAGACTTCGATTCCGAATCAAACCGTGAATCTTGAAGCAAGCAATCGTTCTACGGCTGTTACTCCCAAAAGCATAATCGGAGGAAACAAAGCTCCCAGCTTCCTACAGGCCCCTGCCGTTCAGGATTTGGATCCGCATTTGAATCCCAATTATAATTTTGAGAACTTCATTGAAGGATACAGCAATAAACTTTCAAGAAGTGTGGCGGAAGCCGTAGCGCAAAAACCGGGAGGGACTGCTTTCAACCCGTTATTCCTTTATGGAGCATCCGGAGTAGGAAAGACGCACCTGGCAAACGCAATAGGCACGAAAATCAAAGAGATTTATCCAGAGAAAAGAGTATTGTACGTTTCGGCACATTTGTTCCAGGTACAATATACGGATTCTGTACGCAATAACACGACCAATGACTTTATTAATTTTTATCAGACGATCGATGTATTAATCATTGATGATATTCAGGAGTTTGCCGGAGTCACCAAGACTCAAAACAACTTCTTCCATATCTTCAATCATTTACACCAGAACGGCAAACAGCTTATATTAACTTCAGACCGTGCTCCTGTATTGTTGCAAGGTATTGAAGAACGCCTCCTGACCCGTTTCAAATGGGGTATGGTAGCCGAGCTTGAAAAGCCGACGGTAGAACTTCGCAAAAACATTCTACGCAACAAGATCCACCGCGACGGATTACAATTCCCGCCGGAAGTGATCGATTATATTGCCGAAAATGTGAATGAAAGTGTACGCGATCTGGAAGGTATCGTCATTGCTATCATGGCTCGTTCCACTATTTTCAACAAAGAAATAGATTTGGATTTGGCACAACACATTGTACATGGCGTGGTTCATAACGAAACAAAAGCGGTTACCATCGATGATATCCTCAAAGTGGTATGCAAACATTTTGATCTGGAACCGTCTGCCATACATACAAAATCCAGAAAAAGGGAAGTCGTTCAAGCACGACAGATTGCCATGTATCTAGCTAAAAACCACACAGACTTTTCAACTTCTAAGATAGGTAAGTTTATCGGTAACAAAGACCATGCAACGGTACTTCACGCCTGCAAAACCGTAAAAGGACAATTGGAGGTGGACAAAAGCTTTAGTGCAGAAGTACAGGAAATAGAATCGTTACTGAAAAAGAGAAACTGAAATCAAGTATTAAGTATAAAGTATTACCCTGGTGCGAAACCGTATAATAAAGCCTGTCCGCATGGATAATACTTTATACTTAATACTTGAAAAATACTTAATACTTATTTCAAGAATCCTTGCTGGCGAAGTACTTTCAATAGATTTTCGGACATAAATTCGTTATCTTTCTTTGTGTAACGCACGTCCGTAAAGACTTGAGCCAATGTTTCTTTTTTATTTTCTTCGATAAACTGCTTGTTTTCCGGCAATGATTCTTTGTAGGCATAGAGTTTATCTATTTCTTCCGGTGTATAGTCGTGATATTTTTCATCGTGCACGGCAGCTTCCAAAGGCAAACGGTCTACTTGTGCGGGAATACCATCCGGATAGCCTACCGTTATTGTGGTGAGAGGGAATACCAGTTCGGGGAGTTGGAGGATATCAATAATCATTTGAGGATTATAAGTGGTAGTTCCCAAATAACAAATGCCGAGTCCTGCTTCTTCCGCCAGCGTACAAAAAGTCTGCGCAACAAGCAAAGTATCCATAGACGCATTTATAAAAGACATTAAATTATCGTAGCCCGGCACAGCTTTCCGCTGTTCACACCATTTGCTGAAACGACGGAAATCAGCACAAAAAGTCAATACGACCGGAGCATTTTTTACCATCGGCTGATTGAAATGAGCAGGCGAAAGTTTCTCCTTCATTTCCGCATCGCGAGTCACAATCACACTATAAAGTTGCATCCCACCCATCGTAGAAGCACGGAAAGAGGTTTCAAGCAAATCATTTAACAAAATCGGATTTATATCTTTAGGCAGATATTTCCGGATAGTTCTTCTGTTTTTTACGGTTTCAAACATATCTTTTTTTTGCAAAGATATAAAAAGAAAAAAATATTCCACCACACTAGCAGAATAGAATAGTTTTCTTTTTGGAGAACTTTAACCTTTGAACAAATTTCAATTTTATCTGTTTATCAAATACTTAGCATAAACAAATGGAAAACTTGCAACCTGTTAATAAATTAATTCATTTTTATTTTGATAGATGAAAAAACATTCTTAGCTTTGCGCCTACATTTGTTAACGATAAGTAAACTTCTACATATTACTTATTAAAAACGAGATTTAACACAAATTGAATCGTGGAAAAACAGATTTATTCTTACGACGAAGCCTATGAAGAATCTTTACGATATTTTCAAGGCGACGAGCTTGCTGCAAGGGTTTGGGTAAACAAATACGCAGTAAAGGATTCTTTCGGTAATATCTATGAAAAATCCCCGGAAGACATGCATTGGAGAATTGCAAATGAAGTGGCACGCGTAGAATCGAAGTATCCGAATGCGTTGACAGCAAAAGAACTGTATGATTTACTGGATCACTTCAAGTACATCGTCCCCCAAGGTAGCCCGATGACAGGAATCGGTAACGACTACCAGGTTGCTTCACTATCCAACTGCTTCGTTATCGGAGTGGACGGTGCAGCCGACTCTTATGGCGCTATCATCAAAATCGACGAAGAACAGGTGCAACTAATGAAAAGACGCGGTGGTGTAGGTCACGACTTATCACACATCCGTCCGAAAGGTTCTCCCGTTAAAAACTCGGCGTTGACTTCTACCGGTCTTGTTCCGTTCATGGAACGATATTCGAATTCCACTCGTGAAGTAGCTCAAGACGGACGTCGCGGTGCATTGATGTTGAGCGTGTCTATCAAGCATCCGGATTCGGAAGCATTCATTGATGCCAAGATGACCGAAGGTAAAGTGACCGGAGCAAACGTTTCTGTCAAGTTGGACGACGCTTTCATGCAGGCTGCCGTAGACGAAAAGCCGTATGTACAGCAATATCCTATCGACTCTGCCCAACCTACATTCACCAAGGAAATCGACGCTTCTACCTTGTGGAAGAAAATCGTTCACAATGCATGGAAATCGGCAGAACCGGGCGTTTTGTTCTGGGATACGATTATCCGTGAATCTGTGCCTGATTGTTATGCAGACCTAGGTTACAGAACGGTATCTACCAACCCATGCGGAGAAATTCCTCTATGTCCTTACGATTCTTGCCGCTTACTGGCTATCAATCTATATTCTTATGTGGTAAATCCGTTCAAACCGGATGCTTATTTTGATTTCGACCTGTTCCAAAAACACGTGGCTCTCGCTCAACGGATCATGGACGATATTATCGATCTCGAACTAGAGAAGATCGAACGTATCATGACCAAGATTGACGAAGATCCGGAAAACGAAGAAGTAAAACATGCGGAACGTGCACTTTGGGAGAAAATCTACAAGAAGAGCGGACAAGGTCGTCGTACCGGCGTAGGTATCACTGCAGAAGGTGATATGCTTGCTGCATTAGGATTGCGTTACGGAACGGAAGAAGCAACGGAATTCTCTGAAAAAGTACACAAGACAGTAGCTCTCGGTGCCTATCGTTCTTCAGTGGAAATGGCCAAAGAACGCGGTGCCTTCGAAATATACAATAGCGAACGTGAACAGAACAATCCGTTCATCCAACGCCTGGCAGCAGCCGACCCGAAACTGTATGAGGACATGAAGAAATACGGTCGCCGCAACATTGCCTGTCTGACGATTGCTCCAACCGGAACGACCAGTTTGATGACGCAGACCACTTCGGGTATCGAGCCTGTATTCCTGCCTGTTTACAAACGTAGAAGAAAGGTAAACCCGAACGATACGAATGTGCATGTAGACTTTGTAGACGAAACAGGGGACGCATTTGAAGAATACATCGTATTCCATCATAAATTTGTTACCTGGATGGAAGCTAACGGATACGATCCGGCCAGACGTTACACCCAAGAAGAGATTGACGAACTGGTTGCCAAATCTCCTTATTACAAAGCGACTTCTAACGATGTCGACTGGTTGATGAAGGTGAAAATGCAGGGAAGAATCCAGAAATGGGTAGACCACTCTATCAGCGTAACCATCAATCTGCCGAACGATGTGGACGAGGATTTAGTAAACCGCCTGTATGTAGAAGCATGGAAATCCGGCTGTAAAGGTTGTACCGTATATCGTGACGGTTCACGCTCCGGAGTGCTGATCTCTACGAAATCGGATAAAGACAAGAAAGAAGGACTTCCTCCTTGCAAACCGCCTACGGTTGTAGAGGTACGTCCGAGAATATTGGAAGCAGACGTTGTCCGTTTCCAGAACAACAAGGAAAAATGGGTAGCTTTTGTCGGATTATTGGACGGACACCCCTATGAAATATTCACTGGTTTGCAAGATGACGACGAAGGTATCTTGCTGCCTAAGAGCGTAACTTGCGGACGTATCATCAAAAATGTGGATGAAGACGGTACCAAACGTTACGACTTCCAATTCGAGAACAAACGCGGATATAAGACGACCATTGAAGGATTGTCAGAGAAGTTCAACAAGGAATACTGGAACTATGCAAAATTGATTTCCGGCGTGCTTCGCTACCGGATGCCGATTGAACAGGTTATCAAACTGGTTGGCTCTCTGCAATTGAACAGTGAAAGTATCAACACTTGGAAAAACGGTGTAGAACGTGCATTGAAGAAGTATATTCAGGATGGAACGGAAGCCAAAGGTAAGAAGTGCCCGAACTGTGGCAACGAGACATTGGTTTATCAGGAAGGCTGTCTGATTTGTACTACTTGCGGCGCTTCCAGATGTGGATAATAGTCCTACGTATGTTAATTAATATATAAACAAAAGATTAAAAGGAGTCCGGTGCGGCTCCTTTTATTTTTTATCCAAAAAAATGTCTTATACTTGCAGTGTCTTACATATACAATCAAAATCTAATATATATGATTCTATCATTTAATATTGAATACCGCACCAATTGGGGAGAAGAAGTAAGGATTTCCGGCTTATTTCCGGAATCAATTCCTTTACACACCACCGATGGTATCTATTGGACGGCAGAACTTGAGCTTGAAGTCCCTCAAGAAGGGATGACTATCAATTATAGCTATCAGATAGAGCAAAACGGAATAGTTATCCGCAAGGAATGGGACAGTTTTTCGAGATCTATTTTCTTATCAGGAAGCTCCAGGAAGATATACAGAATCAATGATTGCTGGAAAAATATTCCGGAACAACTGTATCTTTATAGTTCTGCTTTTACAGAAGCCTTACTGGCACATCCTGAAAAAGAGAATATCCCGCAAAGATATAAGAAGGGACTGGTTATCAAGGCCTACGCCCCACGTATCAACAAAGATTATTGCCTGGCAATTTGTGGCAACCAGAAATCATTAGGTCACTGGGACCCGGAGAAAGCGGTATTGATGAGTGACACCAATTTCCCGGAATGGCAGATAGAATTGGACGCCAGCAAACTAAAATATCCGCTGGAATATAAATTCATCCTCTACAACAAACAGGAAAAGAAAGCAGACTGCTGGGAGAAAAACCCTAACCGCTATCTGGCAGACCCGGAACTGAAAACCAACGAAACGCTCGTGATTTCCGACCGATATGTTTATTTCGACATCCCCGCATGGAAAGGGGCAGGAATCGCTATACCCGTATTTTCTTTAAAATCAGAGAAAAGTTTCGGAGTAGGTGATTTCGGCGACTTGAAACGTATGGTCGACTGGGCAGTAAATACTCGCCAGAAAGTTATTCAGATTTTACCGGTCAACGACACCACCATGACTCATGCATGGACGGACTCTTATCCTTATAACAGCATTTCTATTTATGCTTTCCATCCGATGTATGCGGATATCAGGCAAATGGGAACTCTGAAAGATAAAGAAGCGGCATCAAAATTCAGCAAGAAGCAAAAGGAACTGAACAGCCTCCCTGCTATTGACTACGAAGCGGTCAACCAAACAAAATGGGAGTTTTTCAACTTACTGTTCCGACAGGAAGGAGAAAAGGTATTGGCTTCCAAAGGTTTCAAAGATTTCTTTGAAACGAACAAGGAATGGCTGCAACCTTATGCAGTCTTTAGTTATCTGCGCGATGCCTACAAAACGCCCAATTTCCGCAAATGGCCGCGACACTCTGTTTACCAAGCGGAAGATATAGAAAAAATGTGCCAACCGGGAACAGCAGATTATCCTCACATCTCGTTGTATTATTATATCCAGTATCATTTGCATCTGCAATTGTTGTCTGCAACCGAATATGCCCGCCAACACGGTGTCGTATTAAAGGGGGATATTCCGATTGGTATCAGCCGCAACAGCGTGGAAGCCTGGACAGAACCCCATTACTTCAATCTCGACGGACAAGCGGGTGCTCCGCCCGATGATTTCTCGATCAACGGGCAAAACTGGGGATTCCCCACATACAACTGGGATGTCATGGAAAAAGACGGATACCGCTGGTGGATGAAGCGTTTTCAGAAAATGGCGGAATACTTCGATGCTTACCGGATCGATCATATCCTCGGTTTCTTCCGTATTTGGGAAATACCAATGCACGCTGTACACGGATTGTTAGGCCAGTTTGATCCTTCTTTGCCGATGAGCCGGGAAGAAATCGAAAGTTATGGTCTAACGTTCCGCGATGAATATCTGCTACCATTCATCCATGAATCTTTCCTCGGACAGTTGTTCGGACCGCATACCCATTTAGTCAAACAGGACTTTCTTCAATTGGTTGATGACTCCGGACTTTATCGAATGAAACCGGGATTCGAAACACAACGGGAGGTAGAACAATTCTTTATCGGTAGAAATGATGAAGATAGTGTCTGGATTCGGGAAGGGCTTTATTCATTAATCAGCAACGTCTTATTTGTTGCGGATAAGAAAGAGGAAGGTAAATACCACCCGCGCATCGGTGTACAACGGGATTTCGTATTCCGGTCGCTGAACGAAGAAGAGAAAAATGCGTTTAACAAACTATACGATCAATATTATTATCATCGGCACAACGAGTTCTGGTATCAACAGGCTATGAAGAAGTTACCTCAACTGACACAATCAACCCGCATGTTGGTTTGTGGAGAAGATTTGGGGATGATTCCTGCTTGTGTGTCGTCGGTGATGAATGATCTCCGGATTCTTAGTCTGGAAATTCAGCGGATGCCTAAGAATCCGATGTATGAATTCGGGCATTTAAATGAATATCCGTACCGGTCTGTCTGCACAATCTCCACTCACGATATGTCTACGTTGCGTGGCTGGTGGGAAGAAGATTATCAACAGACCCAACGTTACTACAATGCAACGTTAGGACATTATGGAGTTGCACCGACAACTGCCACCCCGGAGTTGTGCGAGGAAATCGTACGCAACCATCTCAACAGTAATTCCATTCTCTGTATCTTGTCTTTCCAGGATTGGTTATCGATAGACGGGAAATGGAGAAATCCGAATGTGGCGGAAGAGCGAATTAATGTTCCATCCAATCCACGCAATTACTGGAGATACCGGATGCATCTCACTCTGGAACAGTTGATGAAAGCAAAAACACTTAATGATAAGATTGGTGAACTGATTAAATACACAGGAAGAGATCCGAATAAATAGAATAAAAGATACAAGTAACTTTCAAAAAGGATATTTTCCGGACACTACCGACGCGGATAACACTAGATTAAGAACGCTAAAAATCTATGTGATCCGCGTCATTCGTTTTTCAAGGATATATTGATAACAGAGGTAAAATAAGGAGTTTCAAAACATAGTCAACCGTTTTTTTCGCAATAATATCATTACTATATATCATGCTTTTTCGCTTTTCGCATCATTCGTTTATTTTTTCAATGTTCCTCTTTTTATTCCGATTTATAAAGTATCTTTGCGCCGAAAAAGAGAAATTAAAAGAGATAATGGAAGGCAACCAGAGCAGACGTATTGATTTTGTGGACTTAACCAAAGGAGTCTGCATTATCCTTGTGGTAATGGCACACGTTGGAGGGGCCTTCGAACAACTGGATACGAATTCGATGTTATCCTGTTTCCGCATGCCGCTTTACTTCTTTATCTCGGGAGTGTTTTTCAAATCATACGAAGGCCTGTTCGGATTCATCCTACGAAAAATAAACAAATTGATTATTCCTTTTCTTTTCTTCTATTTAAGTGCATTTCTAATGAAATACATTATTTGGAAGATTGCTCCAGGAGTGTTTCAACTGCCTGTGTCGTGGAATGAACTCTTGGTTGTATTTCATGGACACGACCTTATCAAGTTCAATCCACCGATCTGGTTTCTACTCGCATTATTCAATTGTAATATCCTATTTTATCTAATTCACTTTCTGCGTGAAAAGCATCTGCCTGTCATGTTCGCTGTGACAATCCTGATTGGTTGCGCAGGATTTTATCTCGGAAAATTACAGATAGAGTTACCCCTGTATATAGATGTTTCCATGACTGCCCTCCCCTTCTATGTGGCCGGTTTCTGGATCCGACGATATAATTTCTTTCTATATCCCTGCCATCGTTTCGACAAACTGATACCGGTTTTTGTTGTATTGGCACTGGTGGTAATGCACTTTACCGCTACTACATTGGGGATGCGTACCAACAATTATACGGGAAATATTTTTCAAGTATATATCGCTGCGTTTGCAGGAATATTTATGATTATGTTACTTTGCAAAAAAGTGAAAAAGATAAAGGTTGTTTCTTACTTGGGACGATATTCAATTATTACCTTGAGTATTCATGGACCGATACTTCATTTTTTAGGTCCATTAGTCAGCCGTTATATTCACAATAGTTGGGCACAGGCAAGCGCACTTCTGCTTATAACATTAAGCATCTGCCTTCTGCTCACCCCCGTCTTTCTTAAAGTGATTCCACAAATGGTTGCACAGAAAGACCTGTTAAAAGTCAAACAAGATCATACTAAAAAGACAGTATATGAAGATAAACAGTAGCTATATCCTTTTGAAGGAAATTCGTTGTTACGCCTATCATGGAGTCGCACCGCAAGAAAATCTGATTGGGAATGAATATCTCATTGACCTGAAACTGAAAGTGGATATCAGCAAAGCTACCCGGACAGATGAAGTTACCGACACCGCCAACTATGCCGAAGTACATCAAGTGATAAAAAATGAAATGGCTGTTCCGTCAAAGTTACTGGAGCATGTCAGCGGACGGATTATACAAAAACTCTTTGACCAATTCCCTTGCATTGAGAAAATAGAGCTCCGGCTTTCCAAACGGAATCCGCCAATGGGAGCAGATATAGAATCAGCAGGCATTGAACTGCAATGCAGCAGAGATGAATGATATATTGCTCTATAAATGATATGACGTAAACTAGCAGAATACAGATTAAAATCACTTGCAAGAACTCCCCTTGCCATTATTTCGGAACAATTGGGAATTGTTGTTAACATACACAATATGCAAACGCAAACTTCCTAATTGAAGTAGAAAAGATAGTGACGGTATATGCTTGTGATAGTGACGCTATCGTTGTCATATACCGTCACTATCCTTACTGGATAGCGTCACTATTTTATAAAGGGAACTCACCAACAACTTTTCTCAATTGTTCCATTATTTCCAGTTGAGTATAAACAGGGGATAATTGCCTTATAAACAACACAGATAATACAATTTTTATCTGTATTATCTGCATTATCTTATTAAATAATAGGCAATCCGCTTCTATTATTTACACTCCGAACCAACTTATTTTCTCTTCTTTTTTCTTCGATTTACCGATTCGACAGCTTCCGTCACCACAGGTTTATCCTGGAAACGTTTTGTATAGCTGGAATAGTCCGGATGAATGCGTTCGTAATCAGGATCCATAAATAACGGACTGGAAATAATATGATCCGCCGTAGAACGGTTACAACAGAAAACAATATTTTCTACACCGGCCAAACGGGTTAATGCTTTTACATCCGTATCATGCGGTTGCAGTGTCATGGGGTCCGTGAAGAAGAAGAGATAATCAATCTGCCCATCCACAATACGTGATCCCATCTGTTGGTCACCACCTAACGGACCTGATTTTAAAATCGTAAAATCCCACTCTTCATCAGGATGTTTCTCCTTCAATGCTTCCAATATCAAAGTACCTGTAGTACCCGTACAGTAGAATTTATTACCCATCAACAGTTCCGAGTTCCATAGCACCCATTCGATGAGGTCTTTTTTCATTGCATCGTGTGCTACCAGCCCGATGCCTCTTCTAACCTTTGATTCCATTTGCTATCCTTTTAAAATCCGACAATTGAGAGAACCGTTTGCATCCTCTCGCATAAAACTGCCACAAGATACTACTTTTTGTCCGTTCAGGTATCGGATTCAAAGTTTTTTTTCTCATATTCTCTTCACGGGATAAAGAAAATGACGGACATAGTTGTTTATACTCTTTCCGCGCACGTATCACAGCACGAGCATTGTCCCAGTGCCCTTGCAACAAGAAATTAAACGCTGCCACATAATCGAGACAGGCCCGGATACGCATCACTTTATTTAACTCCTTCTGTGGAAGATTCTTATAGAGCATGACAAGATTATTACGGAAATTAAGAAAAGTCTTACGAGGATTCTCTTTTTTAAGAGTAGCTCCTCCTACATGATAGACAATACTTTGAGGTACACAGACAATCTCACGATTCCGCGAACGAAGTCGCCAGCACAAATCTATTTCTTCCATGTGAGCAAAAAAACGTCCATCCAATCCTCCTACATTCACATAATCAGTGTGCCGGATAAACAACGCTGCCCCCGTTGCCCAAAAAACAGGAATCACCGTATCATATTGGCCTTCATCCTTCTCCACAACTCCCATTATACGCCCCCTGCAAAAAGGATAACCATATTTATCAATAAAGCCACCAGCCGCTCCGGCATATTCAAAATATTCTTTTTGTCGTTGACTTCGTATCTTCGGCTGACAAGCAGCCACCTCCGGATGAGCATCCAAATAAGCAATCATTGGTTCCAGCCAATGCTCCGTCACCTCGACATCTGAATTCAAAAGAACTACATATTCTGCGTCGACCTGCTGCAATGCCCAATTATATCCATCGGCAAAGCCATAATTTTGGTCGAGCACAATCGTTCTGACAGAAGGAAATTCCTGTTGAAGCAAACTCACAGAAGTGTCCGTAGAGCCATTGTCAGCTACACAGACCTCAACCCCCTCCCCCTCTGAATAGCGGACGACGGACGGAAGAAAAGTACGAAGCATATCGCACCCGTTCCAATTCAAGATTACAACTGAAACCTTCATCACTATTCTTTCTTCTTATTCAATTCCTCCTGTTCCAGCTGATCAGCCTCTTCTTTGGTTAATTTCCAGCGTTTATGAGACCATAACCAGTATGCCGGTTCCCTGCGAATCGTTTGCTCCAACCTATGGGCAAACATTTCTGTGATTTCTCCTTCTCTTGTTTCTTTCGGTGTTTCCGTCATTAACTTGAACTCCGCTTCACAATACCCTCTACGCTTCTTACTAAGCTCACAATAAAAAACAGGAAAGTTCATCATTTTAGCAATACGCTCCGCACCATCCAGGAAAGCCGTCTCCTGCCCCAAAAAAGTAGTCCAGTATTTATCATACCCACTGGGCCATTGATCGGTAATCAGCCCAACTACCATCTTTTTCCCATCACGTTTCAACTTAATAATTTCACGTGCTGTAGAATGTTTCGGGATATTATATCCCCCGAAACGAGAACGAATACGTTTAAATAATTCGTCCAGATATTTATCTCTCAATGGTTTATAAACTTGCACAGGGACATCTTCCGGTTTCATGATTGATCCCATACCTATTAACCACTCATAATTGGCGTAATGAGGAATCATTACTATAATACCTCCATACTTTTCAGTCAGTTCCAGATATTGCTCCGTATTCTTATAAGTCATTCTTGCACAAAGCTCTTCGGCAGACATATGCAACAATTTCAAATCCTCAAGCATATAATCCGACAGATAGCGATAAAATTTACGCTCTATCTGCAATCTCTCCGCATCTGTTTTTTCCGGGAACGATCTAAGCAAGTTTCCCCGAACCACTCTCCGGCGATATTTCCCAATACGATACATCAACAGACAATTAAGATCCGAGAGCATATACAAAACCCGGAACGGAAGTGCCGAAAACAACCACATTCCACTATATACCAGCCAATAGATAAGTTTGGATCTCATACTTATATCAAAATTGTACTTTTAAGTGCCGTCCTCTCTTCATTAAAGTCTCCCAGGCGTACATTAACCACCCGATTATCCAGTGAATCATCATTTTCCACCTCTACACGGATATAATTCTCCGTAAATCCATGCATCGGAACACCTGTCTTCGATTTTTCCATCAGCACCGGCATTACCTGCCCGATATGACGCGCGTAAAAAGCCTGTGTCTTTTGGTCCGATAGTGTCAACAGACGTTGACTACGCTGATGCTTCTCTTCCGGAGAAACCACATATTCTATTTTTAAGGCTTGCGTTCCAGGACGTTCGGAATAGCTAAACACATGCAACTGCGTCACATCCAGTCCATCAATAAACTGATAAGCCTGTTCAAAGTATTCGGGCGTTTCTCCACGGGTTCCCACAATCACGTCCACTCCGATAAAAGCATCCGGCATCACCTCTTTTATCTTCCTTACTTTCGAAGCAAAAAGAGCAGTGTCATAACGACGGCGCATTAGCTGCAAAACCTCATCACAACCGGATTGCAAAGGGATATGAAAATGAGGCATAAAACTGCGGGAGTGAGACACAAACTCAATAATCGCATCAGTCAACAGATTGGGTTCTATGGAAGAGATACGATAACGTTCGATTCCTTCAACCTGATCCAATGCTTTTACTAAATCAAAGAAACTCTCTCCTGTTGTTTTGCCAAAGTCTCCGATATTCACTCCGGTCAGAACAATTTCTTTTCCTCCCTCGGCAGCCGCTTGACGGGCCTGTTCAACCATGGAAGCAATAGTCCCGTTACGACTTCGTCCCCGGGCAAAAGGAATCGTGCAATAAGAACAAAAGTAATCGCATCCATCCTGCACCTTCAAAAAGAAACGGGTACGGTCTCCCCGTGAACACGAGGGAGAGAATGAACGGATATCTTTGGTCGTCGTAGTGATAGCTTCTCCTTTTTCATGCTTTTGGAGGTCGCCCAGATATTGAAGCAATTCTCCTTTCTGTTCCGCTCCCAACACTACGTCCACTCCATCTATCTTTGCCACATCACCGGGCTTCAATTGCGCATAACATCCGGTCACTACCACAAAAGCACCAGGGTGTTGTTTTACCAGACGATGAATCGCTTGCCGGCATTTCTTATCCGCCATCTCCGTCACCGAACAGGTATTTACCACACAGATATCAGCTTTCTCTCCTTTACGCGCAGTCCGAACTCCTGCCTCACGCAGAATTTTACCAATAGTTGAAGTCTCTGAAAAATTTAATTTGCAGCCTAAAGTATAATAAACGGCTGTCTTATTTTGAAATACAGTGGTATCTATCATAAGCTGTTATAAACACATTAACTTTGCAAAGTTACACATTATTATTAGTAAAACGCTTTTGGATACGAAAGTTTATTCCTATTTTTGCACAATTCACTAAAAAACGTGCAATGATTAAAGAGAATTTCATTAAACTATACGAAAATAGTTTTCGTGAAAATTGGGATCTACCTTGTTACACAGATTATGGAGAAGATACCCAATATACTTATGGGGAGGTCGCTGAAAAAATCGCCCGTTTACATCTGTTATTCAAACATTGTAGCCTCCGCAGAGGGGATAAGATTTCAGTTATCGGCAAAAACAACGCTCACTGGTGCATCGCCTATATGGCAACCATCACGTATGGAGCAATCATTGTTCCCATCCTTCAAGACTTTACCCCCAACGATGTTCATCATATCGTCAATCATTCCGAATCTGTATTTCTGTTCACCAGCGACAGCATTTGGGACAATCTGGAAGAGGAAAAATTAGCCGGATTACGAGGCGTATTCTCACTGACCGATTTCCGGTGTCTTTATCAGCGTGACGGAGAAACCATACAGAAGTTTCTGAAAAATACCGATAAAGAGATGCATTCTTTGTATCCGAAAGGATTTACCCGTGAAGATGTTCAGTATACCACTTTATCCAATGATAAAGTGATGCTGTTAAACTACACTTCCGGAACCACTGGTTTCAGTAAAGGTGTAATGCTGACAGGAAACAATCTTGCCGGTAACGTCACTTTTGGTATTCGTACCGAACTCCTTAAAAAGGGGGATAAAGTGCTGTCTTTCCTTCCCCTCGCTCACGCATACGGTTGTGCATTTGACTTTCTGACAGCGACCGCTGTCGGCACTCACGTCACTCTGCTTGGTAAAACTCCTTCTCCGAAGATTATAATGAAGGCTTTTGAGGAAGTGAAACCCAACCTTATTATTACTGTCCCGCTAGTGATCGAAAAGATATATAAGAATATCATCCAGCCACTCATTAATAAAAAAGGTATGAAGTGGGCACTCAATATTCCGCTGCTCGACACACAGATCTACAACCAGATACGCAAAAGACTGATTGATGCACTGGGAGGTCGGTTTAAGGAAATCATTATCGGCGGCGCCGCTATGGACAAGGAAGTAGAAGAATTCTTCTACAAAATTAAATTCCCTTTTACTATAGGTTACGGTATGACGGAATGTGGGCCACTAATCAGCTATGCCCCTTGGGATGAGTTTGTACTAGGCTCTTCCGGAAAGATTCTGGATATAATGGAAGCACGTATCTATAAAGAAAACCCTGAAGCAGAAACCGGAGAAATCCAGGTTCGGGGAGAGAATGTGATGGTGGGCTATTACAAGAATCAGGAAGCAACGCAGGAAGTATTCACGCAGGACGGCTGGCTACGCACCGGTGATCTCGGTTCCATGGACAGCAACGGAAATATTTTCATCCGGGGACGCCTCAAGACCATGATCTTAAGTTCAAGCGGACAGAACATCTTCCCCGAAGAGTTGGAAACAAAACTGAATAACCTGCCTTTCATTCTTGAAAGTCTCGTTATCGAACGCAACAAAAAATTAGTAGCACTCGTTTATGCCGATTATGAAGCGTTGGATTCTCTCGGATTAAACAATCCGAATAACCTGAAAACAATCATGGATGAAAATCTTAAGAATCTGAACAGCAATGTAGCCGCTTATGAAAAAATCAGCAGAATCCAACTTTATCCTACGGAATTTGAAAAAACTCCCAAAAGAAGCATAAAAAGATACCTATATAACAGTATTGCTGTCGATTAGCATGTTCTAAAACATACGAAAAAGGGAGAAAAGTAGCTAGTTACAAAAAAAAATATAAAAAAAGTTGGTATTTCGAGAACAACATATTGAAAAAGTACATAACTTTGCAGCGTTTTAATAAAGCAATTGATTGTATTACGTTTTTAAAAAGCAAAGAAAATGAAAAAATTAGTTTTGATGGCCGTAGCTATCGTAGCAGTATCATTCGCATCATGTGGTAACAAAGCAGCTGACGCAGCAAAAGCAACTGCAGATTCTATCCGTATCGCTGACTCAATCGCAGCAGTAGAAGCAGCAGCTCTTGAAGCTGAACAAGCAGCAGCCGCAGCAGCAGATTCTTTGAATGCTGATAGCACTGCAACTGAAACTGTAGCTGAATAATTCAGAAACAGCTTAGAGAGAATTGAAAGTCTGCCATGCAAAAGCATGCACAGACTTTTTTTATGCTTCAATTTTAGCAATTCACACGCTATTTAGCGTATGAACTCTTCACAAAAGGAGCGTCCAACAAATAATCCAAGCTCACTTCCACACTCTCTTCTACCGGCATACTATAACCCTCGATTTCAGCAACGAGATAGTTAACACCTGCAGTTTTTGCATTCTTAAAGATAGCGTCAAAACCTACCATTCCGCTTTGTCCGATCTCTCTGTGATCCTTAACATGGAATATCTTGAAGCGGCCGGGATATTTATTAAAATAATCAACAGGACTGTTTTGTCCGCGAACTACCCAATAAAGGTCCATCTGGAAGAAGACATATTCAGGATTCGTATGTTCCAGCATATAATCATACATTACTTTATCTTCTACTTTCTGAAATTCATGAGCGTGATTATGATATCCAAATGACAAACCTTGTTGTTTGCAACGTTTGCCTATCTCATTAAAATAAGTGCAATATGTATTCAAATCTTTAAGCGTTTTTGGAACATCCATCCAAGGAGCTACGATGTACTTCATTCCTGCAGCTTTATGATCGGCAATACACTGATCCCACCATTGAAGAGACTCTGACAAGTCACCGGAAGCCAATTCTTCTTTGGACAATTGTCTGGTACAATGTGAAGACAAAACTTTTAATCCTGCCGATTCGACATCTTTCTTAAACTGTTGGGGAGTCCGGTCATAAAATTTACCGTTGTTATAATTGGCAGCTTCAACACCGGTATATCCCATGTTTGCCAATTTCTTCAGAAGAGCAGTATAAGTGGGGTCACACTTACCATCTTTATTGTCTACCTTATTCAATATATCTCTGACAGAATAGAGTTGAATAGCTACTTCTTTTTTAGCTTTCTTCTTAGTTTGTGCCGTCATTGCCTGTGGAATCATGAAAAGAGCAGCCAACGCACATAAATAAATTTTTGTTTTCATATAATAGATATCAGGGGATTACAATTATTTGATTTATATAGAAAAAAACAGGCACGGATTACACAGACTTCACGGTTACTCTATGGCAATCGCCATTCAAAAAAACGTGAAATACGTGTAACCCGTGCCTTCTTATTACTATTTGATTAGTCCAAAACCTTCACGCGGATGTTGCGGAACCAAACATCATCACCGTGATCTTGCAAACCGATGAAACCTTCGTGATTTTCGCCACCACAGTTATTCAGCAATTCAAATGCCAAAGGCCATTTATCTTCGCTGAACTTACTTGCCTGCAACATATCAGTCCATTGTTTTGTCCACAAATGATATTCAAGTACGTTTTCATCGTTTTGTCCATGAACCACTGTACCTTTATAAACCATAATCTTAGCCTTGTTCCATTCGCCAAACGGTTTAGAGTTTTGAGGAACTGCCGGAATCATGTCATACAAAGAAGCCGACTGACGATTGTTATCTTTACCCAATTTAGCATCCGGATGATTGGCATTATCCAGGATCTGATATTCAGGTGCGGAAATATAAATAGGTTCAAGCACATCATTACCATCTTTGTCTTTAGAAGTAACTTCCTGAGCTAAATACAGAATACCTGAATTGCTACCTTTAGCAACCTTCCATTCCAATTCCAACTCGAAGTTTTTAAATTTGTGAGCAAAGATCAAGTCACCACCATCACCGTCTTGAGCTTCACCGCCGCCAGAACCGTTGAATTTGATACAGCCATCTTCAATTGTCCATTTAGTAGGAACACGGTCTTTTCCATAACCACGCCATCCGTTAAATGTTTCACCATCAAAGATTGTGATATAACCATTTTCGTCAACAGGCAGATTCAAACTATCAGTTTCCGGTGCTTTCAATGATTTAGAGTAAGACAATGCAACTTTGCTCGGTTCTTCCTGAGCATTTGCTTTTTTCTGACCACCGCAAGAAGCAAAAACTCCTGCAGCAAGACAACAACAAGCTAATGGATAAAATACTTTTTTCATGATAATAACGATTTAATTTTTTATCTTTAATTTCTAATTTATCTCGGCATATCAGGCAGTCTCCAGCCGTCACGATAAGTATGTTTCACTAATTCAGCAGCAAACTGTTTCGCATTAATCGGATCAGTCCATGTCTTGTCAAATGTCGGATGACCATCATGAATCTTGAATCCGTCTTTGATAACGGTACGGATCGTTTCGTTATCACCGATATTCGTAAAGCACATGTTAGCTCCATCCCATTCAAGAGTCTTATTCAGCGCTTGCAAACGAATAGCCAATACACCCATTGCCACCATTTCATTCATTGGTCCAGCTTCTGAGAAATCAGACTTAGTCATGATACGGTTAGATTTATTTTCTTTACATGCACGTACCCAGTCCATCTCGTGACCACCGTTCATAGCATTGGGAACACGACGACAAACCTTTGGCGCATTTGGTTTACGACCAGAAAGCAACCAAGGATTCTGTCCATAACATCCGCAAATCAAAGTATCTTTCGTTCCGTGGAAAATAGTCAAACCACCACCACTCTGCATCAGTTGTTTTCCTTCCGGGAATCCTTTCGGACGTTCAGGCATCATACCGCCATCGTACCAATGTACTTCCACTTCAGGCATAGCTACTTTCGGCATATTTTCACGAGCAGGGAAAATCATTTTCACATGCTGTGCCTGCGGAGCACAAGCATTCAACAATAAAGTAGATGATCCTTCCACTTTAGTAGGATATTGCAATTTCAATGCTCTAAACGGCTGATGCAAAATATGGCAAGCCATATCGCCTAATGCACCTGTTCCATAATCCCACCATCCACGCCAGTTCCAAGGATGATAAATAGCATTGTAAGGATTCATTTTAGCAGGACCTGTAAACAAATCCCAATTCAATGTGCTAGGAATTTTATCAACCTTTTCAGGAACATTCAATCCTTGCGGCCAAATAGGACGGTCTGTCGCACATTCCACCTTAGTTATATCACCGATTTCACCATTCCAAATCCATTCGCATACCAAATCCGTACCTTCATCCGATGAACCCTGATTACCCATCTGAGTAACAACACCTGTTGAAGCAGCTAAATTTGTCAATAAACGAGATTCATAAACAGAGTGGGTCAACGGCTTCTGACAGTACACGTGCTTTCCCATTGTCATTGCATCAGCAGTGATGATAGCATGAGTATGATCGGCAGTTGCAATAATCACACCGTCGATAGATTTACCCATTTCTTCATACATCTTACGATAGTCCCAGTATTTTTTAGCCTTGGGGAATTCGTCGAACACACCTTTTGCATACTTCCAATCCACATCACAAAGAGCCACAATATTTTCAGTGCCCTTTACGTGATTAATATTGGCATGTCCCATACCACCAATACCCACGGCTGCAAGATTCAGTTTGTCAGTAGGCGAAATATGCCCGTGGCTCATACCTAAAATAGTACTGGGAGCAATAGTAATGCCGGCTAAAGCAGCAGCCCCCGTTTTGAGAAACTTTCTCCTCGAAATGTTTGACATGATTTTATTTATTTAAGGGTTAATAATCTTTGGAAGGTTGCCATGCAACAATCCATATCCATTTTTCATGTTTCTTCTTCGCTCGCGTATTTGCTCCAGAGTGCGCAAATTACCAATAGCAGGCAAATCGTGTTTGCGTGTGTCTTTCAAGAATGTCCACGCATATTCGGATGCAATGGCCGAATCGCGCATGGACGGTAAGCGGGAACTGCGTTTTCCGGTTTCTACCGAATCAGCAAACAGGTCGCACAATACGTCTATATTCTTGCCACCGAAAGGCTTCTCCACACGAATGGTCTGATTGACACCGTGCAGATCGACAACAGCAGTATTGAAGTCATGCGTCATACGCACAACTCCTTTTGTACCTATAATATCCACATACGAATTATGTGTCTGGTCTTTAGATAATTGTCCATAAACAAAACCCTGAGTAATATCGAAGACTACGCCATTTTGGAAAGTTCCGTGACATTGTACCCACCAAGGATCTTTATAATTCCACATATTCACTCCCTGAGCATTCCATGTTCTATAATCACAGCCTGCATACCAACGGGTAATATCGACATAGTGCATTCCACAATCATGGAAAGCCGGCCCCTCATACTCATGACCTTCGCCCGGCGCCAAACCGGGAGTCATGTGGCAAATACGGATAATAGCCAATTCTCCGATTTCTCCTTGCTCGATATACTCTTTCATTAGATTATGGTACCAGGAATTCCGCAGATACAAGTTTACCGCAGAAATGAGGTTGGCATTTTCTGTCATTTCCACGACCTTCCACTCATTTTCCATGGTATCTGCAATAGGTTTTTCTGAAATAATGTGCTTGCCGTAGCGAATAGCTTTTTCTATTTGTTCCATCCGCGAGTCGGCCAAAGTGAAAAGACCGACTACCTGTACACTTTCATCCTCAAAAACTTTTTGATTATCTTCTACTATAAGAGATTCAGGAGATAACTTCTTAGCCAATTGACGTGATTCCGGATCTGTATCGCAAATATAAGCAATATTCCATCGCCCACTTTTTGTCATCGCTTCCCAATAGAATCTTCCCATTCTACCGAAACCGATAATTCCAACTTTAATTCTCGTGTCTACTGAAGATTGCGTGTTCATAATAAAACATAGTGAATTTAAGTACAAATAATAGATGAAGTATCAATTTTCACCATCAAGCTGATGAGTAAAAAACTGATATTGCAAATCTAGCCAAATAAATAACGGCTTATTTGACTTACACTACTTTATGTAGATATTAAATTAGCATTTTATCCTATTAATCAAATACTTAGCACTTCAAGTATATCCAAAAAATGTAGATGATTTGGAAAGGGGGGCAACAGTAAAATGATAATTATGTCTCTTGAGTTGAACTAATTTTCATAATTTCGTTCTCAAATTCATCTCTGTCGACAGCAGCTTTATTTCTCATCTTCGTACGATAATTATAAACCGTACTTGTAGAGCACCGGAGGAAGTTCGCTATCTTCCCACTATCCGTAATACCCAAGCGTAATAAAGCATAAATACGAAGTTCCCTATTTAATAAAGCATCCGGTTTTAAAATAATCTTCTCTTCATCTTTCAATAAAGCATTAAAATCTGAAACAAAAGTAGGATACAAACCTAAAAAGACCTTATCGAAACGGGCATACAGTGCACTAAGCTCTTCATCAATAAGCGCAGACGACTTCAGCTTCTTAATCAACTCGTCATAGTACTTATTAATAGCTATTTTATACAGCATATTCTGGTATTTCTCCATTTTGTGGATATAACTAAAGCACACATCGAAAAATTCGGCTATATAATATTCCTTTATGCCATTAATTTCATACAACTGATTATTGGTGTCATTCAACTGGCTGTTCATATTATTCAGTTTATTGTTCAGCCGCAGAAGTTCTTCATTACTTTGCGCCAATGCCTGCTTTATTTTCAACGTTTTCTTCATCTGAATATAGATAAAAACAACGAGCAGAATCAAAAGGAAAAGGATAACGCTTGTAGAAATAAGAAAAGTAGTCAGATGCGATCTTGATTTAGCCTGTTCCGCCTGATAGGCAGTGTTGATAATAGAATTAAATTTATAGATTTCAATTGCGCGGAAATGAATACCAGAAGAAATTACATCATCAATAGCGGATTGTGTAAACTTAAAAGCATCGGCTAGATTCTTTTCTTCGTATTGTATCAACGCAAGAGATTGAAGAGAGGCATTTTCACGCGTTGCATTCCGTGTATCGGCAATCGCCGACAATATCAGATATTTTTTTTCCTCATCATATTTCTTCTGATGGTGGCATAACCTGGAATACGAATGAGTAATCATGGCATAATTAGGTGTTCCCACCTCCTCAATATCCAACAATTCTTTAAAAATTTCCTTCGATTTTAAGGTATCACGCCAGATATAATAAGAAGCTTGTGACATCCGGTAATCCCAAGAAGTGTGATCTATGAGAGCAAACAGTGAATCCTGATAAGCAGATTGTTGCTTTCCATACAGATTGTTGGCAACAGAAATAGAATAATGCCCCCAGAAACTGGAATAAGTTTGATAATAGTTTATTAATAAATCTCTGGGAAGTTCTGAAGTCTTTATACTTTTCAAAATAATCTCCGCTTCGCGGAACCTGCCACACATCGAATATAAAAGACTAAGATGTAAAGACGACTGGTTGGTGAAATAAGGTCTATTCAACTGACGGGAAATCTCAATATTGCGATCAACATAATGAATAGCGGAATCAATATGAAATTTTTTATATTCGTTATATAACCGTAGATTGATTCTATATTCTCCTTCAAGAGTCAAACCAGGACTTTTCAACATACATTTTATCCGGTTTATCCGATCCTCTTTCTCTTTAACAAAGACATGCTTTTCATCTATCACTCTACGCAAAGAATCCGTCAATAATTTCAACTCATCATTCGCATAAAGAACACTGCCAATTCCCAAAGCAATCAGCAGAAGCAAAAACCTCTTCTTCAGAAAACAACAGTTGAATTTCATAATAGTAATAGCAAAGATAACAAAAAAAGCGATTCATCCATTCAGAACAAATCGCTTTTTGTATATGAAGTAAATTTGCTCTTATTCAGCAACTACCTCGAAAGGAATTTCTACCGAAACTTCCTTGTGAAGCTTAACAATAGCCTTATAACTACCAACTTCTTTCACAGCGTCTTTTACAACGATGATCTTTCTGTCAACTTCATGACCCAGCTTAGACAAAGCCTCAGCGATCTGAATGTTACCAACAGAACCGAAGATAGTACCGGTTGAGCTAACTTTAGTTGCAATAGTCAAAGAAACGCCTTCCAACTTAGCAGCCATAGCCTCAGCATCTTTCTTGATTTTCTCAAGTTTGTGAGCGCGCTGTTTCAGTTCTTCAGCCAACATTTTCTTTGCAGAAGGAGAAGCGATGACAGCTTTTCCAGTCGGGATCAGATAATTACGACCGTATCCGGATTTCACGTTTACG